>JAABUI010001801.1_pt1 | contig 12144 bp, 7 predicted proteins | sample 5559111 | NCBI WGS metagenome assembly JAABUI01 (sample SAMN10711870, study PRJNA513365) | rock metagenome | isolation source: Antarctica rocks | place: Antarctica: Victoria Land, Buttleship Promontory
CCGAGGAAGGCTTATTCGCTCCCGGAACCGGGAGATAATCGATCGGGCTTAGTGATGATACTAAGCGTGCGATCTCCTTCGGGGTCGACTTTTCTGACCTTCTTTAGGATCCCTTAATTGGCATAGTCATTAGATGCCGAGACCACAGCTAGGCAAATCGTCCGGGGTTAGGAAATGTAATGGTCGGTGATCTCGGTGACTAGCTGGATATCCTCTTCGGTCACCCCTTTGGTCTTAGTCTAGACGAGGCCTAGTAGATCGACTAGTATTAGTTGAGGTCGGGAACGGCCTCCGATTTCGATACTTAGGACGTCTTTGGCGAAGGCTCTGGACTTAGAAGTAGATTTGTTATTAATACCTATAAGAGCCGTTACCTTGTCCATTAATAACGGAAGCTCTTCGAAATCCGAGATGGATTCTTTAAAAGCTTCGATGGAAGCTCTTTCTTCAGGGGGCCTTTAATCGTCCGGTATTACTTTAACCGTGATTACGTCGTTCGTCGCACGGCGTAAGATGATTTCTATGGCGAATCGCGTGCAGAGATTATCATTCCTAGGGAATGGGATTTCCGTGAGGGCTTCGAGAACGGAGCTTTTGCCGGCTGACTAATCACCGCAAACCACGAGCTAGGGTAGGGACAGCGTGCTCTCGAGACTATATTGGCGGAGCTGATCGACGATGTTGAGTACGTTCCGTTATTCGGCGCTTTAAAGACCTTTAAGAGACGAAGTCGTCTCCAACGCTTAAGGCGGATGGCCATTCTCAGGTTCCACGAAACTGTTAACGTCGGAGAGGTCATCTAATTTGTCCGGATGTCAGCAGACTACTCGTAATGTAAGTAAATACACAGGCGTGAGCACTTGCCAGGAGACCTAGTCGAGAAATCTCGATGTGGCGAGTCGGACTCCGAGCATGATAGAGACATGATAAAAAACGAGGCTGTGGTAATTCGGAAACAGTTACAACGAGATAAATCCTCGGACCGGTTGGTAATAGAAATAAGCCACGAGAGGAGTAACGATATTTAAATAGGCTGTGCTGTGAATCACGGATATAAAGAACCCAACCAAGCAATATGTACCCGCCGGCGAGGTATCCAGAAGAAACGCTTTGCCTGAAGCAAGGCAGACTTCTTATAATTAAGTGCATCATTATGTATGACAAGTCCTAGAGAGACCTTATTAATCCACTGCGATTCCTATCCGCCTCTTGGCAAAGCTAAGAACCTGCAAAACGGCCTAAAGTTTTAACGGCATTTCATAATCGAGTAGGATAATAAAAAGCTGGATCTGCTTATATGAACAGCTCCATTTACTTATATTGCTAGCGCAGTAGACGACTCGCTGAAATTAGTAAAGGTGCCTAACGTGAAGTCCTGCATGTGATAATACATAAGCCCCGGCTCACGGAATCCTATATCCGCGGAACACTTACGGGTAGACTTCACACCCATGTCCTCGGCTCTAGTTTATATCTAACGAGGCACTAGCGGGTAGATATCTGCTTCCATAAGAATCAATCGAATCTGAGGGACGAGCTATTTAAATAAATGAGACAGACTATGTGTTCTATATCAATTATAATTGATTAGACAGAGGTACTTTACGAGTTCTAAAACGAGTGGGACTAAATGCTCGTAGCTGGGTGTTCCTGAATAACAGCCTAATTTATAGCAATCGAACCTCTTTACTGGGCGAGTTGCACTAGGGTCATACAGGCTGGTGTGTAGAGCAAAAGGCTTATCGTCTTATCGCGATCTTAATCTTCGATCTAAAGCAAAGTTATTAGATTTGCAGTTATCTAATAAACATCATGTGGTTGTTTATAAAGCCCCTGTCTTGGAATGAATATGGCGATGTATATTCGCCGCCCGAATTGCTTATAGACTGGTCCTCCTAATGTTCCTTCGCCATAGAAGTTGGGACGCTTTATTTCTAATATATAACGACTTCGGCCGCGTCGACCTAGGGTTCCACTGACCTTATTTCTCTCGGCTCCCCCTCATTGAGGATCCAAGAAGTCTGGATTCGTAGCCACGACAGTCGGATATTTAAATTTCCTGAGAAGTTGCCGCAACTGTTATAGCACTTATACTGGCCTCGACAAGATCGGCGTTCTTCTAATAATACGATTTTCCGTTTAACCCTCACGCCACGCTCTACGCCGAATTTCGTCGTTTAGCGACAAATCGTAATTAGAAATAAGGGTCGAATAGCAAGATATTCGAGAAGGCTTAGGACTACTGTTTTAGTCCAGAGGTTCCTGTCGGCTATAATATCGACCGGAGGGAAAGTCGTACTAGAGCTCAGCATGGCACGGATGATGACGAATTTTTCTCTATACTGCGCAGCCTTCAGAGCCTCGACCTTGAAGGAGGAACAACTAAGAGGAAAGGAAGAATTTAAAGGGTTAGGCCGGAATTTACCTCACATTACGGTAGCGACGCCGGTATTAGGGAGAAATGGCAGGCGCTTTGCTAGGATTGCGGAGTTAACCCGGTACCACCATCTATCAACCAATGCAAAAAGGTGCAGCTCCTGCCCGCCATACACTCGACAGAAATTTTGTTGGTCTACCCGTGCTAACATCTCCTTCCATTTCATTAGGCACTGAAAAGCATATATATTAACATCTTCCATTTTCTCGACGCGAAGAAAGCTAGAAGAATCCCGCACCATTTTCAGTCTAGACGGGAGTTGGCGGTGTTTATAGGAAGACATCCAGATAAAAGGTATCCCTTAAATATGGCGAAGCAGAACAAGTTCTTAAGTGTACTTCTTATCGAATCCTAGTGAATTTTCTGGCCTAGCACCTTAATTGTTATACTTATGACCCACCACTCAACTACCACGACTGCGACCGCTCGTTCGGTAGTCAGCAAGTATTGCAACGACATAATGACTCGCCCGTTCGTAATAAATATGTTCTAAGCATATTCTTATCGCTGTCGTTATAGGCTTGAACGAGACTCCATCCTTAGGGTCTTCGGTGTAATAATCGATTGCATCTGCCGTAAAACGAAGCTTTTCAGCACGATTGCATTATGGTAGTATCCATGATTTAGTACAATATTAAAACTCTATTAAGGAGTTTCGGAAGCTATCCGAACTCAGTTAAAGGAAGAAATGTTTATACGGAAAGTAAAGATACCACATCGTCGTAGTCCCTTTAAAAAGTAGAGCTAAAGCAACCCTTTAGACTAGACGGAAATGGGTCCTTATTAATCTAAATAGCTTGCCCTCCCCGGCTCTTAACACTGCGATAGAACTCTTTAACTAATCTTCTCGCCCTAGGGACTTTCAAGCCTGTCCCTACTATAATCACCATGTCTAGACCCGTTCGTAGATCTCGCTCCGCAATCTTTCTAATCGTGTCGCCGTTCGGGTTCTCTTCACCGTAGAGGACCACGTTCGGACGGAGCCTACCGATCCCTCGATATCGTTTCCCCATCCTTTCTCTTCCGAGAGCTAGCTCCTCGCATCGCTGGTAATTAGGCAAATGTGGCCCGCGGAATAAATCGACTAAGAACGGTACGGTCTATCTATAGGATTAGCATACGGCTTGATCGATCCGGCCGTGAAGCTATACGGTCTTCGCCTAAAGTTCAGGTAGATGGCCTTCTAGGCAATCGATATTTTACGTGTAATATCGAAGGAGGTGGCTACTAAGAGCGAGTCTATCTAGGAATGTATAAAATTCGGTCGGTTTAGCCAAAGCCGAGAGGCGTGATATATTTCGAATTAAAGTATAAAAACGGCCTGTGGCTTCCGAAGTGTCGTAGGCAGATATGTGTAACGTATTTAGGCTCGACTTCGGCATCGTTCTAAAGTTAGGAACTACATCGTTAGTTACGCCAGCTTCACAGGGGACTTAAATGGCATAGGTACTCACTGCCTACATTCACAGAGATTCTAGCCCCGCTGACCATAACTAATCTTTTCGTGGCCTATATTTTTGACCTTAGTGCTGCCAATTGTGCGAATTCGTCGCTGCTGAAGGGACGATAAGCATCGATGGGAGGTGGGTGAGAGGTTCTCTTCTTTAATCTTGTGATTCGTGGCGACATCGCTGCAGGTGGTCGTCTAGGCGGCAATTTCTTTCGAGTAATCTTACCTTTAGACATGGCCGGGACGTTTCGAAATTATTAGTTAAGTTTTGCCGAATGCTGAAAGAAAAGGTTAAAGGAACTTGGGGGGAGAGCCCTACTTCTTATATAAGACAGCTGGGCTAGTGCCGATTAAATGTATACACTGGGCTGAAGTAAGGTTAGGCTGTATTAGGGTGGGCAAGCACACTAGGCTAAGGGCCCTGTAAAATCTTAAGACCGGCCGAGCTCGAAGTTCTTTAATTAATGAGCATCTTGACACCAGTGGCGCTCTTAAGCCCGATCATCATATACCGCACCGTAGTCCTTGCGGTGACTTAAGGGAGACTGAAGTGCCCTAGAGTGATCGAGATTAGTAACCGAATCAAGACTAATGGATCCAACTTGATCCCAATTATGGCACTGTCATCCCGGGGCTCTTATGCTGAAGGCTTCAGCGGATCCTCCAAATCTTACTACTCTCATCAGCCGTGGCTATGGACCAATCTAGCCATGCACGTATCTTTAGCGTACTCTGGCTAAGTGCGACAGCTCGTCACTGCTGATATAATGCTATATTCCGTAACGACAGGTAGACAACGGCTCGTTTAGCCTCTATAGAAGTCCAAGATGGAAATCGGATATAAAGAGTGTCGACGGAGACGTTCGTCCAATTTTGAGCCTTATGTGGTGATGTATTTCCAGAGCCTCTTTCTTAGATTTACGGCATATATAGAGTGTAGGTGGAATGATTACGCTGCTTATAGTTAATATAGACGGTGTGCTTATACTACGTAGCTAGATCCGACGTTCGGATTTTCTCTTTTACGAGCAATCCTAACTCCTTTCTAGTCTAGGCCCGGAGGCCCGGAGAAACATCTAGGCTTTAAACCTCTTGGTCTAGCATAAACGCCGCCCCTAACTATAAAGCGAATATAACAGCTCGTTCGGTTCCTACCATGCCTAAACGGAGGAGGCTCACCTCGTCTCGGTTTTCCTATAGGCTATCTTAACCCAGCAGGGAAACACTATAGGCTATCTCGTCCTTAAATTAGAGTCCTCGATTAAGCCTATCAAATCGGATAAACGCACCGTCGAAGAGGGTTAAAAGCCTCCTTATCTTTCTGATCTCATGTTATAAAGGGCTGGAGGTGGAACTTTTCACGGTGTTCGAATTAACGCCGGAAGAAAACGAGACACTGTGGTCGATGCTAGAGAGAAGGAGATTACTGTATAACTACGTGTTGGGCAAGCTCCGGTAAGCGAATAGGTCCCTCCCATTCTTATAAAGGTATGAGCACTGATCATGATTATTATAGGCGCAAGGTTCGACTGGTCTCCACATATATCTTTATTCATTGTTAGAATGCCAACATCTACCTACGATATATTTACAGAGCTTATTGTTCGGGAGATCTAGTCGCAGCTAGAAAATGTTGCTCGTGGGGATAAAGAAGTTGCAGCTATTATTGATCTGGTTAGATCAGAGGCAACCTTAGACGTCTATCTGTATAGATATGGTTCCATTAATAATAGATATCCTAAGCACCCACTAGACGCCTCCCTTATATACGCCGATTCTTAATATCCCTTTATAGTTATCGAGACCTTATACCTACAGCGACACAAAGACTTGGCTAAGCTGGCTAATGATTACATATGCGGTTCCAATGGAAACATTAGTATAGTACTGGGGCTCGATATTGAATACGGCGTTGGGTCTAAGAGGGCATCGGTTTCCATCTAGCGACCTCGATTAGCGCCGGATCCGGAAAATAAGGAAGGTATGCTTCTGGAGATGGTTGGCGTTCCGGAAGCCGATGTAATGCCTGCCTCCCGATCCTTTAGTAAGGTCTTCGCTATATTAATGCTGATCAATCTCGCATTTAGTAGCCGTTTCGAGCCGACGACGGAACCACGGTTTAAGGTCATGGATTATCGCTCTAGCTCTATGACTTTGCGCTAAGGACTCGCTTCGCCAATATGCCTTAAGATATATAGAGCGTGACTGTCGTTCAGATCACATATAAGTAACTTTCTTCTTTCCTACACGATGCGGAGACTAGAGATAAGATTAAGCGAGCGTAATAAGGTGTATAAATTGGCCTTCCGCTTAACTATAGGAAGAGGCGTCGGGAAGCCACACCGCTAGAAGCTCTGAGTCCGGGAAAGGAGGCGAAATTTGCTAAACGCGAGGCAGAAGAAGCGGCAAAATCTGAGGTAGAAGACCCGGTATAGAGGTGATTGTCTATGGTTAGGATAACGACGAGTACGGGATCTACGGAGGCTAGAGTCGAGAAGAGCCTTAACCTTATTACTACCCTTTATTTCGAATATTTAGCGTTAACAAATAGATAAGTAATCTATAGAACTATCGTTGCCGCGTCAGCTTCGTCCTACCTTTAAGTACCCGCTGTTACACCCCTTAGCATCTCGATGAGCCTACATAAAAAGGGGCAGAGAGGACAAAGAGGCGAATAGACTAGGATGTAAGAAGCTGCTAAGAGAGTCCGAGACGTTATGACCCTGCTCGCTCGGACGGTTAGCCGCGACTAACGGTTAATAAGTTCAGATATGTAAATGAGGAGGATGATGATTGCTAAGCATAACCACGCGCATTTCATATCCGTATATTCTTCTTACTATACACTCTAGACGCCTTCTATATTAACACCTATATAGATAATTCAAACCCCTGGCAAAGATACCTTATATAATCGGCAGCGATCCAGGGTGCTTTGGCTTATAGAATATGTTATGCGATCGTGACCCTTACCGTGGACCTTCACTTCACGTATAGACAGAAATAGCTTTGTGGCTATAGCGAATGTGTAAAATCCTAGGAACTATAAAGAATCACAACACCGCGTCGGCCCATCGTTCTTCTTTCGAATACTAACCAAATATATGCGGTGTCCAAGTTACTCCTGATATAAATGATGTTACGCTTCTTCGGCGGGCAGGATATGCTAGTGGCGTAATAGCCAAGATTTGAGGTGGAGAGCGGCCGAATTTAGAGTAGAGCGTTATATTTAGGAGGACTGAAATCTGTAGGGGTGGGCTGCTATTATTAGAGGGCGTAGATATCTATTAAAGTACAGCTGGATCTCTAAAGCCTAGTTACTCCCCTTAACAACGGACACGATCAGGTGCGCTTACTTAGAAAGCTCGCGTCCGTTTCGGGCCGTTTCTTAACGAAGAGGGTTAATGTCTTCTCCTCCCAAAGACCCTGTTTTATTCTCGGTAGTAGGAATCCCGGTTTGGGCCGATTAATGGATTAGTGCCGGAAGGTGATCAAAATCCTGGTGTTGACCTGAATTTAAGTCATAGTGCGGGCAAAGAGCTAGTGTTTGCTCTATCTTATAATTATATTGGAGCACAAGTGGCTCCTGTGCGCTATGCCTCGAAGGTAAGGTAGGTCAAGTTGCACAATAATAGAAAGGGAGTACGCGAAGCATTTAATTTAAGGCTAATCCCTTGCGCTAATGGTAGGGCGCCGGTGTTATCGAAGGTTGCATACTGCGCGCAACATTTGCTATTTATCACTGCTTTAATCCATCCAACCTGCACTTCAGAACCATCCACTCATATCTTCTAGATCGGGCAGTAATGCTGGTAGAGATATCCTTATCATTAGAGGAGGAGTAATGGGACTGTCGACGGCCTGGCATCTTCTTAATAATGAACGTAATGACGTCACAGTTTGTGACTACCAAGATGACGTGGCACTAAGTCGAGATGTTTCTAAGATTCTACGGATTAACTACCCTGGTCCCGAGCGGATGAAAGAGGTGATAAGATCGAAGTCCCTTTGGGAGAACGACCCTATGTTTAATAGCTACTACAAACGCATAGGTCGAGTCGTTACTTATTTAAAAGCCTATATTAAAACCCTCCTTAGCATTAACCTTACTCGATCTTAACTGGGCTTACCTCCCCGAGTACGTTAGAGGGTTCAGCTTCTAGTAGATTTATTTTACTCGGCGTAAGCCACCTCGGACTTAGCAGTAGTCTATAACGAAGATGATGGCGTCGTAGATTAGACTGGAGCGATAAAGAGCGTGAAAGAGGATTGCCTTAGAAAAGGAGCAAAATTTCGAGATGATCGGGTAGTTCGCATGGAAGTTAACCTAAGTTGGAAAGGTCCAAACCGTGGTGACTTCGACTAAATCCATAAATACCGAGAACACTAAAACTATCCTCGCTGCTGGGCCCTAGATTATGTAACTACTCGAAGCCTCTTCTATATAACAGCCTCCGCCTTTAAGGGCGCCGATAGCCACCGGGATATTCAGCTTTTCTGTTAAGTTAAATAACGAGCAGTGGAAGAGATATAGCGATCTGCCAGTAAAATCAGATATTGGCGTTGGTACGTATTTAAAATGTATAAGTATCTGGCTAACTCCTCGAAAGGTGAATTCCTTTGTCACCCGAAGATCGTAGGTTCTGCTAAGCTTATATAGATTAAGCCCTTCCGAAATCCGTCTGGAGAAAAGGTAATATCTATGCCATAGGATGCTTCGAATACTGATCTAGCGATAAGATCAATGTTGGAGGCTCGTGATTGGATGCGGTAGGGGAATACCGGACCTCTAGGAAAACGATACGCGAATCTAGTCAGTGCATTTATGGTGGTAAGAATATGCGCTATATACCTCTCCCGATATTGTGGCTGATTATTATAGGGACGGCGTAACTGAGGATTAGAAGCCGATTATTACGCGATATCTATAGCACCCGAACATAGTGCTCGCAGGTGGATGCTCGTACACCCACGCAAAAGATCTCCCTGACATCGGTCAAACCGTCTAAGAAGTACTGGACGGGATAAAGAACCATACCTAATTCGGATGGGCCGAATCATCTTCCTATAAACGTTTCGATAATTAGCTAGCGCTTCGGACGGATCTGAACTTTAGGGAGCTAGAGCTCGAGGCATCTAAAGACGAGCGAGTTTAGCGCTAGAGGGGGACTAGCTCTGACTAGAGTATCTAATCTCTTTTAAGAGAAATATAGTAGAATAAAAGCATTAAGTCCTAGCATAGCGGTTTTATTAGGCTAGTCTCCTTTATAGGCTAGTAAACGTAGACTTCCCCTAAATCCTAAGGTCCTAGGGCTGACCGTAGCTTCATGCTAAGTAAAATCCTATAGTCGTTAGTAACATGAAACATTGCACTAAAATAGTGGTAGGGAAGTTTCTCCCCTAGGTATAGCTCCGTTTAAGCATCCGAAACTTGATAACATTGCATCCATTTCTGTTTCGCAATCCTAGTAGCTGAGCTTTCCGATCAGGATTGCGGCATTATTGCAGGGTACTTTAGGCTCGAAAAGTGAACTGTATAAGAGGGAGACGATACCTTCGTTAGAGTAGCTTAGCGTTATACATCGGCCGAGACACTTAAACAACCTCTTATAGAACTCATCTTCGACGTTAGTAAAGCATTTAAGATCTTGGGATAACCGCTAAACTAGAAGCTTTATCGGCTTAGGTCCATGTCCCGGTAATATTAGGACCACCGCAAGCGCCATAGTAGTGTATTCTTTCGAGACTCTTATTAATAGACAGAAATCTTCTAGAGATTAGAATGCGTGAAGTGAGGTTGGTATCGCTTTCGTTCGCTTTGCACTAAGGACGTAAGTATGTAAATTCGTAGAATCGGACGAGCTTACTTAACGGTCGCATAGCCCCGCTCCATGCACCATGGAGCATAGAAAGTTTTGTTACTACGGGTCACGGTGGCGCGCTAATAGCTGTGTATTACCACCTCCCAAAAGTCCTCTCTATTAATGCTCGCGCTCTGGCTTATCGAAGCCTTTTCGCCTCCCGCCTTAAGAATTTCTACCTATCGAGAGGAGAGTATATATGCCTAAGCTAAGACTAGATGAGAAAAGCTTTTCATCCGTTTCGCCTAATATCCTAAGAATTTAAATCCGTTTTCCGAAGCGTCCGAGTATTCCTACCTTAGTAGTTGAAGTGCTCCTATAGTCTGGTAGTGATACGTGCGCTTGATGGGGCGTTCGCAGTCTATATTAGTTATCGTCATCTAATCTAGAGTATACCGAAGCTGGGGGTGAGGTTAATCTAGTATAGAGAAGGGTTTTGAGGGGTGGGCAGAGAGCTCTGGAATCCGCTGGAGGAGTTCTAGAAGATTATCAGTAACGCAGAGGTCGCCCCTGCTTTTCGTTGCATCTAACACGAGCTTTGTCCATCTCCTATAGCTGTCAGCTACTATGTTATTATGTTGGCTGACTATCGGACAGATTCCATCCCCAGCATGCGGACCAAGGGTCGCTGTATAAGTAGTTATGGTTTGATCTTTAGGAGCAGGCCTAGGCTATTGGCTTTTATGCCGTCGGTCAGCAATCCTTCATATTTACATCCTTTTTTGAAGGGATTGCGCCTTGAGGCGCAGTTAAGGCCCTATTCCTCCTGCTCAAAGCCCCCCGTCTAACACGTAACAGTAGTTTTTTGAGTACGGACTTAAAAAACTACTATCATGTGACTTGGCACCCTTTACCTGAGTCCGCTAGTAGATGCCGCTAGACCGAGGAGGCAGAACGTGCGGCCAGCGCTTAGTATATACGGAGGAAGATTTCGTACGTAACTCTAGATAAGCATCATTATCTACGAGACTTATCGGTGTCACCTTCGAGCTATGATCGTTTAGCAGCCGTGCGGGGGAGGAGCTTATCATATTTCGCATTAAATCCTATTATGTTAGAGCTGTCCTGAGACCTGCGATAATCGAAAGGAGGAATACCGGTGGAATAGCGGGGCTATGGCGCTAGGACCGGCTGCGCCAACCGTCCGATACTACTGGCAAAGATGTAGTCTTAAGACGCGTGCTGTCTTGAGACGAGTATTTATAGACGTATAATATCTTGAGACTAGCGTCTTAGGACGATAAGTGTCCTAAGATAAATAATGTCTTCGGACGAGTGTCTTATAATAAATAGTGTCTTCAGATAATTGTTTCTAGACTTAATATATCTTTAGACGGATGTCTTTAGAGATTATTTATCTTAAGACGCTCGTCCTCCTAAGATACTAGTCTTAAGACATCATACGTCTGGAAACACTCGTCTCAAGACAACATGCGAGACGTTGTCGAAGTCATCCTTTTATATTTTAGAGTAAGAGCGCAGGTAAGCGGAAAGTATAGCGACTCCTATTCCCAGGAGGATATAGGAGAACTTCTATTTTTGGGTCCCTAAATGTTAGTCTATAAAGTGGAATGTTGAGATATAGGCCCACGCCAAGTATGCCAAGCATCCTTATCTAATCAGATCAAGGTCATGATATTCATATCTATAACACTAAAAGTCCGCATACTTTTTACTGCCCTACGACCCGGAAGCTAGAATCCCCTACACGCTCTGAATCCCTATAATCTAGGAGGTGGAAGTCCCTATACTCTCTGCATTCCTGCGGTAACCAAACTTAAGGTCCCTACACTTTTCGATCCCCTATACTATGAGGACCTAGGTTCTCCCTACACTTTTCCTTCCCCTACGGTCTTAAGGCTAGAAGGCCCTACAATCTTTCCTTCCCTGCGGTCCTAAGCCTAGAAGATCCCTATACATTTTGCTGCCCTACGTGCTAGCAGTAGGAAGTAGGGAGAATCTAAGTATTTTCGGCTAGTCATCTTCATTTGCATATAGCTTGATGAACTTCATATAATAAAACTTCGAGGCTTTGATCTATAGCGATGCCTACTAGGCCATGCTTTGGTACCCTCCTATCTCTACCCTAGTAAGCGATGATTAATCAAACAATGCTTTTCGGATTACGGATTATAGATAATCGTAAGAGACAGACTGCCGCACGAAACTTACTAGGAAAAAGGACTTCGCTTAACGACTTTAATGTGTGGCCATTTTCGACATATATAGGAGAAATTTAAGGAAAGACTAGTCTTTTTTAGTTACGCTATTAATAATATTTATAACCGCCGGTACCTTAGGTGATTAGGGAGAGGGGAGCGCCCATAATAGATTAGGGGGGAGGAACCGGGTGGCGGGGATTTTTTTTTAGAAACAGGGACCTTTATAATAGCAGC
>JAABUI010001802.1_pt1 | contig 12140 bp, 11 predicted proteins | sample 5559111 | NCBI WGS metagenome assembly JAABUI01 (sample SAMN10711870, study PRJNA513365) | rock metagenome | isolation source: Antarctica rocks | place: Antarctica: Victoria Land, Buttleship Promontory
ACTCCTGCTGCGGCTGGCCGGGGCCGGAGCGCGAAGCATTGTCGTAGAACGAGACGCCGCTGTTGCCCTTGTCGATGGAGGCGTAGGCGTAGCCCCGGGCCAGGAACCAGTCGCTGAAGATCTGGTCGTCGGCGTACTGCTTGCGGACCCTTGGCGCTCCGGTGACCACCAGTTTGCCGTTCCAGTGGTCGGGCAGGCGGATCACGAACTGCGAGTCGTGGCTCCAGCCGTGCTCGGCGTTCAGGGTGGAGTTGTCGTCGGCGAAGTAGCCGTCGACCTGCAGACCCGGCCCGGCGTCCGGGTTCTTCGTGCCGGACGCCGCCAACCCGGCCCCGTCCTGGCGTCGGTGAGCCCCTGCGCGACGAGCTGGGGCAGCGACAGGTTCCGCCACGCAGGTGACCACCTGCTTGCCCGCCCCGGGAACGCGGATCGCCGCCTGCCGGGCGCAGTGCCCCGACGATGTCGTGGCGGCCGAGGCGGGCACGGCCAGGGCGGCAGCACCCAGCATCCCGGCGGACAGCAGAGCAGCGAGCGAGCGACGCACAAGAACCTCCGTCGACAGGGCGGCGAACCAGTGGGTGAACGCCACCGCAACACAGAGGACTTCGACGCCAGGCTCCGGTGTCCTGCCGCCGGCCCCTTGCTGATGCACAACTCCGGGCGCGCACGGCCAGCTCAGTACCGCAGGATGCCGGAGTACATCCGCTCGGCGACGAGGGGCCGCCGGACCGGGTTGGGCTCCTTCACCATGACCCGGTACCGCCGATCTCGTCCGCCCTCGCGCGGTGATCGCCGTACCGGACCACGCACACGCTCCCGAGCGCCGATCTTGTAAGCCGGTCGTGATGATCGTCGTGCAGGTCGGCGCAAGCCCTCCGAGCTCGCCGAGGCCGGGTTCGCCGAGACGGGGTTCACAGAGGCCCCTGACGGCAGGTCCAACGATGTGCACGGCCACGGCCACGGCCACGGCCACGGCGTGGGCGATGACGTGCTGCGGCACTTCGGGCGGATCACCGGAGCGTACGTCCGGCCGCGCGACCTCGCTGGGCGCGGCTCGAACAGCGCTACGTCCGGCCGGGCCTGCCTGGTCCCTCACCCGGTACCCGGTGCGGGCTGGCATCGAGGCTGCGGCCAGGACCAGTTGCCCCAGGCCCCTCAGGTGCTCGGGTCGACGAGGACCTTGCCGACGACGCCGTCCTGGACGGTCTGCTGCGCACGGCCGACATCAGCCAGCCGGTAGCGGTGCAGCGGCAGGCCGGCGTCCTCGCCGACGCGGATGGCACCGGCACGCAGTGCGGCGCTCACACCGGCAACGGCATCGGTCTTGGCCACCTCGGGCATGGTGTAGAGCAGGACGTACTGGATTCGCGCGTTCACGGTCATCAGCGGCCGGATCGGCAGGCTGGCCTCGTCACCGCCGTTGTTGGCGTAGATCGCCACGGTTGCGTGTGGGGCGAGCACTGCGGCATCGATGGCGGCGTTCTGCGTCGGGCTGACTTCCACAACGGTGGACACACCCTCCGGAACGATCCGGCGGACCTCGGTGGCGACGTCCTGCCGGCGGTAGTCCACGACGTGATGCGCGCCTCCTGCCCTTGCCAGCTCACCCTTCTCGGCGCCACTGACCGTGGTGATGACCTGCGCCCCGGCCCAGCGGGCGAGCTGAATCGCCGCGTTGCCGACCGCCCCGGCGCCGCCGGCGACCAGCACGCTGCGTCCGGCAAGCACACCGGGTACCAGCCGCGTCGGGCCGCCCTCGACCACCGTGAGGGCCCGGTGCGCGGTCAGGAAGGGGACGCCGAGGTCGGCGCCCACCTCGAACGAGACGTCGTCGGGCAGCGGCTCGGCCAGCTCTGCGGGCACCAGCGCAAGTTCCTGCGCCGTGCCGGTCAGCCGCCGGTACGCCGCCAGCCACACCCACACGCGCTGGCCGACCCGGCCTGCGTCGACGCCCTCGCCGACCTCGTCGATGGTGCCCGCACCGTCGTGGTGCGGCACCTGGTGCCGGCCGTCGGGAATCGGCATGTGCGGTGTGCCGCTGCGCGACTTCCAGTCCGTCGGGTTGACGCCTGACAGGGCCACGCGCACCCGGACCTCGCCCGGCCCGGGATGGGGCTCGGGCAGGTCGAGGAGCTCGAGCACTTCGAGTCCACCGGGGCGGGCGTAGCCGACGGCGCGCATCAGCGGGGCAAGGTCATGAAGTGGGCAGGCACACCCCGATCCTGCCCGCTGCCGGTGCGGACGTGTCCAGCGGAGCTGAATCGCCGCGATGTTTCACCGCGCGTGCTCGCGTCTCTTGCTCGTGCTCGCCGGGCTCGGACTCCACGGGCGACCGTGGTCGGGCGAGGACCTCGCGCTCGTGGCCTGCCCCAGCACGCCGCGGCACACGGCCGGCAGTCGGTCAGCACCTGACCGCGGAACGGACCGGCGACGACCGGGTCGATCTCGAGCATGCCCGCAACCGTCAGGGGCCCGTCATCCCAGGGTGAACGGGTCGCGGGTCGCGCCCGTGAGCTCTACCCAGACGGCCTTGGTCTCAGTGTACTCGCGGATGGCGTCGACACCGTTCGCGACCGATGCCGCTGCTTCCGAAGCCGCCGAACGGCACGTGCGGGCTCACGACCCGGTAGGCGTTGACCCAGACGGTGCCGGCACGCAGCCGCGCGGCGCGCCCGGTGCACGTCCTTGGTCCATACCGAGCCGGCCAGGCCGAACTCCGTGCCGTTGGCCAGCCGGACCGCCTCGTCCTCGTCCCGGAAGGTCGTGACCGCCACGACCGGGCCGAAGATCTCCTCCTGGACCGCGCGCATGCCGGAGGTGGTGTCGGTGAGCACCGTCGGCTCGACGAACCAGCCACCGAGCCGCTGGACCGGCCCCCCGCCGCAGGCGATGGTGGCGCCGTCCTCTCGGGCGCTGGCGAAGTGGCTCAGGACGGTGTCGTACTGCTTGGCGGTCGCCACCGGCCCCATCTCGGTCTCCGGGTCGAGCGGGTCGCCGATCGTGATCGAGCGCGCCCGTGCGACGACCCTTTCGACCAACGCCTGCTCCACGTCCTGGTGCACGACGACGCGAGAGCCGGCCATGCAGGTCTGACCGGTGGCTGCGAACACCCCGGCGATGATGCCGTTGGCGGCGGCGTCCAGGTCGGCGTCGGAGAACACCACCTGCGCTGACTTGCCCCCGAGCTCGAGCGTGACGCGGGTGAGGTTGTCCGCGGCGGCGCGCGCGATGAGCTTGCCGACCTACGTCGAGCCGGTGAACGCGATCTTGTCCACCCCGGGGTGGGTGGTGAGTGCCTGGCCGACCTGCGGACCCCAGCCGGTCACGACGTTGACGACGCCGGGCGGGAAGCCGGCCTCCACGACCAGGTCGGCGAGGGCGAGCGTGCTCACCGGCGTGAAGTCACTCGGCTTGACGACCACGGTGCACCCCGCAGCCAGCGCCGGGGCGAGCTTCCAGGTCAGCAGCAGCAGCGGGGAGTTCCACGGCGTGATGGCCGCCACGACGCCAACCGGCTCGTGCCGGGTGTAGACGAGGTAGTTGGGCTTGTCGGTCGGGATGACCGAGCCCTCGAGCTTGTCGGCCAACCCGCCGAAGTAGCGGTACCACTCGGGTAGATAGGCCATCTGCCCCGACATCTCGCGCAGCAGCTTGCCGTAGTCGCGGGTCTCGAGCTCGGCCAGCCGCTCGGCGTCACGGGTGATGAGCTCGGCCAGCCGGTGCAGCAGCCGGCCGCGCTGGGTGGCCGTCAGCCGCCCCCACTCCCCCTCCAAGGCGGTACGGGCCGCGCGCACCGCCGCATCGACGTCCTCCGTTCCGGCGTCTGGGACCTCCGCCCAGGGCTCGCCGGTGAACGGGTCGGTCGAGGTGTAGGTGCGGCCCGACACCGACGTCGCCGGCCGGCCGGCGATCGACATGGCGTGCTGAGCGACGCCCGACGGGCGCAGTGCTGTCGTCATGTCGCGTCTCTCCTAAGGGTCAGGCCGGACCCCGCACCGCAATCCGGCCGGTGGCCGTCGAAGGGTGGGCTCTGAGCAGCAGATCGCCTGCAATGGACTCGGCAGCATTCCACCCGTTACGCCGGCCGCGCCAGCCCCGGCGGGACGGACGTCGGGGGAAGTGCGTCGCCGGCTACCCATCCCAGGACGGCCCGGTGGGGGTGGTGTCGAGGTGTGCACGCGGTAGGGCCGTAGGTCAGCGACGCTTGCCGTGGCGCTGTTCTGTGGCGCCCACAGGTGCCAGCATGATGGTTGTGGCGCCTGAGTTGACTGTGGGGGAAGGGCGGGCTGAGTCTGCGGACTCTGACGGCGGTCGGCGGGACTTGGCGGCCGAGCAGCGCGATGTGGAGGCGCTACGTCGTGATGGTGTGGCCGAGCAGCGCGATGACGGCGCCGGGGAACGAGACGTCGACGCCGCCGAACGCGACGTGATCACTGCCGGTCGGGACCGGGACGGGCGAGAACGAGACCTCTCTGCAGCACTTCGGGACCAGGCTGGCACCACGCGCGATGACGCCGCTGAGGTGCGGGACAGCGCGGCTGAGCAACGAGAGCGGCCAGCGCGCGTCCGGGCTATCCGGCGGCCCGAGTTCGAGCGGCTCGTGGTGGCCAGGCGGGCGGCCGCGTCCGACCGCGAGCACTCCCGGCAGGACCGTTCGGCTGGAGCGGCCGCCCGCGGGTCGGCTGGGTCCGACCGCGGATCGGCCGGACGGGACCACGCTCACAGCGGCTCGGACCGCAGCGCTTCCGAGCAGGACAGGGAAGCCGCGCTTGATGATCGTGGGGCTGGCGATGATGCACGCACTTCCGCGGTCCTGGACCGCAGACATGCTTTGGACGACCGCGGTGACGCGGCCGCAGATCGACGGTCGGCCTCCTTGGATGAGCTCACCGGGGCCTACCTGCGTCGGCCCGGTCTGCTGCAGCTTGAGCGTGAGCTGAGCCGGGCCAGGCGCAGCGGTGAGCCGCTGGTCATCGCGTTCGTCGACGTCGAGGCGCTCAAGGTCGTCAACGACCGGAGTGGTCACTCCGCCGGCGACCGGCTGCTGCACAATGTCGCCCAGACGCTGCAGGCCCACTCCGGCCACACGACCTGACCATTCGCTTCGGAGGCGATGAGTTCGTGTGCGTGGTCGCCGGCCTCGGCCAGCACGCTGTCGCCCAACGCCTGGCACATGCCAACACGGTGTTCGCCCAGGAAGCCACGCCTGCTTCGGTCACCATCGGCTTGGCGCAGCTCCAACCCGACGACACCGCCCACGACCTGATCGAGCGCGCCGACAGGGCCCTGTACAAGCAACGAGCCCACCAGCCGCTTCACCCCCGCTGAGCCGCCAGTGCTGACCGCGACGCAACATGTGCACCCGGTGCTCCGCCTTGCTCGGCCGATGCATGCACCGCTCTACCAGCGGTGCGTCAGGGTGGCAGGCCGAGGTGTCGCCTCCGCGCTGGAAGCGCAGCGGCGGACAAGGCGCGAACAAGGGCCTGTCAGGTCGGACGAGGACAGGATCATGTCCGCCAGGACTCGGCACACGCTCGTCGGTCGCCGTCGTTGTCCACGACGGACGAACGGCCTCTGCCCATGCACGCATAGGTCGGCCGTTCAAATCCTTCGGCCAAGGTGTTACTGCTCGGCCTGGAACATCCAATGGGTCTTCTCGAGCTCGGCGATGATGGCGATGAACAGGTCCTGGGTGACGGGGTCAGCCTGCTCGGTGGCGTCCATCCGGTCGCGGAAGCGGCCGATCATCGGGCCGAGGCTGTCCACGATGTAGGTGATGACCTTGTCGACCTGGACATAGCCGACCTCGAGCGGCTGCACCTTGGACTGGGCGGCGAGCGCCTCGGTCTGGCCGTTGGGGTTGACGCCGATGGCGATGGCGCGCTCGGCCACGGTGTCCATGAACAGGCGCGAGGCATCGACCAGCTCGTCGAGGGCGAGGTGAATGCTGCGGAAGTTGCGGCCGATCAGGTTCCAGTGCGCCTGCTTGGCCACCAGCGACAGCTCGATGAGATCAACGAGGCCCCCTTGCAGGGCATCCCCCGTGGTCTGCCGCGCGGCGTCGGGAAGCGGGCTCTTGACGGTGCTCACGTGTCGTCCTCCGGGTCATGGTTGGGTCAGCTCGACGGGCGCGACGCCGAGCCCTTGCAGTAGCAGATCTGCCCCCGCATGCACCGCCTCACCCCTGCCCGGCCACGGCGGTTGGCCGCCGGACCGGAATGGCCGTGGTCGACGCGAAGGGCGCTCGGTCTGCTCCGTCAGGCGGCAGCGACGACGTCGACGACCTCGCGTACAGCGGTCGGCGCAACAGGGACGTCCGGCACCGGTTCGAGCACCGGCGCCACGACGGGCAACGGTTGCGGTTCAACGACCGACAGGGTCTCGCTGACCTCACGCAGGACGTCGGAGAGCCGGACACCCAAGGCCCTGCAGATGCTGGCGAGCAGCTCCGAGGAGGCCTCCTTCTGGCCGCGCTCGACCTCCGACAGGTAGCCCAGACTGACCCGCGCGGCGCCCGAGACCTCGCGCAGCGTGCGCTGCTGGCGCAGCCGCGTCTCACGCAGGGAGTCGCCCAGGAGGGTGCGCAGCACCGCCATCGCTCCACCTCCTGGTCCTCGCCGCTCCGGTCACGGTACCCGTCCTGCAGCTACCGGGCACAACGGCGGGTCAGCCGCCTGGCTTCCCGAGCCGGCGGCGCAGCAGGTCCAGCGCCGAGGTGACGGCGAGCAGGCGGACCCGCTGCCGATCACCCGGCAGTCGCAGGCTGAGCGCCTGCTCCTGGTCCGGGCCCGAAACGGCCACGTGCACGGTGCCCACCGGCTTGCCCCCCTGCTCCGCGGGCCCGGCGACACCGGTGGTCGCGATCCCCCAGGTGGCCCCGGTCCGGTCGCGCGCTCCCCGGGCCAGAGCGAGCGCGGTCTCGGGGGCCACCGCGCCGTGCTCGGCCAGGACCGCGGCCGGCACACCGGCCGCGCTCTGCTTGAGATCGGTCGCGTACGCGATGAAGCCCCCGCGGAACGTCGCCGACGACCCGGGGCGCCGGGACAGCGCTGCGCCGAGCAGTCCGCCGGTGAGCGACTCCGCCACCGCGACCGTCGCACCGCGCTGGGCCAGCAGGTCGTGCACGACCCCGTCCAGGGTCGCCTCGTCCTGTCCCCACACGGCCTCTCCGAGCGCCGCGGCACAGACCTTCACCAGGGATTCGAGCACGCCCGGATCACCGCTCGTCGTCCAGCGGACGCGTACGACGCCGCTGCCCGCCAGGTAGGCCAGCGCCACACCCTCGGGCACCTCGACGGCCTGCTCCACGAGCGCGGCGACCTGGGACTCACCCAGGCCCGCCGTCTTCAGCTGCCTGGTGACGACGCGTTGGCCACTGCGGGCGGCGAGGCGCGGTAGCAGAAGGTCGGCGACACCGCGCATCTCGTGCGGCGGCCCGGGCAGGGCGATGACGACCTTGCCGTCCCCGAGCTCGAACCAGAGCCCAGGCGCCGTGCCGACCGGGTTGTCGACAGCCTCCGCACCGCGCGGCACGTCAGCCTGCTTCAGCACCTCAGGTAGGACCGGGAATCCGTACGTCGCCAGCCGCTCCTTCAGCTGTCCCTCGATCCGGGTGGACCGGTCGAGGGCGACGCCGGCCACCAGCGCCACCGCGTCCCTGGTGAGGTCGTCAACCGTGGGGCCGAGGCCGCCGGTCAGTACGACGACATCAGCGTCCTCGAGGCTGCGCCGCAGGGCGCTCGCGAGGCGCTGCACGTCGTCGCCGACCATGGCCGAGGCCACGACCTGCACACCGACCGCCGCGAGCTGCTCACCCAGCCAGGCAGCGTTGCTGTTGACGATGTCGCCGAGCAGCAGCTCGTCGCCGACAGCGAGGACGGCGCCGTTCACGTGCGGGCGGCTTTGCGCGCGCGCTTCATCTGAGCCCGCGCGCTGGTACGGCGCAAGGTGAGCGCGCGCACCACGTAGTCGACCCCGGTGACCACCGTGACGGCCACTGCCACGACCATGACAGCGGCGCGGGCGCTGGCGAGCAGGCCGGTGAGCGGCAGCACATAGAGCCCGATGGCCAGCCCCTGCAGCAGGGTCTTGAGCTTGCCTCCTCGGCTGGCCGGGATGACGCCGTGCCGGATGACCCAGAAGCGCAGCAGCGTGACCCCGAGCTCGCGCACGAGCACCACGACCGTGACCGACCACGGCAGCTCGTGCAGCAGCGACAGCCCGATCAGCGCCGTACCGGTCAGGGCCTTGTCGGCGATGGGGTCCGCAAGTTTGCCGAAGGACGTGACGAGGTTGTGCCGTCGGGCCAGCTGGCCGTCGATCCGATCGGTGTAGGAGGCCAGCGCGAACAGCGCGAAGGCGATGATCCGGCTCGTCCGGTCGCGGCCCTGGTCGGCCAGCAGGTAACCGGCGAACCACGGTACGAGCAGCAGCCGTACCACGGTCAGGGCGTTGGCGATGTTCCAGCTGCTCGCGCTCGAGACCGGTGTCGCGAGCTCGTCCGAGGTGTCGTCGACCGCGTCGGCAGTCATGCCGGGACGGTGGCAGGAACCAGCTCGGCCACCAGGTCGACCCCGTCGCTTGCCGTGACCAGGGCATGGACGAGCTCACCCACGCGCATCCCCGTGCCGTGCAGGACCGTCGAGCCGTCGACCTCAGGGGCCTGGTGCGCGGCGCGGCCTTCGGCGACGTCGCCGTCCACGCTCTCGATGAGGACATGGACCACCTCGCCGATCCGCTCCTCGGCCCGTTGGGCGGTGAGCTCCTCGACCAGCTGCTGCAGCCGCGAGACGCGCGCGTCCACGAGGTGCTGGGGCAGATGGTCGGGCAGGTGTTCGGCCTCCGTACCGTCCTCGTCGGAGTAGCCGAAGACCCCGACGACATCGAGCCGGGCGGCGACCAGGAAGCGCTCGAGCTCGTCGACGTCGGCCTCGCTCTCGCCCGGGAACCCGACGATCACGTTGCTGCGTACGCCCGCGGTCGGGTCGGCGGCCCGCACCAGGGCAAGCAGGTCCAGGAAGCGGTCGGTGTCGCCGAAGCGGCGCATCCGTCGCAGCACGCTCGCCGAGGAGTGCTGGAAGCTCATGTCGAAGTACGGCGCCACGCCGGGCGTGGTCGCAAGCACCTGTACCAGTGAGGGGCGCAGCTCGGCCGGCTGCAGGTAGGACAGGCGTACGCGGTCGATGCCGTCGAGCTGGGTCAGAGCGGGCAGCAGCGTCTCGAGCAGGCGCAGGTCGCCGAGGTCCTTGCCGTAGGAGGTGCTGTTCTCGCTCACCAGCACCAGCTCGCGCACGCCGTGCTCAGCCAGCCAGCGCGCCTCCGCCAGCACGTCCGAGGGCCGCCGCGACACGAAGGCGCCCCGAAAGCTCGGGATCGCGCAGAACGCGCACCGACGGTCGCAGCCCGAGGCCAGCTTCAGGGGGGCGACCGGGCTGTCGTCGAGCCGCCGACGCACGACGTGCGGGCCGCCAGCATGGCCGGGGATGCCGATGTCAACGACACCGGGTTCGACACGCGCCGCTCGCTCCACCGGGCTCAGGGGCAGTAACCGTCGGCGGTCACCCGGGAGATGGCTGGGGACGGCGACGCCGTCCAGGACCGACTGGAGGTGCGTGGACAGCTCGCTGTAGGAGTCGAAGCCCAGCACCGCGTCCGCCTCGGGCAGCTGCGCCGCGAGCTCGGCGCCGTACCGCTCGGCCAGGCACCCCACAGCCACGACCTTCGCCCCGGTGTCGGAGGCGGCGAGCAGCGTGTCGATGCTGTCCTTCTTGGCCGACTCGACGAAGCCGCACGTGTTGACCACGACTGCGTCGGCGCTGCCGGGCTCCTCGACGAGCTCCCAGCCCGCCGCGTCGAGCCGCCCGGCCAGCTCCTCGGAGTCGACCTCGTTGCGAGCGCAGCCCAGCGTGACGAGTGCGATGCGGCGGCCGGTCACGGCGCTCAGTCTAGTGCTGGCTCAGGCGGGGCTGAGACCCCCGGCCGTGCAGGTGAAGCTGGCGATCATGCCGGTGCCGCCCGCGCTCCCACCGTCCCTGCCGCCGCAGTTGAGGTTGACCGCTGCCGCGTTGCCGACCTTAATCCTGAGCAGGGCTGGATCGGAGAAGTCCCGGAACGCACCGGCCGGCAGTACGCCTTCGAACAGCACGGTGGAGCCGCTGCGCACCAGCACCCAGGAGGGAGCGCCGATCAGCCGTACCCGTAGCTGGGCCCCCGCCAGCGGTGGCAGCTTGGCGACCGCTCCGGGGTCCAGCGTCGGGGCGACCCGCGTCGGCCTGGCCGCAGTCGGCGACGGCGCCGAGGGGGTGCCCGAGGCGCCGAGCTGGCCGACCGAGGTCGTGCCGCGCTGGTCGGGCCCCGGTCCGGCCTGGCCCAGGAGGAACACGGCGGTGAGCACGCCGAGTGCACCCACGAGGGCCAGCCCCCACCGGGGACCGCTGCGGTCGACGCGCACGGGGGACGGTGGCAAGGGCACGGATCCGCCGCGTGAGTGTTCCCGGCGCGCTGGTTCGGCCATCACGAAGCCCGGTCCGGAAGCACTGGTCGCCCCCACTGCGTCGCACAGCAGCAGCAGCGGCGCAGGGTCGGCTCGTACAGCACCTGCGATGGCCCGAACGTGGCCCCGCGCGTACACCGCGGCGCCGCTGCTGCCGAGTCGATCCGCCTCGAGGTCACGGATGAGCGTGCTCCTGATCCGGGTCGCGCCCGCCACCTGTTCGACGCTCAGCCCAGCCGCTTCCCGAGCGCTGCGCAGCGCGGGGCCGAGCGTCCCGGGCGCTGTGCCGGGCTGCTCGTCAGGGTGGGGGCCGGGGGGCACGGGCGGAGGACCTCCTGCAGAGCGGGGAAGGCTCAAGTGTAGGCCGGGGGTGACTGCCGGACAACGCCCCTCGACCTCGACCTCACCTTGAACCAAAGTGCTGTCAGGTGTGCTCGAGTACGAAGTGCCGGATGCGGGTCCAGGCCTGTTCGGCGGCATCGTCGTGCTCGACCGCAGTTCGTCGAAGAACGAGTGCGGGGCGCCCTCGAAGACCACGAAGTCGGCCTCGACGCTCGCCGCATTCTTGACCGCGCGGGTGTCCTCGACCGGGATGTGCGTGTCGGCACCGGCCACGAGCATGAGTAGCGGCGCCTGCATGCGTTCTGCCACCTCCAGCGCAGGCTGGGGGCGCCCGTAGAAGCCGATGCAGCCGGCCAGTCCGGGCGTGTCTGCCGACTGCCGCCACGAGTAGCCGCCTCCGAAGCAGAAGCCGACGGTGAAGACCCTCGTGGCCCCGTCCGAGCGCAGCTGCGCGACGGCCGCCGCGACGTCGGCAGCAACGCCCTCGGGTGTCGTCTTCTGCACGTGCGGCATGAACTCGAAGGCGTCGGTCCGGTCCGGCGTCGTGGCGGTGCGCCCGAAGTAGTCGATGGCGACGGCGTCGACCCCGACCTCGGCGAAGCGGACCGCGAGGTCCTTGTAGAACTGGTGCAGGCCGCGTACGTCGGGCAGCACCACGATGCCCGCGCCGGTCGGCTCGCCGGCGCGCGCCTCGAACGCCAGGACGGACGTGCCGTCGGCGGCGGTGAGGGTCAGGTCCCGGGTAGCGGCCGCAGAGCCGGCACCGGAGGCGGAAGGGGACGGCTCTCATTGCTGTGGCACATGCTGTCGAACCTAGGTCAGGTGCCCCCACGCAGCACCACGAGGACGCTCTCGACCTCCTCCGGCCGGATCAGCACGTCACGGGCCTTGGAGCCCTCGGACGGCCCCACGATCCCCCGGCTCTCCATGAGGTCCATCAGGCGGCCGGCTTTCGCGAACCCAACGCGCAGCTTGCGCTGGAGCATGCTCGTGCTGCCGAACTGCGTGCTGACGACGAGCTCGACGGCCTGGCAGAGCACGTCCAGGTCATCGCCGATCTCCTCGTCGACCTCGTTCTTGGCCGGCGTGACCACGGCGATGTCCTCGCGGAACGCCGGCTGGCGCTGCTGCTTACAGTGCGCCACCACCGCGGCCACCTCGGCGTCGGTGACCAGCGCCCCCTGGATGCGGAGGGGCTTGCTCGCCCCCATCGGCAGGAACAGCGAGTCGCCCTTCCCGATGAGCTTCTCGGCGCCGGGCTGGTCCAGGATGACCTTGCTGTCGGTGCCGCTGGACGTGGCGAACG
>JAABUI010001803.1_pt1 | contig 12135 bp, 11 predicted proteins | sample 5559111 | NCBI WGS metagenome assembly JAABUI01 (sample SAMN10711870, study PRJNA513365) | rock metagenome | isolation source: Antarctica rocks | place: Antarctica: Victoria Land, Buttleship Promontory
GCTCTCCTGATCCGTCTGGTGCCGGTGCACGCGCGATCCAGCTGGCCAGGCCATCCTCGTCCCAGGCGCGCTGCTGACGCCGCAGGACCTCTTCGGTTTGCGCTCGGTTCGCGTGCCGCAGGGACGGGAAAGTGCTCCCACACGCGCGGATCGGCGTACATCTGATGCATCTCATCGAGGTCCTCAGACGTCGGGCGCGTCAGCGTCAGGCGCTGGGTGTCCACCCGTGAGTAGTCGTCTATGCCGAGAATTATCGCGGAATGGTCCATCCCCCACACCGCAGGGGCCACCAGCCATCATTCGATTTGCCGTTAGACGAACGTCCACCGGTCACGATCAGCGAGCACACCGGGGCTCGCGGAGCATGATCGTTTCGCCCCGATCGGGGATCCATGATCGGGACGACATGTGGACAGCGGTCATCAGCTCGCCAGCGAAGCGGCGCAGCCGACGGTGCCGCCGGGCGAAATGAGCGATCCGTTGGCGCCACAAGCGCATAATCCAGTGATGTACCCAGGTTGTGACGTGGAGGCACGGCGTGCGGCTGAAGAGGCGATCGACAACATGGAAGAGATGCCGATCGAAGGGCTGATGCAGGCCGAGGCCGGCGTCTACGGGATGATCGCGGCCACCCCGGATCCTGCCGAGGGCTCCTGGTATCTGTATGCCGCCGTGATCCCGGGCCTCACCGGCATACAGACCGAAGCCCTCAGATGCTGGGCAGTTGATCAGTTCGTCGATCTCGGAACCACCGCAGACCCACGTGGCTGCGGATGGACCCTGCACCCGACTGGCGCGTGGCACAAATGGGCCCGCATCGCCTAACTGATCGTCGGTTCGGGACAGAACGGCTGACGTCCCTCGCCTGACCTGGGGCAGAACCCGCATAGCCCTGCGCAGGGGCCAAAGTGCGAGGCGAAATCCCCGCGGCCATTCGGTAACGAACGTCTACCGGTCACGATCAGCGATCGCACCAGTGAAGTGTTGCAACGACCGACTGAGCCCCGCCACCACGAAACGGCGCGAACAACAGGCGCGGGGCGTCCATCAATCCGCGACGAGTTCTACCTCGTAGCCCTGGTCGTCTTCGAGATACGCCGCGTAGCTGTCAGCACCGCCGGCGAAGGGGTGCTGATCGGCATACATGAGCTGCCAGCCATGCTGTTCGGCGCTATCGACCAGCCGATCCAGGGCTCGGCGTGCTCCGGCGTGGAAGGCCAGGTGGTTGAGGCCGGCTCGCCGACGATCATGGGGACCGTCGATCAGCGCTGGCGATTGCTCGAGTACGATGTAGGTCGGTCCCAGTTGATAGCTCACGCCGTTATCCCAGAGTTGAAATTGCTGGTAGCCAAGAGAACTCAGCAGCCATTGCCATCGTGGGCCGGCTGCGCCGAGGTCGGGTATCCACAGCTCGACGTGATGCAGCAGGCCCACGTGAGGGTCCGTATCGATCATCGGATGAACGCTACGGGGGAGAGCGGCATCGGACCGCAAGACGATGGTCTACCGGGATTCCTTTGAGGTGATAGGCAAGCTGCCGGTCTTGATCAAGCGGAACCAATGCACGACGACCGGTTCGGCTTCCCGAAGCTCCCAGGTGGGATCTCCGCAATCGGCGCGCACAAGATCGATGACCTCGTTCCAGTACGCCACATGATCGCTGCGCCACTCTGCTGCGCTAACAAAATCCTCTCCTTCGTCCCGGGCCACGTCGTCGCCGACGAGATGCAACGGAACGATCGTCACGCGGATCGTCTCCACCTCTCCGTGCAAGCGCCCGTCGTGATCAACCAACATCAGGCGCTGCCCGACCCGAGGCAGCAGCTCGCCGGACAGGTACTCCACCGCAAGTGACGACGTCGCGGTCTTCTCTCCCCGCAGTACCGCTTGCAGGAGCCGATCGGCCAGACCTCGGTCTCCCTCTTACCCGAAGCTCATAGTCGCGGGCATGCGTCGACTATGCCAGCCCTTGTTCCTTGAGTATTACTCCGCCGCCGCGGCCGGTGAAGTATGCGGTTTACCGAGCACGGTTTCGCTCACCGGTAGACGATCGACAACCGGTGACGACGGCTCGCCGGGCCATGTGGGTGGGGACCGGCGCTGGCCGACCTGTAAAGATCGCAGGGTGACGGTGAGCGACGGAACGAATTTTCTGGGCGCGACGTCCCGCTGGGTTGATGGGCTGGGCCGTCTGCGTGACGTGGTCCGGCAGAAGTTGGTCGCGGCCCAGTTGAGCGAGGTCATGGCCCGGCAGGGTGTGTCACCTGCTCGGGTGCTGGACGTCGGCTGCGGGCAGGGCACGCAGGCGCTTGCGCTGGCCCGGGCCGGCCATCAGGTGACCGGGCTGGACATCTCCGACGAGCTGCTCGCGCACTTCGTGGCCGTGCTGGCAAGCGAACCGGCCTCGGTACGTGAGCGGGTGCACCTGGTCCTCGGCAGCGGTCAGGCCGCGGCCGAACTCACCCCCGGCCCGTTCGAGGTCATCCTGTGCCACGGGGTGCTGATGTACCTCGACGACATCGGACCGATGCTGGGTGCGTTCACCCGCGTCGCGGCTCCCGACGCCGTCCTGTCGCTGCTGGTTCGCAACGGGCTGGCCCCGGCGATGCGCGACGGGCTGCGCGGCAATTGGGCCGACGCGCTGGGACGCTTCGATCATCTTGACTACGTCAACCGACTCGGCGTTCCCGCGCACGCCCACACCCCGGACGACGTCGAGCACTTCCTTGACCCGCTGGGCTGGCGCCCCCAGGCCTGGTTCGGTGTCCGGGTCTTCACCGATCACCGCGACGAACCCGTGCCCGACGCCCTCGAACTGGAACAGCTGCTCGCCGCCGAGCAGCAAGCAGGCGCCCGCGACCCCTACCGCCAGGTCGCCGCCCTGCTACACTTCACCTACATCCGATCATGACGGGCGACCACAGCCGAACGAACCGCCAGCCACCGCAGCTGGAACCTTGCCTCCGGTAGGGGATGGCTAAACGGTGACCATGCAATCTTGTCCAGCACGCCTGCGGGGGCCCGTCTCATGGGACGGCTACCGACCGCGCTGTCACCGTCCGTAGCGGCGGCCGGCAATCAGACCAAGCAGGTCTCACGTCGGAGCCAGTTCGTCGTGCCGTTCCTGCCCGATCATTCGTCTTCACCGTGCCGACCGACCCTTCCGCTCGTCGGCATGCCAGTGGCGATTTGGGCGGCATCCAGGCTGACGGTCAACATACGTCGAGGAACGCCAGACCCTGGCCCACATTGGGCGGACCTACCGCACCGCCGCACCCAAGGTCCGCGCCGCTCTGGACGCCGCCGGAATCCCGGTCCGGCCACGTACCAGCCGGGCCAGCCGAACCGACCTGGACTTACCTTTGCTGCACGAGCTCTACCAGCATCGGCAGTGGACCGCCCCGCGGATCGCCGCCCATCTGCACACCACGGTCGCCCTGGTCCTGCGAACCCTGCACGACCACAACATTCCCGTCCGCGCCGGCGGGCCGCGGATACCGGCATCGATCCCCGACTCACCGCGCTATACCGCGACCCCGACGTCACCGCCCTGCTCCGCAGATACCGGATCCCCCGCCGCCACCAGCCCGGCACCATTACTGGCCGGTTCCCCACCGCCCACCGGCCCACTGCCGCGTTCCTCCGTGCCGCCTACACCGACACCGGCCTGGCCGCAGCGCATACCGAGCAGCTCACCGGCTACCCCGCCGACCAGATCCTGGACGACCTGCACCGACACGGCTTCGCCGTCCGGCCAGCGTCCAGCTTCTCCCCTTGGTACCTGCGCACCTACCGACCTGACAGACCTACCGAGAGGAGGTAGCAGGTAACAGCCGGGACGATCCCACCCAAAGCAGTCATGGGCACCTCAAATGTCGCAGCGGAACGGACCTGGCCGGGACTAACCCGATAGATCAACTCTTCGGTCCGAGCGGCTTCGCTGCCATCGGGACCGCCGAAGGACTTGTCCACGCCACGAGATCGCCTTCCGGGCCATGACATCGAGTAGGAGCCGGACGCACATGGTGGCCGACCTACTGGCGGCTGTCGCCCGGCGTCGTATACGTAACGCTGGCGGTCCCAGGGGCCTATTGTTCGCCAGACTTGACGGTCGCTTGGGAGTCGAAGGTTAACGCAGAATTCAGGTTCAGCAACACCAAACGCAAAGGTCGGTTGGCTCTGCGTCAGATGGCTGACTGACCTGGATAGTGCCGACCAGTGGGAATCGATCCGCTGCCGTTGGGAAGCGCGCGCCAGTCAATTGCATCCGCTTCGCGTCCGTAACCGTGTTCGATATTCTTTGCGCACTCCTCGAACCCAATTGCATCTCCGACGAAACCCATTCCTCCAAGGAACAATCCGTGGGAATCGCCCTGCAAGGCGATCTCCTTGACGGTCAGGCGCCCGACCTCGGTCGCAGTTCCGTGCGTCCTGTCGTCGACAACCGTCAGGTACGGATAGCCTGCGGATCCGTTGGAAAAGCCGTGCAGCTTCAAACATTCACGGGCTACGTGATAGAGGAATGTCCATCGTTCCCATGCACGATGGATCGTGGTTGCGCTAGCGGAAGTGCTGTCTTCGAAGAAGGTGGCGAGAAAGGCGTGCAGAGCCTTGCTGGGCCAGCCCGCGGTGTAGATGACCTCCGGTCCGAGAGCGGTCGCCGCTGGGAGGATCGCGCCAGAGAACGCATCCAGGATCGAGATGTTCTCGCCGAGCAGGCGGCCCACCAAATCGTCGCGGAGTCTGATACAGGCAGCGATTCCAGCGGTGTGGAATGCGAGCACGGCGGGCGCTCTCGACAGTAGATTTAGGGCGGCGGAGCCATCGCGGATCGTAACCTCGGAAAGCTGCGAGATGCTGGTCAGCCAGAGATTGTCGGTTTCCTGGTCGCCACGTTGGGCCAGGAAGGCGATGGATTTCAGTAGCGGCTTGATCCCGGCTTGAATTTCCGAAAGTCGCGCTGTGTGTACTAATGGAATCTCCGAAGGCGCAATGTTCACGGACGCTGTTAGTGCGCCCAGAGCCAGGACGGCGTCGACTTGTTGTTGCACGATGTCGGTGATCTTGTAGTGCTGCCGGTTCTCATCAAATGCGCGCTGGAGGACCGGATCGACGGTGGTCGGGCTGGTACCGGTGACATGGACAGGTGCGTCGAGTGTTTGGCCCCCGACCATGGCCGGGCCGGGGGCGGAGCTAAAAGACTGATTCGCCCGTTCGGTGAGCACCGGCGACAGCCGTTCTTTGAACTGCCTAATGATCCGGGGCTCGAATTTCACCTGACTGAATCGGGAATCCGCTTTCCGCAGTTCGTCGGGAAGCTCGTGGAACATGTCGTCGATGTCGGAGTCTGTTCCCAACGAAGCCATCAAAGTCTCCCCAATGTGCTCTTTGGCAGTGGCGATCGTTGTAGGTGGCACGATGATTGGGTACGTCGGCTTGCCCAGTGCCCAGTGCCCACGCCCCACCAAGCTCCATCAGGCACACCGGCCGCTTGAAGAATGTCTCTGTGAGGATCTCTATGACCACCGCGGCCTTCTGCAGTTCTGTTTGCAGCCGGGGGCGTAAGTCATTGCCAGTTGCGATTCCCGTGCTCTTGTCGGAAGAGTAGAAGATGTCGGAGACGTGCACGCCGCCGAGCACTAGGGAATCTTTGATCAGGTCGGCGACTGCCCGATCGGCCGAGGCATGACTGATGAAGACCTTGGACGATTCCGGCGCTGCGAGCAGCGTGACCTGTGCAAATGAGTCCATGTGATCGCCAGTCTTCTCAGTGAGGGTACGGAGGTGGTTCTCGGGCCTTGCAGTCGATGACGCAGCCTGTCGCGCTTGGCGCTGACCCTCAGCCGTGAACCGAACCAGGGTTGGGTAGAGGTCGCTTAGCACGTCCGTACGGATTATCCCACGATAATGATGAGAATCACGGACTATATGAGTAGGTCAGGGCGCTGCTGACCCCAGCGGTACCCTCGTCTGTGTGCGTCGGCCATCATTGGATCCATGAGGCACTGCGTATGGGGGTCCCCGTCGGGGACCGAGCCACGGACGTCCGGGCGCTACCCACGGAGCATCTGTAGTGCCTAACGAGCTGCTCCCCGATGGCTACGCGGATCTACTGGCTCAAGTGAAGGCCGACGTCCAAGGGACTCGCCTACGGGCAGCTCGAGCGGCCAACACCGAGCTGATCAGCCTGTACTGGCGAATCGGGAAGTTGATCCTAGATCGGCAGGGACTCCAAGGCTGGGGGACTCGGGTCATCGATCGCCTGGCCGCTGACTTGCGCAAGGAGCTGGGCGATCAACGAGGGTGGAGCCGGTCGAACCTGTTTTCGATGCGAGCTCTTGCCGCGGCTTGGCCCGAGCAGTCAATCGTCCAACAGATCGTTGGACGATTGCCTTGGGGGCAAGTCACTGTCCTACTCAAGCTCCACGATGCTGAAGATCGGGACTGGTACGCCCGGCGCGCTGCCGCCGACGGCTGGTCCCGCAAAGTACTCGAGCACCACATCGCCACCGGTCTACGGAGCCGCATCGGCGCTGCGCCCAATAACTTTCCCGCACTCCTAGACTCTGATGACGCGGACCTGGCTCGCGAGATCGTCAGAGACCCCTACGTCTTCGACTTCCTCGGCATCGCAGGGCATGTGTCCGAACGGCAGCTTGAGGACAGCCTCATCGAGCGACTGCAAGACACGCTGCGCGAGTTCGGCTGCGCGTTCGTCGACCGGCAGGTTCGCATTGAAGTCGACGGCGATGAGTACTTCATCGACCTGTTGCTGTTCCACATCGAGCAGCTCAGGTACGTCGTCGTCGAGCTCAAGATCGGCAAATTCGAACCGGCCCACCTCGGTCAGCTCGGGTTCTACGTCAATGTTGTCGATAGCCAACGGCGCAACCCCGACCGCCACGCAGCGACAGTCGGCATCTTGGTCTGCACCCAAGGCAAGGAACAGACCATCCGGTTCGCGCTCGGCTCCGTCGGCGCTCCGATGGCAGTTGCTACCTACACCTACGACACACTCCCAGCAGCCGAACGTGCGGCCCTCCCCACCGCAGACGACCTAGCCGCCGCAGTGATCCCGACGCCCACCCTGGCCGGCGACTACGCCCACCAGCTGCTGGAACAGCTCGCTGCGATCAACCCGAAGCTGGGCCACCCGCGGAGCATGCGCCGAGCCAGCAGCACCTTGCTGGACATCCTGCAAGGCAAGCCAGAGCAGATGCTTATCGACAACACCGCACAACGATTTTCCAATGGCCACAGCGTCCAGCTCAGCGATCAAGAAGCCTTGACGGTCCTAACCATCATCCGAGCTTTGTACGACGCGCAAACCCAGGCCGCCGAGGGCAGCACCGATATTGCCGACAACACCACGACGTGACCCGGAGCTCGCGATATAAACGGGCGCCTACACATTACGCCAGGGCGTCGAGGACGGCGATTGCAGATCACTAGGGTAAGTGCGTAGCAGTGGTCGCAACCGACAGTGATCCGATCGCATCCCGTTGTTGGGTTCCACGTCGCTTCAGTCCACTCGATGGAACTCTTGTCGGAAATGTGTTCCATCCTCTCACTCGATGACCGCGTTAACCTCTCCCAACCCACAACCATGGCAGCGTGTTGCCAAGCACGCGGCCTTGCCGCCGATGCGCTCTTCTATTTCACTTGGTGATCTTGGCGCGAACACCATCACTGCGCGACCTCGACCCTGCCATCAACTGAGTCTCAGGCAAGATCGCCTACCGCCTCGACGAACAGGCAGGTCTCGTTCGTGACCGTCGAAGGGCCGCGCACCTGTTAGATCTCTGCCACGGTGGTCGGCGCGGCCATTTCGCCGAACAAGTCGGGTGCTAGTCGACGTTGACGCCATAGTCCCGCGCCAACCCCGCAAGCCCGTCGGACCATCCCTGCCCGACGGCGCGGAGGCGCCAGCTGCCGTTGCGGAGGTAGAGCTCTCCCCAGACCAGCGCGCTCAGGGCTGCGGAGTCGCCTGGGCTGAATCGGAAGTCGACGTGACTGCCCGGCTGGTGCAGGACAGCGGTTGCATCCGCTATGAAAGCGCCGTCGTCCGCACTGACGACCACAACGACGCGTATGCACGACTGCGGGAGCAGGTCGGTGGCGATGCTCGCCCCATGAGCGGTGAGCGACACAGCGCCGTCCTCGCTTTGCAGATTGTTGTAGAAAATGAAGTCGTCATCACGCTCGACGCGTCCGCTGGCTCCGATGAGAAGTACGGACAGATCCGCGGGGCCTGCCAGTAGGTCGACTTGCACTCTCGGCGCGGCTAGCGGCACGTTCTGCCCAGCAACCAACTCTTGCTGCTCAGTCCCCTGTGGCACGGCCGAGACCTCACTCACCACCGCGGTATCTGGTCGGGGGGAGCTCGGACTGATGTCCGACTCGACGTCGGTGTTCAGCATGTAGTCCGCCTCCAGCAACCCAATGAGCACGATCGGCTCGACTGCTTGGAGCTTGGTCGGGTCTTTGGTGACTCGTGCCTCCAGATGCGCCAGGCATGCGACGGTGTCTATCCGAGCCAGATCGACTTCCAGGAACCGCTGCCGGGACGTCGCAAGGGCAACCAGGCATGGGTGGACCGGGCGGCCGGTGGCCGGGTCGATGCTGTCGACGTAACCGTTGAAGACGACCGTTCGGATGGCGCCTCCCCGATCGGCTTCCAACACTTCGTGCACGACCCGCAGGGCGGTCTGCCGGATCACTTCGGCATAAAGGCTCCGGACCTGCGTCAGCGGACGGACAGTCGGGGTGATCGTGTCCGCGGCCTTGACGTACCTGTAGGCCTTTTCAGTGGGCACCACGTCCACTGGCGGGAACTCGTACTCGATGGCGAGGTGGCCAGTTGCCGCCGTGTAAGCCAGGCGCCACTCGTGCGGGAAGCCGTCGGGATACTCAGCGGCCTCCAACACGAGGTCCAGGTAACGGACAACGGCCTCCGGTTGTCGCGCCGCCAAGCCCCGTTGCAACGCGCTCACCTGCTCAACGTGCTGCCGGTGCTCCTCAACCTGACGGGCGACGTCCGCGTCGTGCCGGCGGCGAGCCTGGTCGATCTGCTGCGAATGGCGTTGGGCCGCTACCCCATAGTCCTGCAACGCCTTTTGGTACTCGGCCTGCCGCTGTTCAGCTCGCGCGGCGTGTTTCGAGCCGGCGAACACGCGACCCAGGACTGAGGGTGCTTCTACCGCGAAGTCGCTCTCTTGAGGCGGTGAAGGCGGCGCCCCGACCGCGTGCGGGTCGAACACGGCATACGTCGGCGGTCGCTTCAGGGTCTCAAGATCCAGGTAATCGTCGACCCCGAGAGTCGCCGTGAGGACGCCCTGCAAGACTTGGACCTGACGCTCGATCTGCGCGGTGTCCTCGGCGGCCTCGCGCGTCCGCTCCTCTGCGTACAGGCGCTCCCTGACCTTCTGGTCCTGTACGGCCGCGCGCCTGTCGGCCGCGGCCGCGCGGTCCGCCTCACGCTGGGACCTTGCGAACGCTCGAGCTCGTCGCTCTCGTTCCCTATCGGCCTCCCGCTGCAACTGCACGTACGTAGCAAGGACACCCCGTCGACGGGCCATTGATCCTGTTCCTCCTACCGACTCAAGGTGACGGCACCGAGACGGTCGTTTCTGGGCTGCTCCTGGCTCTGCCGCCACTCCGGGGCCTCCGCAATCTCCCGGAATTCCACCACGTGATTCGTCCCGACCTTCTCGAGCGCGGCCCGCACCTCCGGCAGGCTCACCTGGAAGAACTCACGCCGCCGGTTGACCCGGTTGACCCGCTGCTGGTCGAACTCCCGGTGCAGAGCCGTCTCCAACGCGACCGCGTCATGGCTGAAAACGAGTGCGTGCACATCGAACTTGAACGGCACCGATGCGCTACCCAGCTCGTAGACCCTTTGCATCGGGTCCTCCCGGCGGGTCATCCCAATCTTGACGACGCGATCACCGAAGGCACCCACGTTGGAGATGACATAGACGTATCCAACGCGTGTGTTCGCCGCCATCTCCTCCACCTCTTCGATGCTCTCCGTGATCTCCGCAAGCCGCTCGCGCGCCTCCAGCAGTCCTGCCTCGTCGCCGCTCAGCCGGGACCGCTCCAGCAGGCTCCGGTAATGAGCCTGCTCCTTGAGCAGATCCTTCTTTCGCCGCATGAACTCCTCCTGGGCTTTGGCTTCCTCCCGCTGCCGCTGCCGTTCCTCGCGCGCGTTCTCCTTCTCCTGCTCGACTCGAAGGTGGTGGTCCGCGGTCAGGTGCAGCTCTTCCAAGCGCAGCACGTGGAAGGCCTCGTCGATCGCGACACCCATGGTGCTGCCGTTCTGCACAATCGCCTCACGTGTCCGCTCGAGTCGTTTCTTCGCGGTGTCCACCGTGTGGGCGCGCACGGTGCGGACACAGTTGTCGGCCTCGATGTTGTAGGTGCGCAGCATCAGATCGCTGAACTGGCGCACAAGGGCCGTCCCCTCTTTCAAAGATCCGTTGACCATCCACCCTGACTTGCCGCGTACGGCCGTCCGCTTGCTGATCGCGTTCTTGATCTGCCCACGGAGGCCGTCCAAGCGTTGCTTGGAGGACAGCACGTCGTCGAGCGGGTGCCGGAACTGGTAGTAGCCCGCCTGCTGCAGGAGCCTGAGCTCGTCGGTCTCTACCAACGCCTCCCGCGCCTCCCGCACCCGCCGCTCAAGCTGTGCGACGTCTTGGGCTAGCGCGTCTCGGCGAGCGGTTAGCCGCTGCAGTTCGGTTTGAATCGTCAGTCCCCCTAGCTCCGGCGATCCCGTGGTGTCTGGCTGGTCGGGCTCGGCGTCAACGGTGATTCCGTACTCGCGGACCAGGCCCGCCAGGCCGGCGGCCCAACCTTGACCAACGGCGCGGACTCGCCACCCGCCCGCGCGGCGGTACACCTCCACTAAAACCGCGGTCGGAAGGCCGGCAAGACTCAACGGGGCAAACGAAAACTTTTCGTCTCCATCGACCAGGACCGTCAGACCATCGAGTTCGCCGTCGCTGTTCGCTGCGACGATGACCCGCTCCACCTCCGCCGGGAGGCGCCGCAGATCCAAACTCAGAACCTGACCGGCGATCGTGGCCGCACCGGTCGGATGAAGAGGAGCGTTGTAGAACACAAAGTCAGCGTCGCCCCTGACCTGGCCCCGGTTGTCCACCAACAACGCGACCAGGTCCGCGTCGAGCCGAGCCGGTTGCTGCTGCTGCTGCAAATGCACCTTCAAGGCGGCGGTGGCGACTGCGACGTTTTGGCCGGCTGTCAGATCCATGCGGTATGCCAGTGCCCTTCAACGAGGTGAAAACGTACTCATATCCTGCCCGGTGTAGCACCAGGGGCTGTAGATTACCGCGAAACTCGCTCAGGTCGGCGCTGTCAGTCGCCTCCCCATCTTGGCCGCTTGAGGGCACTCGAATTCCAGCGGTCGTTGCAACCTAAAACCCCGGTGGTCGTGCTAGACCGGCGGATCGCTCCTCGGTGGCCGGATCGATGTGGATGATCCGGTTGATGTCAACGACGACTTCTGAGAACATCTTTCGCCAGATCGTCACGATTCGTTTCTGTGGTCAACTTCCTTTATCGAGATGTACGGACAATTTGTACCAATAATTTCTGCGATCCAAATAATAATTAGATCGCCAATTGGAGAGCCGACCGGTACTTGAAGCGGGGAAGTATTGGTGGGTCGGGTGGCCCGGCGGGGTTGCGCCGCCGGGCCACCCGACCCGTATTGGTTCAGTCGGCAAGTTCTCGGGCAACGACATATTGCTGGTCGGCCGCGCCAGCCCCGACGGACGTCTTGGCTTTCGTGATGACGAGTCGTACCTGCGCCTCGTTCTCAATGATGAGTAACCGTCCGTGCTTACTACGCTGTCGACCTGGCCGCTGATCCGGATCCGGTAAGTACCGGGCGGAATCTGTAGCTGCGCACTGTCCATCGTCGGCGTGTGATACCAGATGCCGTTCGGGCCTGCGTTGACGGTCGCTTCGAAAACCTCCTGCCACTGGGCCAGGTCATCGGCAGGCGGACCGTCGAGCAGCTCCACCCGCAGGTCCATGTCGAAGTTGTCGCGGTGCGGAGTGACGACGACGGTGACGTAGCGGCCCCGCGCGATGCCGGGGGCGAAGGCGCGG
>JAABUI010001804.1_pt1 | contig 12133 bp, 16 predicted proteins | sample 5559111 | NCBI WGS metagenome assembly JAABUI01 (sample SAMN10711870, study PRJNA513365) | rock metagenome | isolation source: Antarctica rocks | place: Antarctica: Victoria Land, Buttleship Promontory
CGCGAAGCTGGAATCGGCCATCCGGGCCTGCCACCGCCGGACCCGCGTCAACGTCAACTCCAAGCTGTCCTCCAACTCCCGGCCAGCGGTGGCGGTACCGGCGACCTTGCGCGCCCGAGCCGCCGCCGCAGCCGCAGGCGACACGTCGGCGACGTCCATCCGCACCCCGAACAGCACCAACCGGCGCGGGAACGCGGTGTCCTCGATCCGGTCGGCCTGCAGCTTGGTGAACTCCGCCGCCCCCGCGTTCATGTCCTCCCGCAGCTCGGCGTCCAAATACGCCGCACCGGACCAGCGGGCCCACTGCACCTTGAAATGGAAATCTGCGCCCGCCGGAACCAGCCGCCGCAGATCACTACCGGCGTCGGCGGTGGCCATCGCCAACGCACCCGAAGGCAACTCATCGGTGGACCGCGGCGGAATCACCACCCACGCCCACGTCCCCGCCGGCCCGTGACACACCCCATCAGCCATCGCCGTCGGCGGCTGCAACTGCCCACCATCACGCCGGAACCGCGACACCAACCCACTCAGAAACGGCACAACCGTTACCGCCCCTCAGAAATGGGGAAGGTCCCCTGCGGATCGAACACGACGGGCCCGAAGCGGTCGCGAATGTTCACCTCCACCGGCGGACACAACCCGACAGGCATCCACGTCGTCGCCGACCCCGTGCGCGTGGTGTTGGGCGTGTCGTGCGGGCCGGGGAACGTCGGCTCCGGTGTTGCGCTCATGCGGCTACTCCTTCTTCTTGATCTGGCTCGTCTTCTTCTCGACCTGGCCGGTCAGGTTCGGCGTCGATCCGGCGAAGCGTTTTCCGCAGCCGCCTTGATGCGGCCACGTCCACGACCGTCCACCGGGCGGAGACGATGAACGGCCTACCTGGTTGGGTGTTGGCGATCGGGGAGGCGATCATCGGGGTGAACCGGCGCACCAGGAACCGGAACCGGTCCAGCCACAACACATATCGGGCGCGGCCGCCGGCGTCGGGCCGCAACGCCAAAAACACCAACAGCGCCGCCGGTGCGATGAACACCGCGCCCCCCTTCCCGCCGCCGGCCAACGGCGACAGGTGAAACACCGTCGCCAACACCACCCAGTACGGCAGCACGATCAACGCGCCCACACCCAGCTTCCGGCGGGGAACGCCCTCCCCCAGATCCATCTTGAACAACTTGTACTGCCGCGACTCGATCCGCACATGCACCGTGTCGGTCGGCAACGGAAACCGGTACTCACTCACCTACCCCACCCGCCCATCCGCGGCCGATGCACGCCTCGCTCGATCCACTCATCACCCGCGGTCATCTATCTGAGCCCTCCGCATCCCGGCGCCGCAGCTTTCCCACCAGCAGGAACAGCACCACCGCGAGCGGCGGCAGCAGGGCCAGCGGGAACCACCACGGCAGCCCGAACACCCGCACCTCGCCGCCGGCCGCTGCGGCGGTGTGCAGCGTCGGTGTTGTCATGCCGGGCGTCATCCGAAGATCTGCTTGACGAAGCCCTGAATGGTGGCCAGGGCGCTGGTGGAGTCGAAAATGAACCACCCGATGAAGACAGCGGCGGCGAATTCGGTGACGAATTCACCCCACTTTTTCTGCACCCACGCGGAGAACATCCGAACGACCAAAACGACCAGGAAGATCGAACCCAGGATCATCATGATGGTGGAGCCGAACGTCGCGAAGGTCGGCAACGCGACGGTGTGCGCGGCCGCGGCGGCGCCTGGCGGTGCGAGGTCGGTGAGCACGTTCATGAGGATTTGTTCTCGCTTCCTGGTTTATTGCGCGGTGGTGGACAGGACAGGGGACAAAGCGGCGATGTACCAGCGGCTTTGGCTGTTGGTCAGGGCAATGGAGTAGCTCTGCTGGATCTGCAGGTCGGTGCCGGCCAGCTGCCAGGTCACCGCCGCGGCGCCGACCCCGCTGGACGCGGCCGCCGACGACCCGGACACCGGCGCCGGCGGAACCAGAACGTTCCAGCCGGTCACCGACGCCACGGTGACCGTTCCGGCCAAACCGGCCAGATCAACCCCGGGCTCGGCCAGATAGCCCGCGTTCGATTGGGCGTAGGCGGGAAAAAAAGACGTGACCACCGAAGCGGTCGCTGTGGTGGTGGCCGGATCGGCCAGCCACGCTGGGTCGCTGGTCACGAGGGTGGGTGCTTCGCCGCTGAGCACCGCACCCGACGGCGACACCCTCACCACGCCGGCGCTGCTCTGCACCGGCACCGCCAAGGTCAACCACCGGGAACCAAGGTCGATCCAGGCCGCCGGCACCGCACCGGGATCACTGGCCGACCCCGACGGCACCGCCGCCGTTCCCACCTCCGCGGTCGTCTCCGGTGCCGGGATGGCGGCCGGCGACGCCGACAAGTACGCCGCGGCAGGGGCGACGAGAGCGGCTGCGGGCGGTTTCGGTGCGGCGGTGGTCTTACCGGGCCGGGGCCGCTTCGCGGCCGGACCCGGTCGGGTCGCAGTCGGAATTGAAGTGGGAGTTCGTTTCGTCGGAGTCGGAGTCGGAGGCGGAGTCGCGGCCGCACCCGATGGTGATGTCGGCGCCGCGGCAGCTGTCGGGGCGGTGGTGGTTGTCGTCGCTTGGGTCGAGGGCGGCATGGCCAGGTGCACCCGCACCTGCACCGACACCACCGCGTGAGCGGCGTCGATAACATGCCAGCTGCCCGGAACGGCGGTGTCGGCATGCAGATAGCCGCTGCCGGCCCACCGCGCTGGTGCGGCATCACCACCGCCGACCACATCTGCGGTCACCGCCGCGGCGGCGGCGCCGGCCCCGGCGGGACTGTAGGACAGATAATCCAACGCATATTTTGTCGCCGCGCCGTCGGCCGCCACCTGATCCATTCCCGTCGGCCCAGCCGCGGCAGTGCCGGCGGTGCGTCCGAAGATCGGGTTCCAGATGACCTGTTTCACCCCGGCGAACGCGATCAGCAGCAACACCAGGCCGATCAACCCACGGCGCACCGTGGCGCCCAGTTCCCGTGGCGCCCGGGACACCTCCAGATCCTGCGAAGGCCGCGACACCCGCCGCGGCGGACGGGCCGGCCCACCACCAGCAGCCGCCGCATCCTGCCCGCCAGCGGTGGTGGGATCCCCAGCGGCCGGGACCTCGCCGGTCTCCAAATCGCTGAGCCATCCCGGCGCCGAACCATCCGACGACCCACCCGCACCGGCGGTACGGGCCGGGGGAGCACCTGTGGGCCGGTTCAAGCCCAACACCCGCCGCACCAACCTGATCCCGCTGCCCTGCCCCCCACCCGCAGCCGCGTCGTCCTCCGGCAGGTCGGTGTCGTCGGGCAGGTCGGTGCCCTCGTCGGCCCACCACTGCTCCTCCTCCGACACCGCCAGCGCCGCCACCGGGTGAGAGCTGATCAGGGCAGGATCAGCCAGCGAGGCGGCAGCAGGGAACACGACCGCGGGCTCCGGCACCACGCGGGCCGCCAGCGGCTCCGGCGCTACCGGAACTGGCGCTACCGGAACTGGCGGCACCGGAACCGGCGCCGCTGCCGGCGGTACAGGAAGGTCCTCCGGGCCGTAACCCAGGTCGCCATAATTCACGGCCGGTCGGCGGCGCGCGCCGGGCCGGGATTGCGAAGGTGGAATGGGCAATGTCATGACGGAACCCTCACGGTGAACGGGGCGGAAGAAGCGGAGCGAGTCCCGGCGGTCGCCGACACCGTCACGGCCACGACGCCGACGCCGGTGTGCACGGTGCGGGCGTAGGTCCCGCCGCCGGCCGCGGCCGGGGCCACCGCGAACTGCTGCTGGCTACCCTGCGGACCGGACACGTGCACCGTCACCATCACCGGCGCGCTGTCGGTGTCCACCGACGCCGTCACCGCCACCCCACCAGGTACGGCGGAACCGCCGGCCAATACCGACAGTCGGGTCGGAGCGCCGGACGCCGGCGGTGTGGTCGCCGGGCCGGCCTTTGGAACGGGAATGGTTTTGCCCAGCGGCGGCTGGGACCGCGGCGGCGTGGTCGGGGTGACCGCCGGAGCGGCGGTGATCCGGGTAGTGGTGGTCGCCGTGGCAGTCGCCGTGATCGTCACCGTCGCCGTCGCCGTCATCCTCGAGATGGACACCACCGGCGCCACCATCACCGGCGCCGCCGATGTCGATGTCGGGCTGCTGCTGGGCGCCGCCGTTGCCCAGACGGCGGGTGCGGTCGCCGCGGTGGTGCCGGAGTTCAAGCCGTTGACAACGACGAGAACCACGCCGGCGGTCAGGACCGCGAAACCGGTGAGCAGCGCCGGTCGGCTCATCCTTGCCGCCACCGTGGGCGCAGGGGTCTTGGCGGCAACACCCGCAGCAGCGCCGGCGGCCTCGGCAGGAACCGGCGGCGCGGCACGCAGAAAGGGGTTTAGGCGGTCCCCGGCAGCCGGCTGGGTTCTCTCCGTTTGCAGCGCGGTGTCATCGGGGCTCGCAGGGTCGGTACCCCAGGGGACGTCGTCGTTGTTGTCGTCGGCGCTCACCGGTTCGCCCACCCGCCGCCTGCCTGGCCGGGGTCCCGGTCGGGGTCGGCGGGATCATGTCGGGGGGACGGTCGGGTGAACGCTTGCGCGGCGTGCACGCAGGCCTGCAACAGCGGCAGCCGCGTCGCCGGCGCCAACGCGGCCCAGTCGATGACGCCGCCGCCGTCCAACGCCGCGTCGTACGGCACGAGGAACGCGGCTCCGCACAGCCGGCCCCACCTGGCGACCGCAGGCGCCAGCTCAGCGGGGTCGACGTCGGGTTTGTCGATCCCGATGACCACCGTCGCGGTCTTGAGCTGACGGCGGTAACCACGCCCATCAAGCTCCTTGAACGAATCTTCCAGCGTCGCCAAAGAATCGGTGTAGCCCATGGCGGCGACCACCAGATGATCCGCGGCGTCGATCGCCGCGGAAAAGTAAGAATCGACGTGGGAGTTGCCGGTGTCCAACACCAACAGCTGCGCCAGCAGCGACAGCCGGGTCAGCACCGCATCCAGCTCGCCGCGGCTGGTCCCGGCGACCCGGAGACGGTCAACACCGCCGCCGGTGTTGTGCACCAGGTGCACCCGACCCGGCGCCGGCTGCAAAAAACGGTCCAGGTCCATCGGATACTGCACCTCGGCGGCCTTCCCGGCCAGATCCACCAACCGCCCCACCCCCGCATCGGGACGGGCCACGAACCGGCCGACCAACGTGGCCACGTTCGGGTTCAGATCCACCCCGACCGTCAGCATCCGCACCGCCGCCGACAGGAAATGCAGTAGTCCGGCGGCCACCGTGGTTTTGCTGGACCCGCCCTTTCCGCCGATCACCGCGATGGTGCGGGAACCCGCACCCGCAGTCAGCACCGCCGCCTCCAGCTGCGCCACGCACTGCTCGATCTCTCCGGCCACCGCGGCGTAATACTGTGCCCAGGCCTGCTCCTGCGCGTTGGTTTCCGTGGCGCGGGCGGCCTCCGCGGTTGCGGCTTTCCCGCCGGGGAACTTCAACGCACCCACGACCACAACCACACCCCCACCACGAGCACCCCGATGACCACCAGGGCGTCCATGACGTCGCGGCTCCTCGCCCGGGTCAAATCCCCCGGGGCAACCCCGTCCCGCCTGGCCCGCCGGATCGCCTTCGACTTCTTGGCATTGCGGCGTGCCTTCGCCCGCCGCGCATCATCGCTGGCCATCACCACCCCGAACCAGAAACCGTTGCTACCCATCAGATTCCCCTTCCTGAGGTGCCCCATCACGTGCCGAGCCTGGGTTGCGGCACCCATACCGGCAACGGCCGCGCGGTCCGACCGCAGAACCGATCCAGCGTTGGTGACAACTCGGTGGTCGCCGCCAGCTCCGTTAGCTGCTGCTGCACTTCCAGCACGCTGGTGACCGCGATATCCCGCAACGAGCGCAGCTCGGCACTGGCCGGTCCGTGGCGAAAGTGCAGCAGCTGAACACCGACCACAACCGCCCGGTAGGCGTGCTGACCGACCAGATGCGGCAACACCGAAATCCTTGCTCCGTCGGCCATCTCGAACGCCTCCGCGCCGATGCCAGCCTGGAGCACGTCGTATTCGGTCAAATCCCGCGGGTGTATGCGGTGCTCAGCCAGGAACGTCTCCATCAAGGTGGCGGCTGCGCAGGTGAGGATCCGGCTGGCCCGATCCAACAGGCCAGGCCAGTTGAACATCGCGGGCGTCAACTCCGGCAGCTCGTCCAAATCAGCCGCGTCGTCAATCAACCCGGCAGCGGCGAGCACCGCCGGCGCCAACCCCCGCACCAGCCAATCCACCGGCAGACACACAGCTTCGCTGAACCGGTCAGCGCCATTGACCTCCGGCGGTTCAGACATCATCTGACCGCGCGGCTTTGAACAACGGACTCCGATCACCAATCTGATGAGCCCTGACCTGACGAGCCTTGACCTTGATCAAGGCGGGTTGCATGGCCGACTTCGGAGACAGAATCGTGACAATGGTTTCGACCGCCGCCACCGCCACACGACCGCCGCGGTCGTGGCGCGAGCACACTTCTCCCCACGCGCCGCTTGGGTTTGGGCATGTACCGCGGTGTACGTTCGCCTCACTGCGCGGAGGACTTTGGCTCACGTCGCTGTTGTGAAGCAGCTCGTTGGACATCTTTATCCCGTCATCGACCGATTCGGCCTGAGATCGGCAAGCCGATTAATGTTGCCTACAGATACGCTTGGATACTCCGCTTGAAACTACAGCAACACGACACCGGAGGCAAGTCCTGCCGCGCATCTACGAAGCGTCAGGCAACGTTCTCAGGAAGGGTCGAAGTCGACGTGGACGTTGCTGGGGCGTTCTCAGGAAGGGGTTTGAAGTCGACGTGGACGCGGTGATAGCGCCGGATGCCTCTGAGGGCGCCTCATCGTTCGTGGGCGCGCTGCTCCGCCGAACCCGCCTGGCTGCTCGGCTGACCGCCGATGATTTAGCTGCCCAGATCGGTGTTTCTGAGACTACGGTTCGCAGATGGGAGGGTGAGTTGAATCAGCCGACCGCTCATCACCTGGCGCGGCTAGCGACTGTGCTTGGAGTCGCGCCCGCTGCCCTACTCGGGGGCATTCCACCCCGAATGTCGCTTCGCCAGCTGCGCGAACTGGTACCGCTGAGTTTGTTGGATGCTGCGAGGCTTTCTGGACTCTCGCCCAGCGCTCTGAGCAGGCTGGAGCGTGGCCAGACGACCAGATTGTCTACGCGGGCCGGTCTTGCTTTGGGCCACACGTATGGCTGCACAAAGGCTCAGTTGGGTGACGCTCACTCTGAGTCAGTAGCATTGCGCCAGCTTCGCGCCCAGGTTGCCAACGGCGCGGACAAGGTCATGATGCGCGGACGGACTGCTTGACGCAGGAAGCCCACCCGAGTGGACTGTTCCTCCACGGATCATCTGGATCTTGTGTATTCACATGAGGCGTAGGGAGGAAGTTGGATGACGTCGGCTGATCCCCCAGCCAAGAAGTCCTTCGCCGACCGGCTCAACGTGCTCATGGAAACAATACCGAACCCTAGCGGTGCGGAGGGCCGCGCCTGGACGAACACTGAGCTCCACGACGCGTTACACGCCATCGGGGTGGACGTCAGTCGGCCCTACATCGGGCAGTTGCGAAGCGGCCAGAAGGACAACCCCGGAACTCACTACGTCGGCGCGATTGCCCGAGTCTTCGGAATTCCGGTGAGCTACTTCTTCGACGACGATGCCGCCGAGCAGTTCGAGAAGGAACTCAAGCAGCTCGCCGTTCTCCGCACGGCCGGTGTTCATCGGTTGGCGATGATGGCCCGCGGGCTATCGGCGGCTGACATCGACCAGCTGACCAGCATTGCCGCCTACATCCGTAGCAAGAACGCTTTGCCGGCGGTCACGGAGAATGACGACTTGTCGAGTTCGCCCGGCACGTAATCTGGCAGCGTCAACTCAACGAAGGAGCGGGAACACTGTCAGCGCGACTGTCGCCCCTGAGGCGGCGCCAACGATGGCTTGAGGCCAGGTGTGCGCATCCAGGACTGTCCGCGACCAGGCCACCAGGGCCAGCGGCAGCACTCCGAGCACAGCCCACAAGCCGTATAGCGACACCAGAATTCCTACGAGTCCACCAGAAGCTGAACTGTGAACGGAAATCTTCCAGAATCGGGTAATGGTCATCACCACGATCAAGCCCACCAGCTGAGACAGCACCAGCGCTATCAGCTCCCGAGGCGCGTGTACGACGCTGAGCAGGACGCTTGCGGTGGCGATACACACCAGACCGACGAGCAACGGCGTGTGGCGTTGCCGGCGGTCGGGGACGTGATGGTCGCTCCACTTGCCAGTCTTGACGCCTCTCGCGACGTACGCCATAGGGATACCTGCGCACAGCACCACCGCGACGGCGCCCCAGGCAGCGCCGGCCCCGTGAGATGCGTTCCGCCATGCCACAATGACAAGACCTACCATCACCACAATCGCCGGCCCAGACACCTCGGTTACCACTTTGGCAAGAGTCTCCCGCCGGAAGCCGCCGCCGACTGAAGTACGGGACGGTGACCTGGTTGCTGGTCTGCTCATGGCGTAGCTTCAATCTCCTGCTTCAACGCTGGCGGAGCGGATTGTTTCGCCAACTCCTGGCGATACAAACCCGCCAACTGGACTAGGTGTTCAACTTGCTCAAGATGGATAGCCGCAACCGACAGCTCGCGTCCTTGCAACGTTTGCGGCATCAATTGCCTCGCGGTCGGCCCGGAATCATTTGTCCAGGTCGCGCGGTGCTTCGCCAACTCCAACGCTACGGCGCGTATCGCCATGTCCGGGCTGTAGGTAACCGTCGTGGTACCGATCGGCAATCGGCAACCATGCAGACAGTGTTCGATTTCTGCGAGACGCCTCTGTAACCGGAAATCGGCTCGCCCTGGCGTCAAAGGAAGCTTCGTCGCAACCCGGACGCCCGGAAAGGTGATAATTAGGTCAGTCCACAGCGGGTCCAAGCGGGGGATCTGCCGCCACGCGTTGATGCCCCGCAGTATCCAAGGTACGAATGTGGGTGCGACCATCCCTGCAGCCAGAAAGGCGACGCAGATAACCGCAATTACGGAGCCGACCGCGTCCAATCCATTGAGATTGCGGTGGAACACAACCGCCACTACGACATAGAGCAACCGGCTACCGGTGTACCCGAGACCGATCAGCGATCCCCAGGCGATCAACCGAAGGCTCACCGCAGCACCCACATCCGGTGGTCCCTCCAAATGTGCTGCCGAACCGCCGCCCCGTGAAGCATTCAAATACCCGGTAGCCACTAGGGAAGGCGCGGATGCGTTCCGGGCGTAAAGGCGAGCGTTCGAAAGCAAGATGTACGACAAATAGCCGGCGAAGACCGCTCGATTAAGACCCACCCACAGCAGCTGGCCGTGATCGGCATCAAGGTCACCCAACCCTTGCTGTGCGGCATGAATCGGCGCCACGATGAAGGTAACGACCATGGCCGCCCCGACTGTCAAGGCCCATACGACTGGTCTGGTGAGTGACGGCTTTGAGTCCGTCGCCGTTCGCAACCCGAGTACAAGTATTTGAACACTCGCGCAGGACACGACGACCAACAGGTGCTTAATTAGGTCACCGACATACGGCGACAAATGATCAATACTCGCTTCGGCGATTTTTGCCGTAAACGCTGCCGCGATCGCCGCACTGCCGATCAAGTATGCCCAGGTCACCAACGCTCGGCGTCTATAAAGTACCAAGGCACGATAGCCCGCAGCGACCCACAGCAACACAGCGACAACTAATGAAATCATCGCATGGAGTCCCGAATGCGGCCAGGTTCGCCAGCGCCGCCGACCGGTTGCTTAGCCAGGATGCGCGCCACAAGCAGCGTCCCCAGCGCTTCAGCCGCTGCTTCATCGGGAGTGCCGTAGCTGTCGCGATGTAGACACACCATTGACGTGCCCTCCAGCAGCAGGCGAGGCCCGAAAACCTCCATGAGCCTTTCGTTACTGATTTTCACCGACGGGATGTGACGCAACAAAACGTGGCTGACCTCGTGCGCGACACTACGCAGTTGCCAGACCTTATCCCGATTCTTGGGATAAAAAATACTGTGGACGGGTAACTCCGAATTTTTGTCAGGAGGGACCCACATTCCGGACAACCGCCCGGGCTCATCGGAAAACTTCAACGGCACCAGGTCGAAGACGACTCCCAAGCGCTCGCCCAGTAGCTCAACCAAGACAGGCATGTCCAATGGAACTGGAGCCAGCTCGCAAAGCAAGGCTACGGCTCTGCGCCGAAGTCGCCAACTTGACCACGCTGTTCGCGCAGTACGTGCCGAACTCACCGCCCCCACTTTCCCCACCTGGTCGAAACCGGACAAGTTGGCGGTGGAGGGGTAGCCGGGAGTCATTTGCTGATCCCTCGCGGCCGCCGCAGAGGGCACGTTTCACCTCGCGAACCCGGGGCAACTTGCCTAGTTTGTCCATAAGGGGCTTTAGCTGCGTTGACGAGCAGACCGGAAGCCGGCAGCGCCACGCTTGTCGTCATCAGCATCTCGTCGCCCGCCCCTCCTGCGCATTACTTGCGTGATCCCACTTCGATCACCCACGTCCCCGACCTGGCACCGGCGCCGCCTGCCAGGATACAAGAGGGTTCACCGACCGCACGCAGCGCGTGTCTGTAGGGACGTTAACGTGCGCCTGAAGTAAACTGTGGCATCTTTGACGGCGTGTCATCCCCACACCTCCCACGTTCATGGCTCCACAAACAGCACACTGACCTCATGAGTACCGGTACCCGAGCAGGCAAGCCTGGACGACGGAGCAAGGGCGAGCGGGAACGCTTTTCTTGGCGAGCGCCCGTAGAGGTGAAGCACGCTGCAGAAGCGAAAGCTCAATCGCTTGGCATCAAGTGCTTCAACGACTACTTGACTCTGCTGGTGGCAAGAGACGCCGGCATCGCCATCGCCATCGGGACCGATCCTAAGGAGGGTCTGCCATTCGCTGACGTCGCTTAACGGCCCCTTGGACCTCTTCTCAGGTCCAAGGCGCACAAGCACAAGTCCATAAATGAGAAAAGCCGCCCCTAGGGGCGGCTGTGATCTCAGTGATCGGTCCCAGTTCGCAGCTGGTCCGGTCTGACCCCTTAAGGATCTGCTTTGGCTAGCAGTTCTGAGGGTAGCGCATACCCATCGACCTTTCAAGGGTTCGTCGGGTGTGTCGCCGCACCCTCTCCCCAGATCGCCCGAAGTTTTCATTCCACCGACCGGATAACCGGCCCGGCGGAGTCCTCTGCTGTGTCTGCGGCTCGGGATCAAGCATTGGCCGCCACTGTCTGGGCTGCGCTGGCCCCACTGTTGGCGGGCCGGCCGGAGGTGCGGGAGTCCCGCAACGGCGGCGGGTCGTATCGCGGTGGGTGGAGGCGGTCGTTCGCCTCGCATGTGCCGGGGTCGGTGCCGGCGGCGGTGCCGATCTACAGCAACGCCGGCGCTACCCGCCTTCTGGTGGTGGATTTGGACGTCAAGCTCGGCGGCCACGCTCAGGTGCTCGCCGACGCGGCCGCGGTTGCAGCGTTGGTGCACCGCTGCGGTGGTGAACTGATCAGCGACGAGTCACCGTCGGGCGGCATTCACCTCTACATTCCGCTGGCCCGGCCGGTTGCCTTCGACGCTGCGCGAGAGGTGGCGCGGGCTTTGGCGGCGCGGACGCCGAGCATGGATGTGTCGCCCATGTTGGGGTTGACGGACGGGTTGATTCGCCCGCCTGGCGCCCGTCACCGCTCCGGCGGTTTCCAGGTCCTGCACGGCCCCCTGAAGGAGGCCGTGACGCTTGCGCGGATCGGTAACCCGCCGCGGGTGTGGCAGCGCCTCACCGAGGCCCTGGCCGTGGAGCTCGCCGCACTGGCTACTGCTCCCCCGCTGTCTTCGGCGGCCGCGCCGATCATCGACGACGTCCAGGCGGCGGCGGGGGCTGTTGGTGTTTCTCGCCGCGGCGGTCCGCGGGAGCTGGCCGAGAACTATCTGCAGATCGCGCACACCGGCGTGTACGACACCGCCCGGTACGGCTCCCCGTCGCAGGCGCGGCAGGCGGTGATCACCGCGGCGGTGTGGGCCGGGATGAGCCTGGTCGACGTGCTGGCCCGGATCTCCGACGGCCGGTGGCGCGGGTTGG
>JAABUI010001810.1_pt1 | contig 12106 bp, 11 predicted proteins | sample 5559111 | NCBI WGS metagenome assembly JAABUI01 (sample SAMN10711870, study PRJNA513365) | rock metagenome | isolation source: Antarctica rocks | place: Antarctica: Victoria Land, Buttleship Promontory
ACAATCGGATCATCAGGCATTTGGATGTGTACGATTTCCTGGTCAAGGGTAATCAAAAAGACAATATTGCTTTAAAGGATCAGGATATTATACGTGTACCAACGTATAGAACAAGGGTGGAACTGGCAGGACAGATAAAAATCCCTGCTTTATTTGAAGTTTTGCCCGGCGAAAGTTTGCAGGATGTTTTAGGCTTTGCAGGTGGTTTTACCGATAGCGCTTATACAGCGCGGATCAAAGTTTCGCAAGTAAGTGATCAGCAGCGCAAACTGACAGATGTACTGGAGGCTGATTACAAGAGTTACATCCCGCTGCGTGGTGATAAATATTATATTGAAACAAAACAGGGTTACTATAAATGGAGCAGTGTTTCGTCCGGGAGAATACGAGCTGGATAAAGGGTTGACACTGCTACAGTTGATAGAAAAAGCTGCCGGTTTAAAAGAAGATGCTTTTACAGAGCGTGGTACCATCACCCGTTTAAAGGCGGATAACAGTACCGAACTGATTTCTTTCAGTATAAAAGATGTGCTAAACAAAGCAACAAATATCGCTTTACAACGCGAAGATGTGGTTAACATATCTTCGATCTTTGATCTGCGCAGTAAATACCAAATCACGATCAACGGTTCGGTTAGAAAGCCCGGCGTTTTTGCTTTTGCAGATAGTATGAAAGTGGAAGATCTGATCTTAAAAGCCGGTGGATTTGCCGAAGGGGCCAGCCCGAAAAGGATTGAAGTTGCCAGAAGGATCAACAATGCGGATCCGAATTCAAAAAGTAGTAAAGTAGCAGAAGTATTTAGCGTAAAGGTGGATAACCAGTTAAAACTTGCCGGTATTAATTTTGTGTTGAAGCCTTTTGATATTGTCTCTGTTTACACGCTGCCGGGATACGAAAAGCAAAGGACTGTGAAAGTTGAAGGTGAAGTGTTATATCCCGGTTCTTATACTATTGAAACAAAAAATGAAAAAATATCCGACCTGATCGCCCGTACAGGCGGATTAACAGCTTCGGCAGATATAGAAGGCGGGTCGTTAAAAAGAGACAATATTGCGATATTAGGGGTTGACAAAAATAAAACAGACACCCTCGCTATCGCAAGAGAAAGGGCCGAACAGTTTAACCGGCTGAAAAGAACTAACCGCGATTCAACCAATAGCAGTAATACCCAACCCCGAAATAATTTTGTGGGGATTAATCTGAAAAAAATTTTGAAAGCACCAGGTTCAAAAATAGATCTTTTGCTGGAAGACGGTGATGTGCTAAGGATTCCGAAGCAACAGCAGCTTGTTCGCGTAAACGGAGAAGTGCTTTATCCAAGTGCTGTAGTTTATAGCAGGTCAAAATCATTCAAAGCTTATGTTTTAAATGCAGGGGGGTTTTCTCCGAATGCTTTGAAAAGAAGTGCTTATGTAGTTTACCCTAACGGGACGGTAAAAGGTACGCATAAAATATTTTTTTTCAACAGTCATCCATCTGTAAAACCTGGTAGCGAAATATTTGTGCCGAATAAACCCAAAAGCGTAGGAAACACGATCCAGTCACTGTTAGGTATAACTACAGGATTGGCATCATTAGGTGCTATTATCTTAGGGATTTTAAGTTTAAGAAAGTAGATAGCTTGATAAGTAAAGGCTGCTGAATGGATAAGAGTAATAATATAAACGAATCGGACGAGATTTCTTTAAAAGAACTTATTTTAAAATTAAGATCGGCCTTTACTTATTTAAAAAGTAAGTGGTTAATCGTTTTATTTTATAGTGTATTAGGCGGTTTGTTAGGATTGTGTTATGCATTATATAAAAAACCAGTTTACGTTGCAACCAGCACCTTTGTTTTGGAGGACAGCAAAGGTGGAGGCCTGGGGCAGTATGCAGGTTTAGCTTCATTGGCAGGGATAGATGTTAGCGGTAGTGGAGCAGGCGGTATATTTCAGGGAGATAATATAATTGAGTTATACAAGTCTCGAGTGATGATCGAAAAAACGTTATTAAGTACAGTTAACATCAATGGTAAAAATCAATTACTGATCGACCGTTACGTTAACTTTAATAAACTGCGTGACAAATGGAAGGAAAAGGATCATATCAATTCAATTTCTTTTTACGGAGATCCTGATAAGTTCAACCGCAAACAGGACAGCATCATTTCAGATCTGGTACTTATTTTTAATAAGTCAATTTTAAATGTTGATAAAATTGACAAAAAGCTAAATATTTTAAAAGTAGATGTGGCAACCAATGATGAGTTGTTTTCTAAAGACTTTAACAATAAGTTAGTAGAAACCGTAAACAACTTTTACAGTGAAACCAAAACAAAAAAAAGCTCTGAAAATGTACTAATCTTGCAAAAACAAGCAGATAGTGTAAAAAGAGTTTTAAATAGTTCGATAGGAGGAGTAGCCTCTGCCATTGATGCTGCACCAAATGCAAATCCAGCTTTACTTACCTTACGGGTTCCTTCACAGAGACGGCAGGTGGATGTACAAGCTAACTCTGCTATTTATGGTGAGATTGTAAAGAATTTAGTGGTTTCTAAAATTTCTCTGCGTCAGGAAACACCTTTGATACAAGTAATTGACAGGCCGGTACTGCCATTGTATGTGAATCGTTTGGGCAAATTAAAAGGAATTTTGATAGGTGGATTTTTAAGTGCTTTCTTAACGATTTTTATCATTTTGGTTAGAAAGATGTTTGCAACTCTGCTTAAATAAAGTGTATAAATGAAATATTACACACTTAAAGTATTAGCGCTACGCAAAGAAACTGCCGATACGGTAACGGTTATTTTTAAACAGCCAGGATTAAAGAAGATAACTTATTTACCCGGGCAATACTTAACCGTCATTTTTAAAATTAACGGCCGTCGTTATATCAGGCCGTATTCGTTTTCTTCAGCGCCTTTGGTCGATACTGATTTGGAAGTTACCATAAAAAGGGTACCCGGAGGAATTGTTTCAAACCATATTATTGACCGGTTAGGCATAGGTGATCTGGTAGAAGTGATGGAACCGATGGGTAGCTTTACTTTAGATCATGATTTAATCAGATTGGATACACATCTTGTTTTATGGGGTGCAGGAAGCGGGATAACACCGTTGATGTCTATCATTAAATATGCTTTGTTCAAAGATTTGGTTAAACATGTAACACTGGTTTACGGAAACCGTACTTCAGATAGTGTCATCTTTAAAGATAAAATCCAATCATTAAAAGAACAATACGCAGATATTTTTTCTTTGCGAAACTTTCACACACAGTTAACGATCGGGCAGGAAAACCGGGATGTTGTTCAGGGCCGTATTGACCCTGCAAAAGTATTATCAGTGATGCAAAGTGAAGGTGGTTTTAAAAATACCGTTCATTATATTTGCGGCCCAACAGGTTTAAAAGAATCTGTAAAAGCAGTACTATCGGATTTGGGCATAGAAAGTAAAGCTATCTTTTCAGAGGAGTTCGAAATCGTTAGGGACCCTGCTGATTTTGAAAGTATTATAACCCGAATGGTTGCTATTAAAAAAGACGGCGAGCACTTATTAGTGGAAGTAGTTAAAGGAAAAAGTATCCTGGAGGCAGGACTGGATGCGAGGATCGAACTGACCTATTCATGCCAGGTTGGTGATTGCTTGATTTGTAAAGGGCGGTTAACAAAGGGGAAAGTAAAAATGATCGGCATTGCGGAAAGGCCAAAAGAATTAAAGGAAAATGAATACCTCTTATGTTGTAGTTTCCCTTTGACGGATGACGTAGAAGTTGAAAAGTTGATTTAATTTTATATTTGAAGAAATAAGAATGCTTGTTTTATCGATAAAAAATTAGTATCTGTGTCTCATTCCTTTGAATTAATAAACAAAGCAGTATTTTTTATAAGGTAAAAGAAGCATAGAAAACAAACCAAATAAATTAAAAAAAGACCCTAATATTATTAGATACAATCATGAAAGTTGTTTTACTTGCCGGTGGTTTAGGAACCCGTTTATCCGAAGAGACCGTTTTAAAGCCAAAGCCAATGGTTGAAATCGGTGGTATGCCTATTTTGTGGCATATCATGAAAATCTATTCTCATTATGGATTCAATGATTTTGTAGTGTGCCTCGGATACAAAGGTTATTTGATAAAGGAATACTTTGCCAATTATTTCTTGCATAAATCCGACGTTACGATTGATCTGAATAGAAATTCCATGGAGGTTCATGATTCGCAGGCAGAACCTTGGAAAATTACTTTGGTAGATACCGGTAACGATTCGATGACGGGAGGACGTATCAAACGGATACAGCAACACATCGGCAACGAAACTTTTATGCTAACTTACGGCGATGGTTTGTCTGATGTAAATATTAAAGAGCTGTACGAGTTTCATCAAATGAATAACAAGCAATGCACAGTAACGGCCGTTCAGCCGTCAGGCAGGTTTGGCGCATTAAATATTTTAGACGACAGATCTGTACATTCTTTTATGGAAAAGCCGAAAGGTGATGGTTCCTGGATCAACGGTGGGTACTTTGTATGCGAACCACAAGTTTTTGATTACATAGAAGGAGATCTTACTTTGTGGGAGCGTGAACCTATGGAAAATATTGCAAAACAAGGTCAGATGGTTGCATTTAAACATGACAAGTTTTGGAAACCAATGGACACACTTCGCGACAGGGTAGAATTAGAAGAAGAATGGAACCAGGGAAACGCACGCTGGAAAGTATGGTAATATGTTATTAGAAAAGTTACAATCTTCATACTTTGGGAAAAAAGTTTTTATAACCGGACATACAGGTTTTAAAGGGTCATGGTTGTTAAAAATTTTATCCATACTTGGGGCAGAAGTTCAGGGATATGCATTGGCATCACAACATGAATTTGATCTGTACCATGTTTTAAACGGAGATACTTTATGCAATTCTATTATTGCTGATCTTCGTGAAAAAGAACGGTTAAAAGAAGCAATAATCCATTTTCAGCCTGATTATGTTTTTCATCTGGCCGCCCAGCCTTTGGTAAGGCTTTCCTATGCTATTCCTGCTGAAACTTTTGAAGTGAATGCCATCGGAACGGCCAACTTGTTAGATGGTGTACGTGCTTTAAATAAAACATGCCAGGTTGTATTGATTACGACAGACAAAGTTTATCATAATTATGAATGGGTGTATCCTTACCGGGAAACAGACCGTTTGGGGGGGTATGACCCTTACAGCGCCAGTAAAGCTTGCGCGGAAATTGTTATAGATTCTTACCGTAAGTGTTTTTTTAACATACATAAATATTCTGAGCATAAAAAAGGTATTGCTGTTGCCCGTGCAGGAAATGTGATCGGCGGTGGTGACTGGTCAAAAGACCGGTTAGTTCCGGATATCATCCGAGCACTATCAAATGATGAAGTCGTTCAGATCCGAAATCCAAAATCCGTCAGGCCATGGCAACATGTTCTTGAACCCCTGATTGGATACCTGATGTTAGGAAATAAACTTATGGAAAGCCCTGAACTTTATTCACAAGCTTATAACTTTGGCCCAGATTTTCAGGACGCTTTATCTGTGAGTGAAATGGTAAACATTGCCATAAAATGCTGGGGAAGCGGAAAATTTGAAACAGTACAAATGCCAAACCAACCACACGAAGCAGGATTGTTAAAATTGGATATTAGTAAAGTAATGACAGCACTTAATTGGAAACCTCAATTAAGTGCTCAGTCCGCAATTGAACAAACCATGAATTGGTATAAGCATAATTTGAATTCTGATCATACAATTTCCACATTTACTGAAAAGCAAATTATAGATTTTATAAATAATTTCCACTAAAAGAAGCATAGTTATTACAACTTATCAAAATATTTACCTTATGGATTATAGCCAACTTGATATAAATTCGATCAAACAACGAGTTGAAAAAGCAACCAAGAAAATAATTATCCCGGGAGAAAACTACATCCCGGTAACAGGCAAAGTATTGGATGAAGAAGATATACTGATGGGTGTAGATGCTGCTTTAGACGGATGGCTGACAGCAGGACGTTTTGCCAACGAGTTTGAAAGCAAGTTTGCAGCCTATTTTAAAGCCCCAAAATCTTTGTTGGTAAATTCAGGTTCATCTGCTAACCTGGTTGCTTTTTATACTTTAACTTCTCCAAAATTAGGTTCAAGGCAAATTAAGCCAGGGGATGAAGTGATAACCGTTGCTGCAGGCTTCCCCACTACCATAAACCCGATAATTCAGTATGGAGCTGTTCCGGTTTTTGTTGACGTTGATATTGCCACACATAATGTAAAAGCAGAATTGATCGAGGCGGCTGTATCGCCAAAAACCAAAGCAATCATGATTGCACATTCGCTTGGTAATCCTTTCAATTTGGATGAAGTGATGCGGGTGGCTAAACAATACAATTTGTGGGTGGTGGAAGATGATTGCGATTCATTGGGGGCAACTTACCACGATAAAAAAACAGGAACTTTTGGTGATCTTTCCACTTTTTCTTTCTACCCGGCACATCACATTACAATGGGAGAAGGTGGTGCCGTTTTAATCAATAACCCTGAACTGGCCAAGATTGCAGAAAGTTTTAGGGATTGGGGGCGCGATTGCTATTGTGAACCAGGCAAAGACAATACTTGCGGTTGCCGGTTTTCACAACAATTAGGAACGCTGCCATACGGATACGATCATAAATACACATATTCTCATATTGGGTTTAATTTAAAAGTAACCGATATGCAGGCAGCAATCGGCGTATCCCAGTTAAAAAAAGTAGAAACTTTCATTGCAAAGCGAAGGGAAAATTTTGGCCTCCTTTATGAAAGAATGAAAGCATTTGAAGATATATTCATTTTACCCGAAGCCACACCAAACAGTAATCCATCCTGGTTTGGGTTTTTACTTACCTTACGCGAAGGTGATGCTGCCGACAGGCACATGCTGGTACAACATTTAGAAGCAAGTAAAATAGGTACACGGTTACTTTTTGGCGGTAATCTGCTTCGTCAGCCTGCTTATGCCAATATTCAACACCGGGTTGTTGGAAGCTTGGAAAATACAGATACCATTATGAACCAATCTTTTTGGCTGGGCGTATGGCCTGGACTTAATGCAGATCATTATGATTACATGGCAGATATTATTAAAACCTATATCAATAGTTAAATTTAATTTTTTTGAAGTGCTTCTTTTAGCACTAAAAATATTATAAGTGTATTAACTTTCTATAAAAGTATAGAAAGTTCACTGATTTTTATAGGATAAAAGAAGCATGAAAAAACGTTCAATAAAATTTAAACAACCCTAAATTCAAATATTAATATTTCTATTATTATTTAGATAAAGTGTGAAAAGGATTTCAGAAGAAGATTTACAACATATACATAATCATACCCAGGATATTTGGGATGAGGTGAGAAATAAATCAATTTTTATTACGGGTGCAACCGGGTTTTTTGGTAAATGGTTATTAGAGAGTTTTCTTTATGTTAATAAAAAGCTTTCATTAAATGCCCGGGTTTGTGCATTGTCCCGTAATCCTGAAGCTTTTTTAAAACTAAACCCTTTTTATAAGAATGAACCATCGGTAAGTTTTATAAAAGGTGATATTCAAGATTTTGATTTTCCTTCAGAAACTTTTCAGTTTATTATCCATGCTGCTACAGATGCAGATGCAAAATTAAACGATGAAAATCCCATATTAATGTTGGATACCATAACTTCTGGTACCAGGCGAATATTAGATTTTGCAAAAACGCAACCGTTGGAATCCTTTTTACTAACAAGCTCTGGAGCAGTATATGGCAAACAACCTGCTGATATTGTACATATAAAAGAAGATAACACCTTTTTTATCGATATTAATAATCCGGCTTCGGCTTATGCAGAAGGAAAAAGGATAGCAGAACTATACTGCTCAATCTATCATAAACAATATAACTTACCTGTAAAAATAGCAAGGTGTTTTGCTTTTGTTGGCCCTTACCTGCCTTTGGATAAACATTTTGCCATAGGCAATTTTATTTTAAATGGCTTAAACAATGAAGATATAATTGTTAAAGGTGATGGCAGCCCTTATCGTTCTTATTTGTATGCAGCTGATTTAACTATTTGGCTTTGGACAATTTTATTAAAAGGGAAAGAAAATGTTCCTTATAATGTTGGGTCAGATTTTTCATTAAATATTAAAGACACAGCAGCAATAGTTGCCGAAAGATTTAATAACCGGATTGATTTAAAGATTTTAGGTAAACAATCTGGATTACCAATCCAGCGTTATGCCCCAGATTGTAAAATGGCTAAAAAGGATTTGGGCTTAAACGTTAATATAAGTTTAAGTGATGCAATAGACAAAACTATCTTGTTTAATACAAACAGTTAATAAGCTTTAAGATATTAAGAACCATAAATTTGAAACATATATTAGCCTGCAAAATAAAGAACTTACAAATAATTTAATGAATAGTTTTACTAAAAAGAAGATTCTGATCACCGGCGGAACCGGCTATTTAGGTAGTAATATAATTAACACTTTAAAAGATAGGTTTGACTTTATTCTACTTAAAAGAAACCGGTCAAATTTGAGTAGGATAATTAATACTATTCCTTATTTAAAGGTTTTTAATATTGAAGATTTAAGTGTCGAACTAATTAAATCTCTTGATATTGATATTATTTTACATTGCGCCACTCACTATGGAAGAAAAGACGAAAACTCGGTTGAAATAATAGAAGCTAATCTTATGCTACCTTTACGGCTTTTATCTTTATGTAAAGAGGCCAATAAAAATATAAAGTTTATTAATACGGATACAATACTTGATAAAAATATAAATGTTTATTCCTTATCTAAGAGCCAGTTTAAAGATTGGATGAAATTTTTTTCAAACGAAATTGGTTTTATTAATTTACAGTTAGAACATTTTTATGGTCCCAGGGATGATAAAACAAAGTTTGTAAGTTTTCTGATAGACTCTTTTATTAAAGAATTGCCTGAACTTGATCTTACTGCCGGAGAGCAAAACCGTTATTTTACATATATTGATGATGTTGTGTCAGCTTTTGAAATTGTGATCAATAATATTGATGACTTTACAATAGGTTTTACCGAATTTCAAGTATCAACTGACGAGCCTGTTAACCTAAGATTATTTATATGTATGGCTCAAAAAATTGCTTGTAACAATAGTACACAGCTCAATTTCGGAGCTATACCTTACAGAAATGGCGAACTAATGAACTTTAAAGTTGATTGTTCAGCAATTAAAAATCTTGGATGGAAAACCATGACCTCCTTGGAGCAAGGATTATTAAAAACAATAGCAATTGATAAAAATAAACTATGAAAATATTAATTACCGGAGGATGTGGGTTTTTAGGTTCTAACATTGGAGAGGCCGTTTTACAAAAAAAATATGAGCTTACAATACTTGATAATTTATCAAGGGTTGGTTCAGAAAAAAATTTGGAATGGCTTAAATCCAAAGGCAAGTTCAAACATGCAAATGCAAACATAAAAGATACTGATAGTGTAACAGAAATTATTAAATCTTTTCAGCCTGATGTAATTTACCATTTAGCCGGTCAGGTGGCCATGACTACATCTATCTCAAATCCAAGATTAGATTTTGAAATAAATGTTTTAGGTACTGTAAACGTTCTTGAGGCTGTACGGTTACATTCACCACATTCAACAATTGTTTATTCATCTACAAATAAGGTTTATGGTGATCTGGAATATGTAAAATTTGATGAAACACCTACTCGTTATATTGCAAAAGAGTATCCAAAGGGATTTGATGAAAACAGCCAATTAGAGTTTCATTCACCCTATGGTGTATCTAAAGGTTCTGCAGATCAGTATTGCTTGGATTATGCCCGTATCTTTGGATTAAAAACGGTTGTTTTTCGGCATTCTTCTATGTTTGGCGGCAGGCAATTTTCAACATTTGACCAGGGATGGATTGGTTGGTTCTGTAGTCAGGCCTTGTTGCAAAAAAACGATCCTTCAACCCAGCCTTTTACCATTTCGGGTAATGGCAAACAGGTAAGAGATGTGCTGTTCTCTACTGATATGGTAAAGTTATACATTAACATCATAAATAAAATAGATACGGTTAAGGGTAACGCTTTTAACATTGGCGGTGGTATGGAAAATAGCTTGTCGTTATTAGAACTACTTGGAATACTGGAAAAAATATTAGGAATTAAGTTAAGATATATACAATTAGAGCCAAGAAGCAGTGATCAAAAAGTGTTTGTGGCCGATTTAACAAAAATAAACAGGATGACCTCTTGGTTGCCCCTAATTACTGCCGAATCTGGTATTCAATTTATGTTAAACTGGTTATCAAATGGAAACTGAAGTACTGGCAAATAAAAAAATAAAAACTATTTCACTAATAGTTTTTATAGGGATATTTGTAGGACTGCTCAGAGCTTATTTCGGAAGTTATTTATCACATGATAAATATCCCTTTAATACTTTCTTGTTTGATCCCGCTGACAGGTTTAACGATCTATTTAACATGATCAAAATTTGTTCACAAAACAGTCCTTATATTACCAGCTTCTCTTTTCCATCAAATTATTTTCCTGTAGCTAATACTATATTTCACATATTTTCATTATTAAGCAATAAAGTTATCTTGCTGAGTGTTTTCTTAGGAATATTTATAGTTACTTATGGAAAACTTATTATTAATATATTTAAAGCAAGCATACATTCTAATCTGTTAAATTTAATTATCATATTCTTCTTTTCGTATCCAATATTTTTTAATGTAGACCGATTAAATATTGAAATTTACAATTTTCTATTCTGTTTACTTTGGTTATATTTTAATAACAAAGGAAAAACTTGGTTATCAATTATATTTTTAAGCCTTTCTATTTCTTTAAAATTATATACAGGTGTATTTGTTATCCTGTATTTAAAAGATAAAAAATATAAAGAAACAGCAATCATTTGCTTAATTGTAGGTATTGCATCCCTTCTTTCATTGATTACTTTTAAAGGAGGTGTTGGAAATAATATACAAGCTATGTTAATAGCACTAAAAAATTTCACAATCGCTTATTCTGGCACTACTGGTCTTCATTATAATTTATCTTTGTTGGGATTAAAGTATTATATAATATACTTATAATATTATTACATAAAAGTAAAGATTCAGCAAATAGTATAAACAATATATTGCCCATATATACTGTTATGGCATTCATCATGTTTTTAGCGGTTATATTTATAATTTTTAAGAGAAACTTACCTAAATGGATGAACCTGTTTCTGTTAACCGCAGTATTGATTTTGTTTCCAAACGTCTCATTTGATTATAAGTTAATATTCATTTATTTGCCTTTAATTTATTATTTGAAAGAAAAAAATAAGAATACTTATGACAATGTTTATAATATAGGTTTTGCTTGCCTGTTAATTCCTCATAATTATATTGTTTTATATAAAGATATAAGTATAGCAGTTGTTATTTATCCATTAATAATTTTAGCGATGAGTTTTTTAATAATTTTTAGATCAAAATTTAATGCCGCAAATCAACATAGTAATTCCATCATATAACGAATATGAAAATTTAGAAATTCTTGTTCCTCAAATAATAAGTGTTCTGGATAAAAGTGAAATCTCTTATAAAATTTTACTTATTGACCGAAAATTATCTACTGACTGCACCCCTAAATTGGAAAAACAATATCCATTAAGGGTAAAAGTTATCAATCGTAAACCAGCAGATACTTATGGAGATGCTGTTCGTACAGGTATTGAACATTGTGATGGTGATTATATTGTTTTTATGGATGCAGACGGTTCCCATGATCCTGAATTTATTTTAAAACTTATTGAACAGAAACATAATGCAGATTTTGTAATAGCTTCAAGATATGTAGCGGGAGGTGGCTCTTTTAATGGCCCAGTCTTAAAATTTATGAGTAGGATGGTCAATTTATCATATAGGGTTATTTTAAATATTCCTGCTAAAGATGTTTCAAATAGCTTTAAACTATACAAGGCTTCAATAATTAAACCACTTAATTTAAAATGTAGTAATTTTGATATTATTGAAGAAGTTTTTTTTAAAGCCGTCAAGTTAAATAAAAATTTAAAAGTGATTGAATTACC
>JAABUI010001811.1_pt1 | contig 12101 bp, 13 predicted proteins | sample 5559111 | NCBI WGS metagenome assembly JAABUI01 (sample SAMN10711870, study PRJNA513365) | rock metagenome | isolation source: Antarctica rocks | place: Antarctica: Victoria Land, Buttleship Promontory
CTGCAAAATAAATCGACAATATCGTTCTGCAGTTGTTTGCTTGTTGGCGAACTCATGCTAAGTTCGTCTCATAGATCTGTTTCAATCTCTAACGTTGACTTTTTGATTTCTATCGTCGACGTTTTGAGTTCTGACGCTGAGCTATTGCTTCTGCTGAGTTTCACGTTATCATTCGCGGAACGAGGCGAGAAAGAGCGCATAAAGCGACTCTTTATATTTCTTTTCATAGAGAGTTTTTTCGAGTTTCAAGCTTCGAACTTCTAGAAAATTCACTTGACATCACTTAAATATCTCTTTAACCTCTTATTCAAAGCGTTTCACGTAGGCAGTAACTCTAGTGTAGAGATCTTTCAATTTCTATCTCGAAACCTGCAATAGATCGTCTTCTATTATCGACTTATGTCAGACGAAAATGATATAAATCTAGTCTGCAAGAACCTAGATTACTCTTTTTGATAGAAAATGCTTGACGCAATTGCTTTATATTTCGTGTATTGAAGTAGTCGTGTTATCTCGCTCAGAATAGTAACGACTGACCTTGACTTATTGTCTTGCGCATCAAGAAAAGATAAAACAGATAGTGATTTGATAAGAAACGCTGTACTTCTCTGAAACAACGTTGTTCTCTGTGCAATCTTCAAGCGCAAAAGAGTTCGATTTCGATTTTTGCGTCAGTACGCAGTCTTCTGTGCTGTTCTGAAGTCGATTGATGACTTGTTCTTTTCATGTGAGTTTGCTCTTCGATTTATCAATCAAATTACTGTCTGAATTGATGATTCTTTCTTCTGCGTTGATGAACTCTCGTTTCGCCGCCGATTTTGGCCTGCGTGAGCGCGAAAAATTTCGATTTTCGATTTTTGACTTGCGACGCAGTCACCTGTGAAGCTATTGAGTCGAATGAAGGCTTGTTTTGATCGTACGATTGTGCTCTATAACTTGCCGATCGATTTGGTATATCATATGCTTCGATAGGTCGCTGTCGTCGCTGCGTCTCCACTTGACGAAAGCTTTGTAAAACGCAATGTATGTGTGAATGTCGTATACGAGCTCAACGCTGAGTCAAGCGCTGTCACTGCTCTGTATGTGATTGCAATGTGTGCAAATCGGTCTGAAAATGGGAAAAATCGATCGATTTGCTGCATCACGCAAGTCTGTAGATGTGCAAAAGCTGAGTCGTGTCTTCGCAATATATGTATATATGTCGTATATGAGTTGCAGCATGTATGCAAAGACGTTGCTGTCATTCTGTGTATGTGCGAGCTTCAATGCGTCGATGATCACGTTGTTATTGTCTAACTTTTTGACTGTGTGCGAGCTCAACGCATGAGTAAAGCGCTGTTACTGCTTTGTTTAGCTCTTCTGACAAGCATAGCTTGCAGAAGATTCGTAGTCAGCATCTTGTACAGATAAATCTCATTGTCGACTCTCAATTTAATGACTTTGTCAAGAAAATACATTTCTCGATGATCTTCTGTAACACTCTGATAATTTTACACACTCTGTCATTCATCATAGTTTTGTCGTTTAAAGAGCATTTCAAAGATAAATATATTTGCAGATAAGCACTTAATGCTTCTGTATTCATTTTCTTTCAAAGTCATTAAGTCAAGAGTTGCACTGAGATTGTTTGTAAATATAGCTCTGTGATGATCAAAAGATAATTCAACTTCTGATGCAAATCAATTTGTACTTCGCACTTACATATCATGAACTGTATTTTCTCACTGCTAAAAACTAAATCAATCATTGTAAATTGATTATGAGCTTCGCAAGTAATAATGTTTAATTTCAGCAATAATTTCAGTCTTGCATTTGTAATGATGTTTAGTAAAATATCAGTCATCATATGATGAGTGAAGCATCTTCATTTCTCTCAGTAAGAATGATGTAGATTGAAATCTTTTACAATCAATTGTTTACAGTCATTTTTGAATAGTTCATTCAAATGAGAAATGATTGAAAATCTCTTTGTGAATGTAGTAAACAATGAGCATGAATTGTAAACATTTAAAAGTCTTAGCATCTGCATTTTATCATTTGTGTTGCAAGTTAATATTCTGATTAAGCAAATGTCTGACTCAGCTGTTTCTACTATTTATTGATTGAATCTTAGATGTTTGTTAATGTATATGCATGTTCTTGATTGAGATGACGAGTTTTTCACTAGATGAAAGAAGTTGTGTGCTGAGTTAAATGTTTGTGAATCATTGTTGTTGTGATCTTGCTTCTGTATAGCTACTATGTCAAATTCGCGAATTTCTTTATCAATTAGAAATGATTCTTGAATTCTTAATGACTTTCTGATGTTGTACTATAAAATTTGTAAAAAAGATTGTTTTATTATAAAGTTATTTGTAACTGTTGTTGACTTTGTAATGAGAAGACTCTTTGTATGCTTTCAATCATCAAGAATCTTTCTCACTTTCTGATTAAACATTTCTGAATCTGCTTAGATGTCATCTCGTCTGAGTCGCTACTTACGTAAGAGAAAAGATTGACTCATCTCTTCTTGATCTTTACTATCTGTCAAGCTGATTTATCAACGATTCAACTGCATGTTTTCAACATAACTGTTACTGAGCTTGAGAAATTCATTAAATTGAAAGAGTTCAAAGACAGCAAGAAGAGTGTGCAATTGTATTTAGACATTTCAGAGTATCTGAATGATCTGTTTCTATAGATTTTGAATGCTTGTTTCATTTGCTGTCATCACTTAAAACAGATGTGTCTTCAGAGTTCATGATTTTCATTGCAGTTGATGCAACGTTTTTTATTCAAAGACATCACGCACTTCTTGATGTGATGCTTGTCTGCACACTTTTTGCAACGTTGATTCTTTTTGCAGAACTTAATCATATGATCAAATTCATGACATCTGAAGCATTGTGTGATGCAACAATTCTTTTTAAATAGTTTGCATGCACATTCTTGATATAAGTTCAGCATGCTCACGTTCATTAATTGATTTATCATCGCTTTGATCATGATCTCTACAATGAGCAATAAATGAGTCTTTTCACTCTTTGCTATCTTCTTGAGTCAGACTATTCTTAAAACTTTCAAATCTTCATGAAGTCTTGCATTATCTTTTATCAATTTTTCAATGATCTTTTTCTGATTATTCATGTTTATTATAATGTGTACTTTATGTGTCAGCATTGCGAAGATTCAACATGCTACATGTGTTGAACTCGCGATTTCTTTTACTCATATTTGAGTCTTTTTCAGATTTGCTTAAGCAATTGAACTAACTGCGTGAAGAAAAATGTCATTGCTACTCAGCTTGCGAAGTGACACAATTAGATTTCTTTGATTTGTTAACACGTTTGCGATTTTCTGTAGAATGTGTTCAATCAACTTCTTCTGTATCTTTTTTATTTCTCTTCTGTTCATTATTTTAATCATGATTTCTCATCTTTTGCAAAGCAACGACAGATCATCTCTGAGACGTTATTTCTTTATCGTTATTTCTTCTCTTGTCATGTTCACTCATGATGTGATTTTTGTTGAAAGACGTGTGCTTCTTTGTATATGCAACTGCTTTTTAAACAGTTGAACTGATGTCTTCAGTTTCTGTACATTCTTCGTGATGAACGCGTTCTGATTCACATGATGTTTTTCTTCTGAGTCGAGTCGAAGACATTAAATCAGCTTCAATGCTATCTCTTTTCATGAATGATCTTTGCTTTTCTCTTTCTCTAACGTTGATATCTTTATTAGTAAATCAATAATGTTAGCAACATTCTCTTCATTATTGCGTGAGTGTTTTGATCTTGCATCTTTGTTTTCTTGTGATGAATCAACAATCGTCTTCAAATCAGCATTGCTGCAATTCATGCAATTCATCGTCATTCAATCATCTTCTAGATTCACTCTGCTTTGTTTATAATGCTCTTTTTCAAAATTTGTGATGTATGCATTGTGATTATTTTTTTTCAAAAAGACTTCATTAAAAGAAGAGAAATACAAGCGAGTTAATAAAGAATGATTGAACTATGCTGTTTGATTAAAAGTGTAACATATAAATATCTTTGCAAAACATGATTAATCTGCATGAGAAAAATCTTTACAAATAACATGAAACAGATGAGTTACACATTTTACAAGCGAAGTGAGTGTTTGCAAGACGTGATATACAATAATGATGATTATCAATTTTAAGAATTTCACTTCTTTACTGAATTTTGACTCTTGAATATCTTGATGATAAAATTAATCTTTAGTTGAAGATATCATTTGTATAACTTGAAAGAACAATAATATATGTCGATGTGATTAAAGAAGAAATTGATTGTGATATGCATATGTATTGCTGACAAAACATCTGCAACTCATGCTTAAGAAGTAAACTGTTGAAATTTAAGCAGCGAAAGATTTTATTCATCTTAAACTGTGAATCTGCTGCAAGAAAAACTCTTTGAGTGATTTTTCAAGTCTAAGAGAAAAATCAGCATAAAGATCATATCTTATGTATGTTGCATGCAACGTATGCAACATATTTTTAATAAATGTGATAAAAAAGAAAAACTGTTGAGCAAAGAATGTAAACTAGAAACACTTCAGAATCAGACTCTGCATCATGTAACAGAAGTGTTTAAAAGAGTAAGCATTGAAACTCTGAAAACAGAAATGTATACAAGTTTGCTACATGTTCATTTGAACATGCTACAAGACAAGATCACGCTATGCAGTCAAGTCAATGATTGAACGCAGAAGATCAAACAAGCATGCAAACTAATACGCGTTCATCTGACGAAAGTTAATCACATCATTTCTCACTTATTCATCATTAAGAAAATAATACTTTTGAATGTTTTCATTCAAGAAGATGTGAAAATACAGTTAAGATGCAAATGATGCATTTTCTTCTTCACAATGACTTCAACAAGCGATAATATTGCAATAGCACAGTATCACAAAGATCAATGAAACAAATGATGAGAAAAGTACAAAGAATGCATCATAGACATTAATGCAATCTCAGCACAAAGATCACATCTGAGCAATAAGATGATAAAGATGCATGATGATTTTTAGAAAGCAGAAAGCATTCTTGCAATGCACATCAGAATTAAACGCATAAATCTGAATGTTTATCTGCACTTTAAAAACGTTTCAGACATGAATAACTTGCAATGCAACTGCAAATAAAGTCATCAGACAATGAAGCATGTACTCATGCATTGCTTGAACTGATTGTATCTGCGATCAAGAATGTTACAAGATGCTAACTTCTTAAACTATTAAATAATCATCATCATCATGAAGAGTTTCAAAGCAGTAGCAAAAATGATGATAAAAATGAAACTCTTGAAACAATTTAAAGTGACTAGAACATTCGTTCTTTAATATGCAATCAACGCAAACAAATTTGATACATAGTTTCAAAACTCACTGTTTCAACTGTGTGAAACAATCATATAAACTGTGTGTGATTTTCTATCTCAGAAAGTTTTGTTTACTTGTAGACTGATCGCGTCAAGTCGAGTACTCGACTCAAAAAGTATCAAGTTGAATTGAAATTTTTTTGAAAAAGTGTTGAGTCGAATTGAGAAGTTGAACTCGAGAACTCGAATCGAATTGAGAAGCTTGACTCGACAACTCGACTCGACAACTCGACTCGACAACTCGACTTGACTCGACAAGATATTAGATAGATGTAAATAGTTTGATCAAACAGTCTTCATCATGAAGACTTCATGATGATCATCATGACTTTCTATCGAACACTCTTCACGATAATGCAAAAAGATAATGCACTATGAATTTATAAGATTATGAATTATGATTAGAACTTAGAAAGTAAGGTAAGCGCTGTTCGCTAGTCGAACAGCTCTATTATTTTCTTTTCACTTTCATTATTCTCTTTCTTCTCACTACTGATAATCTCATATTCATCATGTTGTAGTTTTTTCTCATTCTTTCTTGCTTCATAGCACATTTCTGCGCCATCGTTTCCTACTATGATGAAATCATTTGAATTAGAATTTATTGCATGTATCGAATTCTGAATTTCTCGTTCTTTGACAGTTGAGAAAGTGACGAATTCTGTTGCAAAATTCTGAAAAGCTGTCATAGAATTAGTATCGTCAGTCTGCTTTAATTTCTTCAAATCATCATGATGAAGAATTCTTTGTTGAATTAAGTGAACTATAGAAATCATAAATTTTGATATCTCTTCGCTCATGTTCAGCTCATCTGTTGTCTTCTAAAATTGATATTAGTTTCTACAACTGAAAGATAATGCATATAGATAATGCATATCTTCGTTGCTTTTGAAGCAATTTTCTCTGCAGTAGTATTTGCATTTTGTGTTGCAGCAGTTATATTGAAAAGCTTTATCGTCTCAGCGACAATCTCAGCATTCGCTTTGCGTCTGATTTTCGATTCAAAGCATTCGACTATAAACAGATCAGCGCTTTATCTAGTATTGCATTACTGAGATGCATTATCATGAATATCTTTGTTCTTTCGCTCTTGTTCTATCTCGTCTCTTACATTGTCTTTCATCGCTGCTTTGTTGATCTCATTCACTTTTTTTCAAACATTGAATTGTTTTAGTTTGTGTAGTTGTTTGAATATGATTACACGATCATTGTTCTGTCGCTTGTAGTGTTATTTGATCTCATCGAATCAATTTTCACCACGATTTCAACTTGCAATAAACTTTGAGTTTACGAATAGAGTGAACATTATCTGTTAGAGTCAGCATTGTTCTCTAGATAATGCATTTGAGTAATGCAACAGTATCGATGAAATTTGAGTAGTTCGATAGAATATGAAATTGTAGAGAATTTTGAAAAGTAAGAAATAGACTGATAGTTCATCAAGTGAGATGAATTAATTTTCACGAAGAATTATCTCTGAACTGTCAAACAGAGTGAAAAGTGTCTGTTAAAGTCAGCATTATTCTTTTGATAATGCATTTGAGTAATGCAATAGTATCGATGAAATTTGAGTAGTTCAATAGAATATGAACAGATAGAGAATTTTGAAAAGTAAGGGAAAAACTCATCAAGTGAGATAAATTTGAGTGCAACGAAAAAAATTTAATTATTATTCTTAACACTTATTTCTTAACACTTATTCAATATTTTCTTCAATGTCTTTTCTGATTTTTCAATCACTTCTTCTATTATATTTTCTTGAATCGTTTTAGTAATCAATGCTTTAATAAATAATACTTTCGAAGATAATACTTTCAAAAATCAAGTTTACATAAATCAAATCAATCATTCTTGATAAACAATGACATGCAGCAAGCATGTTATCGATAATGCATACTGATAATGCAATATGACTTGTTTATTGCTGACAAGTTCATTTTTAGCACATGCATCAGCATGTAAGACGTCTAAGAGCTCAATGCATTCAACTGATCATTATGCTATCAAAGAAACTTCAGTCTTTAAATCTACTACTACTACTAAAAAGATAATGCACATGAGTAATGCATTATCTACTGACATACTAATGCTTTGCAACAGAAAAGACGCTACAAATCAGGCACTGTTGCGCTGCGTGAAATTCGAAAATATCAGAAGATTGCAGAAAATCTCATTCTCAAAATGATCTTCGAAAGGCTGATTAGAGAGATTATGCATGATTATGCTCAAGCGAACATGCTACAATATGATTTTCGCATTCAGCGCTTTGTCTTGAGTGCTCTTCAAGAAGTCACTGAAGACTTTATGTGCTTCTTTATGAAAAGTAAGTGCATTACTCTTTCGCATTATCACTCTTGTTGTAGAATTTTCATTGACATTTTGCTCTATGCAGACATCAACTTGATGACAATTCATGTCAAACGCGTCATCATTCAAGATAGAAATACGAGATTTATGAAGAATCTCATGATGAATCTTGATGTCATGTTTTTCAAGACAGACTAGAAAATGTCTGTCTTCATCAGTTAAATAGACAGTGTAATTCTTGAAATCACATTTGCATTATTCTTGTGCATTACTCTTGTGCATTGACTTGATTGTACTTCTAATAAGTACTTGCTCTAAATGCAAGACTTTTAATAAATGAAACGATATTGCAGATTTATGAATAAATCTGCGTCAGAACAGTCTTCAAAGATACTTGAAATAAATCAGCAGATTCATTGATCTCTTGATCATCATTCTTCTCTCTGTGATAAATATTTCAGAGCTCAGTAATAGTCTTGTCTGAATTCAAATTCATAGTTCGATTGTAATACTTCATCAGCATTATTTGTTTCATCGTTTTTGAACTCATTTATGATCGATCTCATCGACATACTCTTCTAGCAAGACTGAAAGTTCGCTCAATATTTATCGAGAATATCGAGCATGAAAGAACATCTTTAGTCATTTGCGTCAATCTAGAAAAATTCGAAGCATTGTCTTTTCAAAATTGTCATGTCAAACATTTCTCATTTATAACATCAGTGCAAAGATATTGATCATCTTCGTCTTGAAAAGAATGAGCATGCTGAGATTGTTGAAGCAATGATCTTCTAACAGTTGCAACAGACTACAAGATCGTTAGTAAATGATCAAATGCATTATCATAATGCATTATCTTGTCAGCATCACTTCTTGCTCTTTGTGCTTCTGCTCTTAAATCAACAGCTGAATCTTCGTAGTAATGATGAAAATACTCTTTGAACTCTGTCTTGTACTTGATCTCGTAGTGAACAGATTCTTCATCATGATCTGTATCTTCATTGTCTTTGTCATCTCAAGTCTTGTAAAGATTTAGCTTCATTGTAGAATTCAGAATATTTGCAAGATTATATATTGTTTCATCGCTGTCTTTGATCTTGACATAATACTTCGCAAGTTTGATTGAGACTTTTTCGTAAGTCTTTACTATAACAGCACTTGACGAGCAAATACTTCTTCTTATATTCTTTTCAATCTGCTCAAGATGATTGAAAAGTGCATCAAATATTCGAAATCTCAAGTGAATATCTGCATTAGTTGTTCGTGACATTACTAAAGTGCATTCGTAGAAAAGATTTAATAAATTGTCAATAAGCAAAATCATGAATCACTCACTTTCATCAAGTTTGATTCTTGCGATCTTGAAATTTTCGCAGTATTTCTCTGTTCAAAGATCAACAAATTCACGTAGTTGATATGCTTGATGAAGCATCAAGTACGTAGAGTTTCAATGAATGCAAATATCTTGTATCAGTTTTCTAGATCTTTTGTCATTCTGCTCTTGAAAAGCTTTGAAGCGAATCAATCGTTGAGAAGAGTTGTTGACAGCTATCGTCAGAGCACGAATCTAATTTCATGATTAATAAATGCATTACTTTTTTGCATTATCATTCGAAGCAATATCTTTTTGATCACAACAGATAATTCTCTGCTTGTTTCAATATTTTGCACTTGCTCATTCTTTAATTGAGCAATAACGTTATCAGTTATTGTCTTCAATTCAAGAGCTTGAATAAAATCTTGAATCATAAGATTGATGATGTGAATCAAGCAATTAATGAAATTTTGTGTTCTGTCTCATCGAAACTTGTGATGACTCATGATCTTTTCAAGTTTCTCTTTCAAGATACTATTATTGCTTGCATTATTAATAACAATCTTGAAAAGCTTGTCTTTAATAGCGTAGTTCTTCAGAATTTTCATTAGCTTCATCATCAATTGACGCTCAGTATGCTCAATATCGAGAGACATAAATTCAATAAAATGTTCACGAAACTGAAATTTGGCATCGACTCAGTATATCAACACTCTCAAGTACGCTACTCTTTGAGAACTAGATTATGCGTTCAAAGCAATAAAGACATGTCGTGACTTTGTAAGATCTGATCTGATCTTATCACAAATCTTCTTATAGTGTGAGAGAATCATGATTATCATCTTTGTGCAATGTGCAATCTGCAGATCTGAATGAAGCATTTGTAGCAGCTTTCGAAATTGCTCGTTATCAACGATTTGAAAGAATAAATTCAAGTCAACAAAGATCTTGCATAATTGATCTTCTCAATTCTCTTGATTGAAGACAGAGACTAACTCGATATGACTTTTCTTCTAATAGTTTGTCAATTTTGCATTATCAATTTGCATTATCAGATATGACTTACTCGTTCGAAAGTCAGTTCAATCTATGATTGCGAGTGTTCGCGTTTTCGCTCTGTCGCTGTGCAAAAGTCTGATTTAAGATGCTTTTTCATAACAGACGTGCTAAAGCTATCAAAAGCTGTTGAATGATTCATAATCTTATGACAGATTGTGCATGAGATTTTAGACAATTCTTCAACAATCGAAGTCAACTGTATAAAGTGATTTCATATATTGAATTGCTTATCGTCTTTGACTTTTTTGAATCAGAGCGAATTGATTATCTTTTTTTGAGTCTTGTTTTGAATACTCTCGACAACAGAGATTTGAGATCATCATTGTAGAAAAAAGTCATCTGTATTCAAAGTTCATTGAACATAATCGCTATTCTCTCTTATCTTGAGCTGTGAAAAATTCTGATGAATTTTGTTCATCGTTTCTTGTCTAATCTTCTTCTCTTCAAAATGATGTGAAGAACTTATAAATCATTGAACTTGACTTGCAAAGTCTTCAAAATGAAGACTATCTGAAGATGAACTATGCGAAATGCTTTCGTCAGACAGATTGAAAGTTGTCAACGAACTAGACATTTTATAGAATAGTTTGTATTAACAACAATAGTTGTTAATAGCTTAAAGATAGTATATAGACGATGTAATGAGTAATGCGAAAAGATAATGCAATATATAGACAATGCAATGAGTAATGCGAAAAGATAATGCAAAGAACAAGCAAACATGTTGTTCTATGTTTCTATTCTTAGCGCTCTTGACGTCAAGTTCGAGTTCTTGACGAGTCGAGTCGAGTTGACTCGATTTCTAGTCGAGTCGAGTCGCGTCAAGTTGAAAATATGAGCAACTCAACTCGAATCGAGTTGAAAATGTGAGCAACTCGACTCAATATCGATTCGAGTTCAAAATGTCAACTCGAAACTCGACTTGACGATCAGTCTATTTACTTGATACAAATAACATAAAGTTTCTTATGAGTTGATTTAATCAATGTCACAAAAGTGTATAAATTTATTATTATTATTATTATTATATATATTTATATGATTAACAATGAGATTCATTTGTACATGATGTTAACTATGAATCTTTTAATTCTATTCTGTATTTGAATAGAAGTCAGAAAAGTTAAGAGATTTCAATTTGACGCAGTTCAAACAATGTTAGAACGTTGCGTGATCAGAAAAGTCATCATGCAGAGTTTTCACTCACACGACAACATTTTCTCTAACAGTCACAATCAATCTACGAAGAAGATTAATGACATGTCGATGTTAGTAAGAGATGAAAAGATACTACTAGTGAAAAAGACAACTCAGATGAAGAGTCTGTGAATTGTGATTACAAGTGATTGAAGAATTTGCAACTCATTGACTGCGTCGATATCAAAATGTCTTCATCACATCAACAATGTTTTCAAGTAATTGATGAAAAAATATCAGATAAAATAGTCATTTTAAGTATTAAAAGACGTGACTACAATGTTCGAAGAAGTAGTGACTCGTCGATCATGCTGATATATTGAAAGAGCTTGAATTCATCTTCTTTACTTAATGTCAAGTCATTCATTTATTCACATGAAAAATCAAGAGCTCAAGAAAACAATCAAAATGCATTCTTTTTCATTAATCAGAGTTAAACATTGAATGATTGCAATCGCACGTTTATACTAACAATTCATTCAACGTTTACATGACATAAATCAAATCAAGAGAAGAAAAGAATTACTCAGTACAATCACACTTTATCTTCTCATCATGTGCATCTCTCTTTCATCACATATTTCTCTGCTCAATGAATGACAATCATTGAGTAAGAGAACACAGCTTTATATACGTTACAATCATGAACATCATGAATGCAAAGAAAACATCTTTCATCTTTGAATCAAGAATTGAATCAAAACATCATTGTATACAGTACCCCGCACTAAGTCTTCGGCTGGATCGCGAAAACACGTAAAATCGCGTACCTTCAAAACAATCCACCTTCTTCAACTGCATCCACAATGCTCAGAAGGACTCCGTTAACTCCAATT
>JAABUI010001813.1_pt1 | contig 12094 bp, 7 predicted proteins | sample 5559111 | NCBI WGS metagenome assembly JAABUI01 (sample SAMN10711870, study PRJNA513365) | rock metagenome | isolation source: Antarctica rocks | place: Antarctica: Victoria Land, Buttleship Promontory
AATTCGCAAATGTACAAGACCCTGTTTCGGCTGTACTCCTCTGGGTAGGGCGCAGCGTACCAGGTCTCTATCTCGTAGCCGCCGAAATTGACACACTTGATTTTGGTTGGCGGTCCAGCAAGTTTCTGTGCTCGGGCTTTCGTTTCGCCTTCTGCCTCAGAACTCGCAACTTTTAACTTCCAGTCATCTTCAGCTTTCTGTCGGGCCTCGTTGAAGCGTGTCCGGTCGGCCTGCAGAGGTAGCGTCTTAGAGGTGTCTGCTTCCGCCTCGGTTAAAACCCCACCATAGGGTTTGGATTTCAAGTCATCATTTTCGCGTTCGTGGAATGCATAAAACGGTGTAGCGTAATGGGTAGTAAAGGATGGCACTGGGCGTTCCCGCTCTCGCTGAGTTTCTACCGTGGACTCTCGCGGCCGGGGCCGCTTCTTCTTTGGCTTGGATTTTGACAAGCTAGCCAATTTGCCTGGATCCACTGGAAAGGAAACAACAATACTGCCCTTTCTTCTCTCTATGACTGATACCGATCGTCGGTTGATCTCCTCAGAAGCATGTTTCTTTGAAGATCTGGACGGCCTCGATTTGCGGGTTGAGACACTGACATTCTCGTCATCTTCTTCAGCCACATCTTCGGGTTGCTCTTCGCCGCTACTCTTGATGATGCCTACGGCTTCAAGCTCACTGGCCAAAACACTCTGGTGCCTCGGCCGCTTCTTGGGTTCTTCTTGTTGCTCGGAGGAAGCTTTACGTTTTCGCAATGATCGCGAACCATCCAAAGGATCATCATCAAGGATGAGATTATTAAAGACAGAATGAGAGCCTGGCCTTGAACCTCCACGGGCTGCGGGCAGTAAGTCTCTGGTGAACTTGGTGGCTGACGACCTTCGCCGGGTTGGTGCTTCTACGGGAGTTGATGGCTCGAGGTCATTGTCCACGCAAGTTGGGCACCTCCACTCAGCGATTTCTAAAAAGAATTAGCACATTTCTTCTTGATCGGAAATCAGTCCGAGGAAGAGCCAAAGCCTTATACGTACCATCATCGAACTTCAAGGACTTGGCATCTCGGGCACATTGCCGATGTGCTGCACGCTGCGTTAGTTCGAAGTTTCAGGGACATCGGGAGATCAACAAAAAGCTTGTCATCTCCCGTATCAACTCTTTACACTTACAATTATCTCCACACACCGCACATGCCATGTATTCTTCAAATTCCTCACCAGGATCGTTTTCTTCGTCTTGGTGACAAAATCTAGAATTTGATCAATTTGAATCATTCTTGGGTTTCATTAGGCAACTTACACGCAGTCGTTCCTCCTCTCAAGCTGGACTGAGGCTTCTTCTGCTCCATCGCTGCCCTCATCCCACGCTTCTGCGGGAACCGATTCCGCATCACTAGAGTCGTCCGATTCGTCTTGCGCAGCATCACTGCTTTCTTCCACACCTGACGCCTCATCTACCATCTCAGCGTCACTGTCAGGCTCCCGCACACGTTTCCTGATCCTACTGGGTGCAACCGCGGAGGCATCATCTCCAACGTCTTCGTCCTCTTCTTCGTCACTGTCAGCCCCGGCGTTGGCATCTGATCCTTCGGCATCTTCATCTTGGTCCTCTGCTGTTGTTTCTGCCGCTACTTGGTCCTCCTCCTCCTCGAGGTCTTCATCGCCTTCGGCATCCAGGTCGCTGTCATTCATGCTGTATCCTGTGGACTGTCCTCGGGCCTCCAACGGCAAAGGGGCCGCAGCCATCGTCATAGTCGCTGTTGCCGCCAGCTTGGCTATGGCCCGACCGTGCTACCACAGTCTCATGACATGACAAGGTGTGTAGGTTGTGATGTATAGGGAACCGTAGGGCCTCTGGGGAAGTCGTTCGGTCTCCGAGTACTCCGAGAGAAGCTGGAGAGTGACCACGCCTTGTCGCTGTCAATAGACAAAGCTCAAGGGGACCGTAGCCTAATCAAAGCTCTAGGCAGCTCTCAAGGGCTTGCCAAAGGACTCTATGATGACCCAGATGATGGAAGACGTCTTTCGGCGAAAAGGCTGGGCGTGGGCAGGAAGGCGCGATTGTTGGGTAGGGAGAAGGTCGGAGGCACGTATTTTGGGGGTAGATTCGCGATTCAAGCTATTCAAGCAGCTTTTGCGACGCGTGAAATGGGCTCTAAGCGGTCAGTAGGATGGTTGTGAGGCATGGACAGACGCTTCTCAAACCATCCCTGTGGTGAAATTGAGGTTGCCGTTCAGTTTGCCAAGCCTGGGAATGACTAATGCCGACCGAGGGAACCTTCGACCTCACTTGGGATAACCAAATCACTCTCAGCCATTCCAGTGACCAGAGTCCACTTTCGCACGACCGTTGTGCGTGACTCCTCACTTTTGCGGTGGTCCGCCTCCTCTTCAGCAACGATGGGTGTCCCATTCGAAGCCCTCCTTCCGTATGCGATCATGCTTGGCGTACAACAACCTGATCCCCAACTCGAGCGACAGTTAGACTGACGAGCGACAGATGTTCGGTGTCACTGGAGCCGGTCTCTCGAAAATTAGGCACATGCAGAACGGAGGAAAGAGAGCAAGACATTCGATAGATCAATGGGATAGGCAGAGTACATTGTACTCCAAATGCTCGTGAGGCCGGTGACTGATAGCATCGCAGTGATGGATCGAGATAGGAGATTGACGGGGTATTTGCGAGGACAGACAGACAATGTTGTGGCTCCTCCTGGGTTTGAGTTGAACAATCCTTGGCGGGTCAGTGGCCCTTCCGCATTTGGCATTCTACATTGGCTGACCAGAAGCAGACGGAGAGACGAATATACTAGGCAAAAACATCAGACACGTTCTCGTCATATACGACGCAGTCCATGTGTCACACACAAATCTTTGTGAATCATTTCATCCCTTCAACTCAGTAACCATCCCCCTAATCCCAGCCTTCTCCTCCTCCCTCAATTCGATAAGAAACCAAGTCTTGAAAACACCCACCCTATCCTCCTCCGTCTCACACGTCGCCAAATGCTTCGTTACCCCCCTGACACAACTCTTCAACTCCGCACCCGTCAAAATAATCTCCCCCACCACCCCCCCCTCCTCAATAATCATCCTCACAGCAACCAATTTCTGCGTGAACCAGCTCTTCCGACTCTGACTCGTCCAGAAATTCATGATCTCGTAATCTTGTGGGAGAAATTCGAGCTCGGTGAAGCAGTACATAGGCACCCAATTAGATTGCGGGTCTTTGCGATGTTGGTATATCCATAGTTTTTGATTAGGGTTGCTGTTCTCGGGGATGTTTTGATGGACGAGTCGTGCTTCGGCTGGATAGATAGCTGGTGCCTGGGAATATTTCGCAGCGAGGAGAAGAGGTCGAATGGGACCATTGCCGCCGAAGCCAACATCAAGCATGTATTTTTTGCCGTCCGTGAGAGTCACGATGTTTACCATGTGCGACCACCCGTGATAGTCCTCTCCGCTCATTCCATCTGCTGCTTTACTCACTCGAGCACCTGCACTATGTATCGTGAAGCCTAATGACCGTAGAATGGTACCGAAAAAGCAATTATTCTCCATGCAGTAGCCACCTCGTGCATTTTCAACAATTTTGATGTAGAGATGGTCTGGATCTATCGAGATACTATGGTGCTGGGAGTAATGTAATGAGCTGTTTTCGAAAGGCACGGTGGCTAATTGCTGTTGCTGTAATTTTGAAAGAAACGCGAGAGCATTGTTTGGATGATGCAGTTTATTTCGGACGAGGGGCAAGTCTTGACTGTCTTGGGGAAGGGAGATATGATTGAAATATGCAGAAATTTGTTTATGATCGTACGTTACATGATGAGCTGAGGCTGGACTCATGTTTTAGTCTTTCTGTTTCTATGCTTGAAGTGCGAAAAAGAGGAAATGAAAATGAAAATGAAATGGAAGAATCAAGCGGAAATGGCGGATACGAATTACGACATAGAGAATACACCAAACCTTGCGAAATACAAGACCAAATGAGACCTCGTTCTTTAGTGGTCTGACATGACAATGAGCACAGAGAGAAATAACCCTAACCCTGGATGCAAACACGCAGAGTCACCGACTTAGGTGACTGAGCCTACTAGAACAGATTTCAAACACTGAGCTTATCTACAGATGTGGATCCTAGAGATTTTTGCGCTACTCATCGTCCTCATCTTCTCCATCGTCCTCATCCTCATCTTCCTCGCCCTCGTCTTTGGCGACAATCCTTGCCTGCTTCTCCCTCTCTTCGGCTTCCATCGCGTCTAGCTGCATACCTCGAAGAGCCTTCACCCTATCAGCCGGGCTGGGCAGCTTGCTGATCTGATCGGCAATCTGGCCTCTCCCAATCAAACTGAATACTATACTGGCCCCCACTATGAATGTCAAGACGAATCGGTAAGTTGAATACCAGTGAGGAGTCCATCCCCTGACCACAGATCTCGCGTCTGCGAAGTAGAGGAGTGTGAAGGCGCAAAATTGTGAGATGAGGGCATACTCCACAGGTAAAAGGATAGTTGGCCACGCAACTGCTGGTGCAATGACTCCGTAAGCGTATCTTGGATATCCGTGGACACCGCCGTATTTCGCCCATTCCAGTCCCCAATGGATAGCACCTAAGAATGATAGAATCTACAGAGGTCAGCATGGGAGTTCAATCCCTTCATGGTATACAGGCACTCACCACAGCGCCATATCCCACTTGTAGAGGTTCAATGATGTGAAGGAGAAGCTCGGCAGTGTGTGGTGAAAAAAGGAAGCCAGATCCTGTCTCAGACGCGTGATTGATGTCGAAAGCTAGATACACGGTGGAGAGTGATGTTGCAAGGTAAGGTAGGACACCTGCCATTCCAATAATGAGGGCTTCTCGTGGGACTTCATTGAGAGCAAAGGTTTCCTTGATGGTTTTCTGTAGCCCTTGATGTCAGTGAAATCCGAGATGACAAAGGCCAGAGAAAGACCCACGAGATCCGCCTTGATGCCAGCCAGCATGTCCTCATCCTTCTCCTCAGACTCTTCCACGCCTTTCTCCTGAAATAATTGATGAACACTCGAGGTAGATGAGACATCTTCCGGATGTACCTCTAGCTTCTCGTGCTCGACTAACTCTTCATGCTTCTTGTCGATCTTATCGAAGGGCCCAGGAGTGGTAGCATAACGTTGTACGGATGTCGTCAATGGCTTGTGGAGGACTAGCGAAACGGTTGGTGCTTTTCGAAGGCTAAGGTTACGGGGCAGTTGCTGCTTCAGTGGGCGTGCCCGTGCTAGGTTCGATGCATTGCGCGTGGTGGCAGAGGATACATAGCGGAGGGATGACCGGCTTAGGGAGGCAGCGTGCCCGGATCGATACATGGCGCCAAATGTACCCAGAGAAGTCCAAGGCAGTCTCTGGGCCGCGCTATAGCCTCTGAAAACCTTCAATTGGTCGCAGAGGCATCAAAGTGGTAGAGTGAAATGCATGTGAGCTTGCAGTTAATGATCTTCTCCATAGCTCGCCGTTCTCGCCAGAGCTCTGCGCCAAGCCACTAGATCCAGGCGCGAGGCACTGCTACGTCACAGAATTCACTTTGCAGCAGGTGTTCAGGTCTTGGGGCCGGCTGCATTCTATCAAGCGCTCGACGAGGGTTTGTGGAGCTTCTCAAACGGCCACGAACGACACCAGCAGGCTGCTTTAGGCGCCAAGTGAGAAACAAAAACAAAGTAAACAACGCTGGTGGGGCAAGATTTGCAGACCAGAGTTGGAAGACAGCCAAGTTTGGCAAAGTGAACTCCACGCTCCAAAATCCCAATACCACCAGCCTCAGACCGTGACGCTTTCCTGACTACCTTTCAACCACCGTCCTGAGCCCCTGGGTGTCTTGCAAATCAAGGATAAGCACCGTGAACGCCGAGTCACCTTGCTTTGGCGCTCCAAACATGCCTAATCGAGGAAGTGTTTGAATCCTTCGAAGTCGAGTTTCCTAAATCTCAATCTCGAACACAAACCCCTCAGGCAACATCCGTGATTGTCGCTTTCGGCCGGCGTGAGGGCCCTCTACCGCCATCATGCTCGAAGGTCTTGTAGCAAACCTGCTTAATAGGTTCTTGGGCATGTACGTCAAGAACTTCGATGCCAAACAGTTAAACGTTGGAATATGGAATGGGGATGTCAAGCTACGCAATCTACAACTGCGGAGGGAGGCGTTGGACCAGCTTCATCTCCCTGTCAATGTTGTCGAAGGTCACCTGGGTCAGTTGACCATGTCAATACCATGGACAAATTTGAGGGGCAAGCCAGTGAGGGTCAATATAGAAGATGTGTTTCTGCTCGCTGCTCCAAAAGAAGACGCGGGATACAACGAAGAAGAAGAGGTGAAGAGGGCGAACGACGTCAAGCTGGAGAAGCTAGAAAATGCAGAGCTCTTGAAGCAACGAAACACAGAAGGCTTAAGTCAGGAAGAGCAACAGAAAAGCCAAAGCTTTACAGAAAGTGTGACTACAGCTATTGTCGATAATCTCCAAGTCAGCATCAAGAACATCCACATTCGTTATGAAGATTCGATTGCTTCGCCTGGCCATCCATTCGCTTTAGGATTGACTTTACAGGAATTCAGTGCCGTAAGTACTGACAAGGACTGGAGGCCTAGTTATATACAATCCACATCTGGTACCACGAACAAATTAGCCGTTCTCAATGCGCTCGCGTTCTATTGGAATACAGAGGCGACACTGTATGGTAGCGGCAAAGGCGAGCAAGTTGGGGCCGAAGCACAGGGCGACGACCACGACGGCATGATTGAGAAGTTCCGAAAATCAATGGAAGACCGCGAGAACCATCAGTACATGCTGAAGCCTGTCAGCGGTCGAGCCGCAGTTGAGCTGGACAAGACGGGCAAGATCGACAAGCCTAAGATCAAGGCGCGCCTTCTTTTCAATGAACTTGGATTTGTGCTGGATGAGGATCAATACCGAGACGCTTTGATGATGGTAGATCTTTTCCACTACTTCATCCGCCACCAAGAATACAAGAAGCTCCAGCCAAAGAGCACACCCAAGGAAGACCCCAAAGCCTGGCTCAGATTTGCATTCCGCGCTGTCTATACTAAGATCCAGGATCGGAACAGGCAGTCTTCATGGGCCTACATTAAAGAGAGACGGGATGACCGGATTCGTTACATTGAGCTATTCAAAAAGAAGAAAAAGGAAGAAAAGATGACGCCTGAAGAGGCCGAGGAAACTACGAATCTGGAGAAGAAGCTGGGATACGAAGACCTTCGATTTTGGCGTTCTCTCGCCAGAAATCAGCTTCGTAAGGAAAATGCTGGTGTCAAGAAGCAGCCTGTCAAGCAAAGTTGGACCCAATGGGCTTGGAGCCAAAAGCCGCAAGATGAGCACAAAGATGACGACACCGCCATGTCAGATGAGCAACGCAAAGAGCTCTATGATGCAATAGATTGGGACGAGAAGAAAGCTATCGCCGATAGCGTCGACCTTCCTAGGGAAAGTGTAAAGCTGCAGGTAGAATCGTCCCTACGATCCGGAAGCTTCACATTAAAACGCGACCCGCACGGTAAGGCTAACGAGATCATGAGTTTGATGTTTGACAACTTCCAAGCCAAAGCTCTGCAGCGGCCGGATTCTTTCCTAGCCGATCTTAGTCTTGGGGGCATGCGCATCAAGGATGGGACTACAGCTGGAAGTCTGTTCCCTGAGATGGTGAATTTCAAAGATCCAACGGCCGGCAATGTAAAAGGCTCATTGGAAGACATCGCAGCTGAAGACGCGAACCCTGACCAACAGAAGGACAAAGCCAAAGCTACTGAAGATGCATTGTTCCATCTGTTATTCGAGCAGAATCCCCTGGACGAGAGCGCGGACTCGAAGTTAGATATGAAACTCAAGAGCATTGAAGTAATATACAACCCACATTTCATTGTGGAGGTTGCCAATTTCTTTAAGCCTCCGGAAAGACATATGGAGTCAATTGGAGCTTTATTGGAGACAGCTGGCGCAACGGTAGAGGGTATCAGGCAGCAGACGAGGGCGGGACTTGAGTTTGCGCTGGAGGAACACAAGACTCTGAATGCCAACCTCGACATTCAGGCTCCTCTGATTATTATACCTGAGAGCATTACGAAAGAAAGTGCATTGTGTTTGATTCTGGATGCAGGTCACGTTAGCCTCAAAAGTGAGCTTGTTGACAAGGACACTATGCGAGATATTCAATCCAAGCAAAAGAAACAGTACAGTGACCAGGACTACCGGCAACTTGAAGGTCTGATGTACGATAAATTTTTGCTGAAACTCGACTCCACCCAACTGCTTATAGGACCCGGCATTCAGGCTACCAAAAATCAATTAAGCGGCAAAGACGAGTCCAAAAATTACCACATCATCGATCGGATTAATATGGACTTTACCCTCGAAACGTCGATCATACCCAAAGCGAGTGATCTGACAAAGACTCGAATCTCGGGCCACTTGCCAGTCTTGCATGCTTCAATCTCGGACAAGAAATACAAAAATTTGATGAGGTTGATAGACATTGCCATTCCCAAGTTTGAGACAGACGAATCGCTTGATGGGCGAACGAAAGCGCCGACAGCCAATTCCAAAAGCAAAGCCGAGGCGGTCATGGGCAGGGAGCGATCCAAATCGGTCTCTACGCCTCATCATGACCTTGACGTCGAAGATGAGTCTGATGATGACTCCGAAAAGAAGTCCGAGAGTCCTAAAAAGTCTGTCGATGCCGATGAAACAAATCTTCACCAACGTAACTTTGAATTCAAATTCACGGTGGACAAGCTGCAGGGCTCACTGTACAGATCGGATCCCGATGACCGCAAACCGGACCAGCTTTTAGTGGAATTGATTGCTGAGCATTTTTATCTCGACTTTTACCTAAGACCGCATGATATGGTCGCGGAGGTACTCTTGAAATCGCTCAATGTAGAGGATTATATTGATGAAGACCCAAGTCCAGAATTCAAAAAGATCATTTCTAGCCAAGGATTTGGTGTCGAGGAAGACAAGGATCTTTTCAATCTAAAATTTGTCAAGGTGAATAACGATTCTCCTGAGCTCGTGTCGACCTATGAAGGCATTGCAACCAACCTGGATGTGTCGATGACTACCTTGAATCTCGTGGTGACAAGGAAGACGTTATTGACGCTGTTGGACTTCGTCCTGATCACATTCGCCAGCCCCGATAGTTCTGCGCCCTCTCAAAGGCCGATTGAAGACTCTGAGGATTCCAAGAAGGCTGAGGACGTAACACCAAAGGAGACTCCGGGCTCAGACAAAATCCGAATCAAGGTCGATCTTGAGAGTGTAGCCTTGATACTGAACAATGATGGCATTCGCCTAGCTACTTTGACCTTGAATACCGCTAACGTTGGGTTATTCCTGGCCGGTGGCTCCATGAATGTCGCAGCGCGGTTGGGGAATCTCTCGCTTGTTGACGATATCAATCAGGGAGCATCGGAGAACTCCTCTTTACGACAACTAGTCGCTATACAAGGCGACGAACTTGCGGACTTCAAATATCAGACATTCGACGCAAAAGACAAAGAATACCCGGGTTATGATACGAAGATTTATCTTAGGTCTGGTTCCATCAAGATAAACTTTCTGGAAGAGCCTTTCCGAAAGATCATACAATTTCTAGTCAAATTTGGTAAAATGCAAGCAATATACAACGCTGCGAGGCAAGCTGCGGCGAACCAAGCTAGTCAGATGCAGGAAAGCTCCAGCAAGATGCATTTCGACGTAGTCATCAAGACTCCGATACTTGTGTTCCCGCGTGTCATGGAACCAGGGAAACCCCGCGACTTGCTAACATCCTATCTCGGTGAAATATATGCTAGCAACGAATTTGTCCAATGTGATTCTGTTGAAGGCAATAGGATATCTGCGGGAATTCGAAACGTTCGTTTGACATCAGAATTTCACTATGACGATGATAGACATGAAGAGCTGGAGATGATTGACAAAGTTGACCTTGATTTTAAAGTCACATCCGCCGAACACCGGCAAGGTTCGAAACGTCCGGACATGGAGGTAGAGGGCAAGATGTCTCCCATCAATCTGCGGGTAGCACAGACAGAATTGAAATTTCTTATGGAGTTATCAAAGACTGTACCAAATGCATTCGCTTCGGATCCTGACGATCAAACCGAAGAACAGGTCATGGAGGAACTCCCTGAATCAACCGTAGAGCCTGCGAAGAAAGTCACTGGGAAGACTATGGGTGAGGAGAAGGAGCCCAAGTTACATACTCATCAGGGCCCGGAGCTAGAATCTAGCCCTGAAACTTGGACGAAAATTGATTTCGTCTTTGACGCGCCAACCATTGCCCTCGAATTGATCCTCGCCAAAGAGGGTGAACCTGTCGGCGAGCTTGAGTCTGCAAGTCTTTCTAAATTTGCATTGAATGACACCAGGGTCAAGTTGAGGATGAAGACAGACGACTCTCTCGAATCAGAGCTGCTGATTAATTCATTCACGATCACAGATAGCAGAAAGCATGAGACTAACAAGTTCAGGAAGATCATGTCTTTGATCAACGACGACGTGAAACAGCAGTTCATGGCTAGTGTTACAATGTCTGGTGGAAGTGACAAGCATTTGATTGCTATGCTTACCATAGATAGCCCTCGAGTTATTATGGCCATAGATTACCTCTTGGCTGTGCAGGCTTTTGCGAACAGCGCATTCTCAACAGAGGAGTCACCCCTGATTGAAGACGCGCCTCAAGAGGCTCTGCTGGGTAATGAGGCTGACAGCGGGGTGAGTACGCCAGTCGATCTTGAAGGTCAAGGTTTACCAGGCAAACCTGTGCAAGAGCCCGCCAAGGAGAGCTCAATGACCATGTCGTTCCGCGTCAACGTCGTAGACGCACAGGTCATATTGATCGCAAATCCTACAATATCAAATTCCGAAGCTATCGTGCTTGGAACTAAACAAGTGCTTGTCTCTCAACAAAACGCATCTACACTCCAGGTCACTAAAGTGGGAATGTTCCTATGCCGTATGGATAAATTTGAGACTAGTCGCCTGCGTATTCTTGACGATTTCTCCGTCACGATGTCGATGGACAGCCGCTCTCAGGGTGGCAAATCATCACTCACAAGCATCTCCGTCGACATCGAACCTCTGGTATTACGACTTTCTCTGCGCGATGTTTTGCTTGCGCTGCAGATTGTCAACAAAGCATCGGCAATGGCGAACGACATCAGTGCTGCTGGGAAATTGGAGGGAGACACAGAACCAACAAAGATCAAAGAAATTACGGGTACCAAGGCACCATCGACTAAACGGAGATCAATAGGTGGAAAGGCAACATCCACCGTGGCCAAGAGGACCTCCAAATCAGCTGCGCCTAAGAAACAAGCAGACAAGCCTACCAAACCAGCTCAAAGCTCGATTGTCATGAAAAGGGAGGAAATGACGGCCACTATTGAGGGTATAAGGGTTATTTTGATCGGGGATCTTCACGAGTTGCCATTACTTGATTGGAGCGTGAAGAAATTCAATGTCGACGTCCGGGATTGGTCAAATGCTATGACCGGAGACACTAGCTTCGAGACGTATATGAATGTATACAATTTCTCCAAGTCAGCGTGGGAACCTTTGATCGAACCATGGCAACTCGGTTTCCACGTCAACAAAGAAACCAGCCCTGATTGTCTTTCAGTTGAGGTGTATTCCCATAAGATGATGGAACTCACGGTGACATCCGCAACGATTGCGTTGGCATCTAAGTCGGCCCAATTCTTATCTACAGAAGAGGATGTCCTTTCGAAGCCAAGAGGGTCAGATGCACCATATAAAATCCGTAACTACACTGGCTTCGACCTCAATGTTTGGGCAGCTGCGCGGGAGGAGGACCAAGGTTCTGCTGCGAAGCTAACAGACGGCGAAGAGGCTCAATGGCGGTTTGAGGATCCTACGACTATGCGAGAGAATCTATCCCCTGAAGGTAATGCTGGGGTAGTCGGCATCAAGCTGGAGGGTAGTGGCTTTGACAGTGTCGAGCGTATCGGAATCACGCGTGAAGGCGAGACTCTGTACAATCTGAAGCCTCGCAAGGACAAAGTGCTGCATCGCCTGTTGGTCGAAGTCAA
>JAABUI010001814.1_pt1 | contig 12093 bp, 11 predicted proteins | sample 5559111 | NCBI WGS metagenome assembly JAABUI01 (sample SAMN10711870, study PRJNA513365) | rock metagenome | isolation source: Antarctica rocks | place: Antarctica: Victoria Land, Buttleship Promontory
GCTGGAAAAGCTGGCATTGGCTTAGGAAATTATAGGATACCACTCATGGTTGAGAACGCACGCAGCGCTATGGAAGGCGCTTTCGAAAATATGAATGCTGGCCAAGGCCAGCAATACCTCCCTGTTGGCGACTCGGATGACAGCGATATTGATAGCTCCATCATACGCGACAGAATCAAGTCGGAGAAATTCCGATCGGATTCTTCGACGTCAATTCTCAGGCGCACTTCGTCCCGGCATGACGACTTTCAAACCCTAGCTTTAACGGCTGAGCAGTTCGCAATGGTGCAAGCTCTGAATGAGGTCGGTATCCGAAAACACCGGGTGCACATACACAAAGTGAGACACTCGCACGCGGCGATCATTTTCCGCCACCAGGGGCGAAAAGGGCTTGATGAGGGCACAGTCGTGGCACGCCATTGGCTCAACGAAGAATTTGAGGTCTAAGTACCCGTATTTTTTCAGCCATTTGATAATCAAGCAAAATCGAATGGATGTTCGCATCGTATGAAGAAGACAATTGCTTGGCCATGTTGAAATTTTCCTCGCGAGGTCAATACCAGACATTGTAGAACTTCCGGGCTCTTAGGCATTGGTCAATATGGTGTACCAGAACATCTTTGAATTGATTTGGTCTCCAATGTCTTCACATTCTGAATGCTGCAAATTTGATTATTTTAATTCGAAACAACGAAAAGATTCGAGCCTACGGCCCTGACCAAGGCCCTTTATGGCCAAGCTTTTCAAACAAATCCACAGTCGCAGAGTTGACAATGTTCCTCGTCGACCCTTTCTCAAGATCTTCTTTCTCCTCAGCCCGATTAGGATCATTATCTGATCCCCTCCTCCGTCCACCAGGCGGCGTGAACGATCCAAACAATTCCGGCCAGACCACTATACAATCGTTAAGGCCACACCAACGACTCATGGCAAAGTCAGTCGGCTCATCTAGATCCTGCAACCACACCAAAAGCGACTTTGCACTCGCACGTGTGACGGCATAGGCCCAATTGCAGCACAATCCACCATGTGCGTAATACACCCAATGGGCCTGGGACCCATTCTCACCTGGAAACAATTCGGAATCTGGAGGGCCCGGCGGATTTGCGCATGCTCCGATCCAAAGCATGTCCCATTCGTGGCCGTAGGGATTCGTCGTTGGAGTATTATCCGTGATCTGGGTAGAAGGATCGTGGCGAGCGTTTGCAAGCGCGCGGGTTTTGGTAGCAAGAAGCTGCATCTGCGACTTGATATTCAGGTCCCAGTCAACGTCGTCTTCAATGATCAATGCTGTCTCCCATCCTTCGTCGATTACTCTTTGAGCTGTTAACCAAGATACAATAGGCTCAATACTTAGTGTTCTTCACCTTCTCAGAGCGTTGAGGTGCGATCGCCAACTTCCCAGGATTCCCATAGTGTGTTTCCCTGTATCCCAATGCTGTCTGACATATTAGCCTTGCTTCAGTGCAAGACAGTCAAGGCACTACAAACCAGGGGTATTCCCTTCTGGCTCAGGTCCTCCCCCTTGACGCCATCTATCCATTGAATGTCGATGTCGGTATGTGCCGCCGTGAGTGTCAGAACATCACGCCGATCCGTGCGGGAGGGCAGGTTGACTGCTAGTATTCCTCCGAACTGGCTCATGTGAGTCTTTGTCAAAACTATGACCATGAGTGATACTTACCCCTAGAGTAGTATTCGAAACTAGAGGCTCAATAGAATATGCTTCGGCTGGAGGTGCCGCCTCCACGGGAACTTCGCTCTGCGTGCCAGAACTGACTGGCTCCGCTGTGTTCTCGCTGAGAACCTCGCTCTGGTTCCTAGCACTCACTGGCTCTGTCGTATTCTCCGCATCAAATTTGTGGGAAATCTTAAGAACATAGCAAGAATAAAGGAGATACAGAAGAAGCAGAAAGACTGCTCCCCCGCCGCCAAAGCCCAGAGGTCGCAGCATACCTCTGTTAGGAAATTTTGAATTGGATGGAGAGGAGAGGAAGAGTAACTTTCTACATGAGAGATAACCGAGGGCACAGGGAATCCTTTCCGCTTTACATACTCGTTGTACCGCACGGCAAGGTGATTTATCCAATCCCAGCGACATCAGGTACGAGCCAATCGAAACGAATGGGCACGCGCCCGGGTTTGGGAGCTAGTCATGATTCCATTGAGGCTTAGTCGAACTACTTTCGGTTGCCCTAAGACTTCAACGACTTGGTCACTATACGATTCGCGGCCGGTCTCGAGACTGGAACGAGAGCATGCGTATCATTAGCCCCTATCAAAGCGCAGGACATTCTTTCAACGGGAGAAATGTTACGGCTCTGGTGTGCCTCAAAGTTCCACAGTAACTACGCTGATCAAAGTGGGAAGGGCTATTAGCGCGCACTCGGCGGATTGGGAGATACTAGGTGTTTTAGTAAAGTATCAAGTACAAACAATTGGCTAGAATCACTCTCTGGCGCGCGATAACGCATTACCCGACACTCCGGCCGGCCACTCACGGTGTTGGCTATTCCCTCCACCAACCCACCGCCGCACTACACTCCCAGGACCAACTTGATCCCACAGTAGCGCGCCCGCCGAGCTAAGGGCGGTCCGAAATGATGCTTTAGATGGACATGAGTTCGTTTGTGTGCAATGGTCATTTACATTTGCGCTTGTGGAAGACCGTGGACGACTCTTTGACCGACCACTGAAACAGCCACAAAGCTGAGCGTCCATTTGATCAACCATTCGAACCTTTATGTGAGTGATTAATTGGAACGGCGATACCATCCATCGTTGTACTATGAGCGATCGGGTGGCTGCTCCCTGGAGTCTTGGTGTCGGCCAAAGCTCTGCGGCAACCTGAGGCTCAATCTTGGCGAAATTTGGGGGGTTACCCGCCTAAAAGCTACCTAATGCTGCACGAAGCCCGAGCGGGGGGAGGCGTTGATACGGTCAATCTTCCTCAAGCCTACTTGTATTAGTTTCACACCATGTCTCGTGTGCTTAGCATCTGTATGTACGGCCTATCGGAACGCCGGCACAGTTGCGGCACGCCACTGCCTCCACGAGGGATTCGAAGTTTGAGTCTCAGTATTAGTTATGTGAATTGGTAATTATGTGCAGTTGTTGCGCTGATACTTGTTCTGGTCGCAGCGTTTCTTTTGGACAGCGTTGGCAACTTGGTGCTTTTCCCTCACGACGAAATGCTTCCACTCAATCATCAATTAAAGCGATATTCGAAGCTCTCCGTGGTGGGAAAACGCGGTATTCCGATCCGATTGCCACAGGCCAAATCTATGATTGATGAAGCATTATTGTTGTATCTTACAATTTAGTTCATCAAGAACGTCATGTAGTGTGAATTGCCCAGAAACTGTGCTTTGCCAAACGTCCTCTATTCGTAACACGAATGAGAAATTTAGCTTCTGACTCGTGGCGTACCTGGCAGCTCATGCATTGCTTCACCATGCACCTCGTAAGGTTCCAGGGTATAGCCTGTATTGTGTTCCAATGGCATCTCCTGTGGTGGTTGCTTATCTGACGGCATTTCGGGCTTCCAGTAGGCCGCATGCTCACGGTACATATTACTCTTGTTCGGCTCCGTGCGCGCTTCTTCCTCCTGTCGCAACTTCTCTCGCTCTGTGCGTCGAATTCTGCGGCGCCTGAGAACAAGGTATGCGGATAGGCAAAGCGCAACAGCCGCGAGACCCCCGATCGTACCACCGGCGATAGCCCCTTTCGAGGCACTTGGGGTCGAATCATGGGATGCTGGGTCCGCAGCGGGCGAAGCTTGAGGTGGAGCGGGAGGCGGTGGTGTAGGAGTAGGGACTTGAGAGCCACATGCGGGTGGTCCCATGGGCGTAAGACTCGACTCCTGTGATTGCTGGCTCTTCCAAATGGCGAATTGCTTGTGATCATTGTCAACCATCAAATAAGCAGAGCTGAGGAATGGCCTGCCAAGGCGAGGAATATCGTTCTTGTTGACGTCTTGGAGGCTGTTGATAAGGACAACGACCTCGGAGCTGTTTAGTACAGTCTCTTGTCCATTGGAATTTATTTCGACATTTGGGACAACGAGTTGGTGGTTCGGGATCGTGATGTCTAGGCCTGGGTAGATAGAGATGGTTAGGTCTCCGCCATATCTGTCTACAGTTTAGCGGAACTGTTCTATATTATGAGATGCTTGGACGAACGTACGCTCCACTTGCTGGGATTTTCATTGCCCAATAATTCAGTGGGCTCACAGATCGACCAGTCTCAGCTGCTCCAGTGATGTTGGTAAATGCCCCCCATATGTCCTCTGATAGGGTGATGGGTGAAAAATCGGGCTGTATGCAAGCTCTCATGGCCGATCCTTGAGACTCACCAAGAATGCTAGGATTTGAGCCGTTCTTGAGATTCATCTTGATATCAGTGACTGAAACAACCAATCCGCCGGCGCAGTCATCCTGCGGAACTAAAGGCAGTGTAATGTTCTTTCCAGTCATCTTTGCAGCATCATAGCCCCCTATTGTAAGACCTCCGTCTGACTGATGGTTGCTTTGCTCTCCCGTCCATCCTTGGAATATTCCAAAAGTATTAGAAGCTATGGCTCCGGCCGAAAGGAGCGCACTCAACAAGGTAGAGTTCAATCCTAAACCTAAAGTGTTCATTGGGTCCTGCCTGCCCCGAATTAATCCGAGAGGAAAATGTGGAAAGGATAGCGTCCTGTTCAGGAGGATAGTATCGCTGCCCCAGAGGTCGTCGATCTGACCGGCACAGCACTCGGTTGCGGCATCCAAAGCGAAGTAGTTCTTAGATGACCAAGTCGTAGAGCTTCCCTCGTCAAACAAGCCTCCGAACTGATTGGAGCATTGAAGTCTTGTATCGTTTACATTGCAGCTGGGAGTCGCAACATCCTGGAGGTAGGTATTGTTGAGGTCTCTATAAACGACAATCAATAACGATGCTGGACACGACTGGATATGATCTAGGGACAAACCCGGAAAGTGCGAAGGCAAAGGATTCACTGGGTGTTCCAATCGATATTGCAGCGCCTCTCCTCAGTGTTTGGTCGCTTAGACTCACATTGCGAATAGGTATATAGACCGGATTTGAGATATGCGAAGCGCATGAGACTTTTGCTGTGCTAGGAGAAGTCGAGGATGAGGGTGTGAAAGAAGAGAATGCAGCTACAAAGGGCGCGAAAGAAGAGATCAGCACCAACGGAATGAAGTCTGGTATATGCAAAAGATTTGATGTGAAGACCATGATTATAATGAATCACGCGAGGTCTTGCCAACCATGTGTACAGGGAGAGAAGCGAGAGAGACAAAGTAGGCTCTTAGGGAAAATATTTGCTCGGCTAGCTAAATTGGTATTTACCCCCAAAACGGGACTCCAACCTACCCTGGTGGGCCCTTACGATCACCGTCCATGATTTTCGGAGAAATGGCGATCAGTCCACGCAAGGCAGCGTGACAGCTAGACCATAGACAGAAATGACTACTTTTGTGACTTCAAAGATGATAGTGAAACCAAAGTCATGCAGGTCAGAATCCTTCGAAGGTCGGCCAGGCCACTTACGTTGAATGCTTTGGCGAAATCATTTGTTACTAGAGCTAAGCGCCGTGTTCGCTCGTGAAACAAGATTCTCATAGCAGTATGAGAGAACCAATAACCAATCAATTTTGCTAAAAGTAGCGTCTGGTGGGTGAATGCATGATCTTGAGGCATGCTAGCTCCGAACATAGTCGAGACAAGCTGACAAGATTTGATGAGATAGACGCTACAGCGTAGCTACGGATTGGGGAAGTAAGAAACGGTCCCGAAACCACAATACTGGTATTCCATCATGGGTTTAGACGGGTTGAAGCCAGGTCTGACGGGCGAGATTCTGAGCTGGCGGCCGATGGGATGGGAGAAGAGCGAGGAAAGTGGATTCTAAGTAGGTTCATGCGACAGGGCGGCTACGTTCGGGACGTGCAATCCAGCCGCCCAACATGGGACGGTAAGCTAGATCAGGATAGGGGGTGATCGCCGTTACTGCGAGTCCAGTGTCCACTAATCCACCAGAAGGATCCCCCAAGCGAGAGATCGCTATTTCCAGCTGCCCCAGCTGCTTCTTGCTGCGTGCCTGCATCGCCGTCTGGATGCCAAATTCCGTGGAGCATTTACTACATCTTGTGTGTTCATGCTGCACTATGTCCCCTGCGCTCACCACCAGTCTGTAAATATATAACAATGTGGCCATCGCGATGTGGTCACAAAGCACGCAGAGCACGTCGGGCTTCATGGGGGTTGCCTGTCATAACCTCGTAAGCGGCACCAGCGTCATTCGACGCCGACCTGCTCGCTTTGGCGTTGCGACTGGTCTCATCATTCTATATCTATATTTCTTTGTCTGGTGCGAACCTCCAATACGACTCAATCCTCGTCGGACAAAAGCCTCAATCGCGCCACTGGACGAGATCCCCTCTCAGATCTGGCAAATCTTCTTTGGCTATACTCCTCTCGAAAACTTTGCGCCTCAGCTCCAGACTTGGGTAGCTAGGAATCAAGACTACGCGTACACACTAGTGAGCAGCGATGGTGCCGACGCCTTTGCTCGAAAACATTACGCAGATCAACCAGAAATACTCGACGCCTTCCTCTCCCTCAAAGTTCCTGTCCTCCGGTCCGACCTCCTCCGATATATGATACTCGAATCCGAAGGAGGAGTGTATAGTGATTTAGATACAGTCGCGATCAAGCCTGTTCGAAACTGGATACCGCTGGAACAGAGATCGAAGATCCACGCCATCATTGGTGTGGAATATGACCAATTAGACAATGAGCCGTACGTTGGCATGACTGAGAGGCTGCAGTTCTGCCAGTGGACTATGGCCGCTAGCAGAGGGCACCCCATCATGAAGCAGATCGTGCAGAAGGTTGTCCATGCATTACATACTACAGCAAAACGTCACAACACTTCAATAGCAGAGTTCAAACCTTCAGATGACGAAGTTGTTGATGTGAGCGGACCTGTCATTTGGACGCAAACAATCATGCAAATTCTGTCTGAATTGACAGATACCCGAGTGGACTACAAGAACCTGACCGGTATGACGGAGGCCCGGCTGATTGGAGATGTCCTCGTCCTCCCAATTGATGGATTTGGTACTGGCCAACCCCACTCTAATGCTAGAACCGACGAATCTGGTGATACATATACCCGACATTTGTGGAAAGGATCCTGGAAGCACGGTTGGGATAATTGAGCAAAGCTATCCTTATTTATTTATATAACTTTCTGGATACATAGCAACTGCCTCACTGGCCAATGACTGCCTACGAGAGATGCTACATAGCTAGATTATGGCTCGATCGTACGGTACTGAAGCGAACAATAATCAGTCCACGTTGATCCTACCAAAAGGCCTGGCGCTTGCCGAATGTGAAGATCCAATTTCTACTTTGCAAGTTTATGCGCCGTATACATTGCAAGAAGGTTCACAACAAGATCTGCTCATATTAAAACCGTCAAGCTCGGTCGATGCTGTCCGAGGACTAAGGTCCAGGCTTGGATCTCTGGGGGACCGGCTCTAGGGGCCAGAATGAGAAAGGTCCCCCGGGTAATTGGCAAAATAATGAGATACCCCATTCAATGGATGCTTTTGAAGTGGGAAGCACACATAGTAAAAAGCGCTGCACAAATATCCGTTTACTGTTTATACGTATCGGTTAACAATACCTGTGAGCAGCATGCGACCCACCCCAATAAGTAGATTTTAGGGTACCTGCTAGGGACGAATCCCGGGGTGGGTTCCCCAGAGTTGGCCCTGGACCAACCCCTGATTTCAGCCACATACCAGCCCATGGGATACGACCGTCAGATGTGGCCAGAATGATATCCTCGATACCCTGACCAACGCTGAATGTATCAAATAACAAGCTGTCTGTTATTAAGTAGCTCCTCTCGAAAATCTTTCTCATATCTTTGACGTAAAGGGACGAAGTCTTGTGAAACGTCGTCGACTTCCATCTGCGCTTTGCTGAACTCAACTTACTAGCTTAGTGAGAACTTATACAAGCGTCCATATGGGACATGACCCAATTTACATGTCATTGATGCTGTTTTCCTAGCAATGATCCAAAGTAATGGACGGAGAGTAAACCTCCCTGCGTCAATGCTTTACCCCTAAAGCATTGTCAAAGGATCAAATGCCGAGGGTCCGCCCTTGTGTCACCACAAATGCAATGTGTCTCTCCGGCCAACATGTCAGCTATGAAGACATCATGAAACCCGGCGGAGTAAGTGGCCTTGATGTAAACACTCTTGAGACTTAGGAGATAGCTGAACAGGCCTTACTTCTTGAGTAGAACCTTGAGCAGAGTCCATCGAATGCCAACTTTTCCTCAGCATTAAGTTGATCCTCGCCTCGGAATACTTCTATTTACATGTGGTGACATTTAGTAAGGATACGGTGGCCCGTACAGCGTACAAGCTAGAAATTGAGACTCAGGAAGGTCGTCGACGACAGCTTTTAGTAGTTCGTTGATTGCTATCGCTCTCTAAATTTCAGAACTAGTCCCTGATGAGAGTCTTATATCAGCCCCAGCAAGAAAGACTGCGGCCGTACGTCCGTATGACAAGATGTGATGGACTCACCGTATGATATGAGAGGAAAAGCCTTGTATTTCAAAACCAAAAGTTCGCTGCGGATCGGTATACTCTACAGGGGATGTTGTTCGCCAAATATCCAACATCTGGGCTATTAATTAGCACCTCACAAGCTATCACCAGAAGAATGAATCCATCAGAATAGATGAGAGGCCTGATGGCGCGAGACTTAGACATAGTCCACCATCAAAGGGTACCGGGAATGATAATGAAGAAATGACCTCCAGGCTTTCTGCGCCTGCATATGATCGTTTGATCACAGGATGCCATTACACCTATGTTAGTCACAATCTAAATCGCCAGGATGAAAGTAGTGAGCAACTTCGGCTTTCAGGCAATGCGCACCTCGTGACACCGAGAGCATGCGCCGTTAAAGGAGCTTTGGAAGGACGTAGAGCCTTGCAAATGATGTCGGAACATTCTTCCTCAAGCTCCTTAAATCCAATGCGTTAATGCTCTTCATTACGGAACAATGTTGATCCAGTTTTATGTATCTCGCAATGGCTTGAAGCTAAGCAAGGAATCCTCATTCCTCGATTTGAACATTCCAAGGCTTATTGGGTATTCTCCCTCATGACTTTGTTCGCGAGAGTCTGTCATGGCTCTCACCTAGTCCTCTGCCTCAAAAATGCAGTATTCAACTGGCAAGCATGCTTGCAATATCAAATGGATCTTGACGGCTTTTGTTGTTGCCTTGGGATCCCTTATGCTCCTAGCTCACCTTGTCACCCCTCGTAGCTTTACAACTCTTTCAATACACCTTCCAACTTTGAAAGAGACGAAGGCAAGTTTCAGAAAAAGCAAGATTCAGGTTTCTGGGGGCATCCCAAATATCGTACACTTTGTGCATTTGGTCAATTCAGCTGAAGATCCTGTCTTCGACTTTCCCTTTCGCCAATTTGTTGCAATCTATTCGGCGTGGCACTATCTCCGTCCGGACACCATCTACATCCACACCAATGTAAATGAACATCTTATTGACGAAACACTTAAATCGGCCGGAAACCCTTACGCTCAAGCGGTAAGCAAGATACCGAGTGTCAAATTCAATTACCAGAAGTCACCCAATCATACAACCTCTGGCCGAGTGATCGAGAAATTGCCACACCAGTCAGATTTTGTGCGTACCGAAGTGCTGGGTAAGTTCGGAGGTATCTACCTGGACGACGATGCGTATGTCCTCCGGGATTTGAAGACATTGCGCTACGCAGGCTTCGAAAATGTTGTCGGCAGGCAATCGAATGATCAAATATGCAATGCCGTCATTCTGTCGACAGTAGGAAACAAGATGATGAAGGCGTACCGCGCTCTTCAAGATGGAATATTTGACGGCTCCTGGGGGCGCCATTCGACAGAGTTATTGACAGCATTGGCAAGAGAGTTCCAGGTCCCAGACCACCACCTTCTGATCGTTCCTCAAGACACTTTCTTCCCATCGGCGTGGTTGCAGGACGATCTTCAAATGATCTACCGGGTCCATAAGGAATTGGGCGCTCGACCAATCAACAACAAGAGCCCTCAAAACTTGACAGACTTCATAGAGAATTTTGAGCTCGGCGGGCCGGCGACATGGCGCAGAGACTGGCGGTCTTCTTACGTGCTGCACGGATGGACATCTGGGATCCAAATGAATATGGACGAGAAGGCTCGAGATGAATTGTTTGGGGAATATGGGGCTATAACACCTGCTTATGTCCTGGCTAGGAATAGCAACTTCGCAAGAGCTGTCTACCCGGCTGTGAAAAGTGCAATCGACAACGACTTCATGAAAGGCGTCAAATATGACCAAGCTTAGTGCTACTTTGTTAGAGATGTGCCGGGGTCTTGTAAGGTTTTGCATAATTTGGTTTTCTTGATTCCCCTGTCTAGGCCTGGCTTTCAGATCTCGTAGTATATTTCTTGTCTCGAGCTTTATCGAACGTTCGGACAGCCATGAATTGGGCATTTAGGCCAATAGCCATTTCTGACGTGACATATCAAATTCTAAGCCGTGATAGTCGATGCGAAAACGTCAGAGAAAGGTCTGAGTGTAGTTGAATTCGTCTTGAGATACGCGATGAGGCCTTCCCTCGATCTCATAGAGGGTGTGGCGAGTTCGATCATATAATACCTATAGGCTAGCCGGGACGGCTCCAAAGAAGTCCATTCTGGTGCAATGTCTCGTAGTAGAGCAGATCTAGAAAGCGGTTCAGAGGTTTCGTTTCCGGTCTGAGTTGTTCGACTAGATCCCGTATGCCTTGCGAGGTTCGCTGGAAAGATCTAGTGACCATCGCACTGGTTGGATGTATTCTCAACAAAGGCCTTTGGCCGGATGTCTCGCTTGTCGAATAGATCAGCAAAGAACTTGCAGCCCTCGTAGCAAGACATTCCTCCACCATGCTCGGGAAAATGCTCGAATATTGGGGTCTCCCTAATCACTTCCCGAAAGAGATCGAGTTTATTGAGCAATGCAACCACAGTTGTAGACTTGCACTCATCTGACCTTGTTACTGTTTAAAAAAGCGATAGAGACTCCTGCATCTTGCTTTGCTTGATCAAGAAGTCAGCCTACTCCTCTACCAGCAAGAAAATTGACGTTGAATACCATGCGAGAGTTTCCGGGTAAGGGTTGGGAGTGTCCAGGCAAAGAAGCAACCACAATGACAACATCCAAGTCCGGCGCCCGTTTAAGCTGGCGGAATGTGGTTTGTCCCAGGCCAAACGTTTAGCATGTAGCACGACCAATGTCTAGTGCGATACAAGAGATACCCTTCAGCTACTGACTGTGTGCACTCAATACAAAGTCATCGTAGTCGCTGAAAGGATTCAAGAAAAGCAGCGACATATTGTCGATTAAGCTGAGAGTAGCAATCACTTGGTGGCCATTGAAGGAGTCGCGATGGGAAGGAGTACTAGGGAATGCTTTTGTTGAATTCAGCGTTTCTCTCATATTCAGTGATGTTCCGCACCTTAGGGTTAGCCCAAAGATTTATTAAGGCATGATAGCTGTTGAGAATATATCCTGGCTTCCCAAATGCATCGGGTTCTGCTAGAATGATGTATTCCTATATATTCATGGCTCCGTCAATAAATCAACGGGGACTTTCTAGGACCGGTAAATGTATTTGTCTCTTCGTTTTCCATCAACGCATTGCTGATCGAAGCGTTCATAATCTCTGTCATTTCCCACGCTGCTTTGAAGATATCCTTAAGCTGGTTTGCAGTGATGAGGCAGGTTTCAAATCAGTCGTCCTCGGTAGAGCCGGTTGGATGAAAGTGCCTGGAAACGAGCAGAAATAGTCTCTCCTATTGGAAAAATGCTATTAGCAATCAAATTTTCAGAACATGACAGGATTCAGGGTACATGCTATACCTAGCAGAAGCATCTTCGTTGTAAGCTTCTTCTCGATTGTGCTGTCCCTTACGTTCAGTTACGGAGCCGCACCGGGGATCTGGAAACTCGGAAAGCTCATCCTTGGAAAGGC
>JAABUI010001817.1_pt1 | contig 12088 bp, 12 predicted proteins | sample 5559111 | NCBI WGS metagenome assembly JAABUI01 (sample SAMN10711870, study PRJNA513365) | rock metagenome | isolation source: Antarctica rocks | place: Antarctica: Victoria Land, Buttleship Promontory
GTGGCGTCGTCCGGGAACCAGGACCGGAACTCCTGGTAGGTCCTCGGATAATCCTGACCGCCCACCGGGCGCAACTTCTCCGTCACGCGGAAGAAGTTACTGCACTCAAGCAGAGATGCAGGACAAGAGTTCGAGGCGTTGCCGCCGGGCGCGAGTTCCACGGCGCGCCCTACAGGCCATCGAACCTTCGTCCTGCTTGAGGCTCATGCGAGCATCGCTGGCCGGCTGGGCGGGTCCCAACACGTCGCTGGGCAGGCAGCCCGCTCGAGCTATGAGAAGCAGCCAGGGCTCGAGACGGCCAGCGACGTGGTGGAGGGACAGGATCTGCCAACCTGTGGTTCGTACTGCTGCGCGCACCGCTGGCTCACGCCAGTAGGTGAAGTGACGAGGCAGGCCCACCTTCGCCCGCGTCCAGGCCTCGCCGGCGCCCTCTTTGAGGGTGATCGCCAGCAGACCGCCGCTACGCACAGCCGACGCGCCCGCTGCAAAACGCCGACGAACTCCTCGCGCGTCAGGTGCAGCAGCACAGCATCCGCCAGCACCGCGTCGTACGGCCCACCAAGGTCGTCAACCCGGACATCGAGCAGCCGCGCCGGGTGACCCGCGGCCTCGAACATCTCCACGAAGGCCAACGCCCCGTCCGTCCGCAACACTCGCGGACCCCCTGCTCTCCAGTAGCTGGCCGCCCACCCTGGGCCGCTGCCGACGGTCGGCGCCGTGCCGGCGCCGACCAGCCGCGCCACCTACTCCAGGTAAGCCGTAACGGCTGGACCTGGGGGCGCCTGGCCGAGCGCTTCGACCTTGGCGATGTCGCCCGGTGGTCGCTGAACCTCGGGTCGAAGGGAGATCCCAACCCGAACGGGGTGCACAAGGACTTGCCCGACGAGGTGTTCTTCGACGTCGTCGAAGCTCTGGACGAGTTAGGTCCTCTGGACGACTGCGGCCAGTCTTCCGATTCTGTGCCTACGGTCCTCGGCCGTCCTCGAGTGCGTAGCCCAATACGAGTGGTCCTCAGCTCTCCTTCGGCCTGGCACCATCGAGCGGGTGACCCGAGCTGAGAGCGCCAGCGAGCTGGCAATGCGCTCCGCCGTGCTCCGCCGGCCGCCGTGGCTCTGGGGTGGTGATCTGTCCGCCTTCGCCTCCGCCGCCGGCTGGGTCATCGAGCCGCTGCCCTCTGGAGACCAGTGGCGCGTGAGGCTGGCCGAGCGCGCCACCGCTCCCGGCACCCGTCGGCTAAGGGTGAACCGCCTCGCGGACCGCGCCAATGCCAGCAACCCTGCCGCCTACACCCGACTGCGAGCACTTCCCCGCGACGTCGACCCAAGCGCCACGCTTTCCAGCCAGGACATCCGGCAGGAAGTCGATCGGCTCACCCGGGAGCGCCCTGGAGACGTCGGCGCCTGGCTGTCCTCGGTGTCGCTCCAGGCCTTGAGCGCCAGCCCGGACGAGCTCGAGGCCGTCGCGCGCGGCGCACTCCAGCAGGGTCTGTTGCCAACACTCCGTCGGGCAGAGCTGTACCTGCTCGAGCACGACAGCGTCGTCAGCTTCCGTGACACCGCGTTACGCGGCCTGCTGTTCATCACCGAGCACCCCGAAGCCGCCACCGTCCAGCCAACGCAACGCACCGATGGAATCACCTTCGCTTCCGCAACGGAGCTGACAGGCGACCTCAAGCTCGGCATGCAGGCCTACCTCGCCCCGCTGCTGCTGTCCTGTGCGCCCTGGGTTTGGGGGATCAGCGTTGGCCGACCCGGCGGAGTGCTGATCTTCACCTTCGGCCAGGCCATCCCCGGCCGGCGAGGAGAATCCGCAGAGCCGCTGCACCTGTTCACCCCGAGGAACTCCCGGAGCAGCGCACCCCCCCCGCCCGAGTCTGTCTCCGGGACACCCTCAAGCAGCGCTGCGCTGGTGGGTCCACCAGCTCGATGCCCTCCTATCCGAGGTGTTCGACCCCGCAAACTACGTCGAGCACGGCGAGTTCGGGGCACGTCGTGCATTTGAGGCGCACCTCGGCGTCGAGCAGCTATTCCGCAGGTGCAGTCCCTGTCCACCGCCGACCGCGACCCTGTAGCCCGTCGCGCCCTACTGTTCGACGCCCTCGACGCCCTCGACGGACTGACCGGCACCAGCTTCGACACCCAGTGCACCCTCAAGCGGGCGCAGCAGACGCTCGACTGGCTCACGGCCGAGCTGCCGGCCGCGGTCCAGCCTGTCCTGCTGCCGCGGGCACGCGATGCCGTCGAGGCGCTGCGCCTGCTGCAGGACGGCTTCTTCCTGCCGAGTCGGGTGGGACCGGACGGCCTTCGACTGCGTAACCGCGAGGGCCAGGACCGAGCTGTGCCACTGGCCGACGCCGCCGCAAGCTGGCTACGCATGCTGCGCAACGCCGGACACGGCTTCGGCAGCCAGAAGAAGCGCAACGAGGCACGCGACGCAGTCTTGCTGGTCGCCCATGATGGCCGCTTTCCGCCAGGACTGCCTGACCTCGCGTACCTCTACCTCCTGCAGCTGCTCGCCCATCCCGAACAGCTCCGGCGCAACCGATGAGAGCGCCTGACGAGGGCGCGGCGGATACGGCAGCGGAAGACATAAGTAGCCACACCGACCCGTCAACGGGTCGGCGATCCAGCTCGACCAACCTCCAAGCCGGCCAGAACAACACGGGCCCGAGCCGAGACGCCCGAGCCGATGAACGGACTGGCCGCGAGCACTGTTTCACCGATACCACTTGCTGCAGCGCTGGTTGGCATGTCCGTGGCGGCATGGACCGTACTTGGAGCGGTCCGGCGAGGGTACCGGCACACCCTCGGCAGGCGTCGCGAGCTTGCTGGCCGACTGGCCAAACTGGCATGCGGGGTGACCACCGAGCACTTGGAAAGCCTGTTTGGGCCGCCGACCTTCCGCCGAGCGCTAGGCGATGCGCTGATCGAGCGGGTGCACGTCCTGAGCTCTGTCCACGTCCAGACCGTGGCCGACGCCGAGGGCAGCGTTGTCCGGTATGCGGTCACCGTCACCGACCGACGCTTCCATCCAACCTTCCTGCTCGGTGTCGCCGGGAACACGCCCGGAGCGAACCCAGTGCGGCTCGGTCACACGCGCTTCGGCGACATCACCCATCGTCCCGTCGGTGTTGCCGTCAACCTCGGAGCCCGGCGTGTCGGCTACCAGGAGGAGTACTACTTCGGCAACCCCGGCTTCTACCAGACCTTCCACTTGGCGATCAACGATGCCGGGTACCTCCCCACCAGTTCGCTCGACTGGCCCGCTGTGCATCACGAGCAGATGTCGCGCACTGACAGATTGCCCGCTGAAGCGGGTGACCCCTTCCTTCTCCTGCCAGCCATGCGGGCCTTCCGTCACTCAGCCGTCGTCAACACCTTTGCGGTGACTAGCGCGCACCTCAGCGACACTCCCCTCGCGCAGATAGCACTCGGGCCTGACCTTGATCAGGTCCGCCTGCTGCCGGGACACCAACCGCGCGGAGCGCGAGACCAACTGGCCGCCCTCTTCAGACATTCTCGGAACTGATGCTGCCCGAAGGAGCCCGCAGGTCGGGGAGGGGTCAGCGCAGGCGCCCGCTCATGCGGCGGTACCGGACCCGGGCGGCGACGGGCCTCGACCGCCGTTTGCGGCTCGGCTCGGACATAGGAAACTTGGCCACGGTGGACAAGCTCAGCCTTGCCTGATGTCTTCACGACCCTGGTCGGCGACTCCTCAGCCGTGGCGACGCTGACGTGATCAAACTCGGTCGGGACTGTCAAGGAGCGGCGGCGCGGACCTGCCGACACAGCCGCTGGAGGACGTTGTCGATGCTCATGCCACCGGGTGGTTTGACTGCGACGTAGTCCGTGCGGCCGGCGACGGTGCTGGTGTCACTGGCCCGGTACAGGGCTAGGCCCACGCCGTTGGCGTAGGAGTTCGCGAGTTGCTGGGCGTCGCGGACCGCCAGCGCCTGGTCGGCGGCACCGGTCAGCCGGAACCCGAACATGGCGAACACCGCCGGTCGTTGCTGCTGGATCCAGGTGGAGATGTCACCGATCGGCGCGGCCCCACCGGCGGCGTCGGCGAGCTTGAGGTCGATGACGTTGAGCGCGATCTCCCGGACTCGCTTGGCGGTGTCAGCGCTGGCGCGGCGGCCCTCTACCGGGGTTGTCCTGCTGTTACCGGGGTGCTGGCAGGTACCGGCCATCTTGGTCTCCGCGATCACTACCGGCGGCCCGGACAGGGGGAAGCACAGGTCCACATCGACCTTTTCCAGCAGGACCCCTCGGCGTTTGCCGCGCTTAGCCACCCCGACGCCGGCGCAGCGCTCCAAGAGCTGACCCATCAACTCGTTGAAGAACAACCCCTTGTTCTGGTTCTGGCCGCTGCTGAGCTCCCCGGCGGCCTGCAGGGTGTCGAACGCGCTCATGGCTTGCAGGAAGCGGAACTCCAACGCCGCGAAGGTGTCAATGCCCTCCAGCGGCACCGCGTCCAGCAGTTCACGGAAGGGGGGAAAGTCGAACGCGGTCGGCACCGCTACCGCGCCGCCTGGGAGGAGCGGCCGCGGGCGGCGCGGCGCGCCGCGAGGGTTCGGCGACCAGCCTGCAGCTGCGTGAGCTGCTGGTGCGACAGGCCCAACGCGCCGGTGAGCACGACCCCGTCGATGACCTCGATGGCCTGCTCGAGCCGGCCGGTGCGCAGAAGGCGGGTCAGCGCGGGCCGCAGGGCGCGCAGCTGGCCTGCGGCTGGGCCGGTGAGCAGGCCAGGGCCGGGCACCGGCAGCAGATCGGCTTCGCGCGGCTCCAACTTCAACATCCCGCCGCCGTAGGCCCGCCCCACTACCTCCGCGCCGAGCAACGTCATCGAGTTCAGCGCGGCCAGGGCCAGCAGGTCCCGGCCGAGCCGGCACTGCGCGGGATGCAGCACGACGCCGTGGACGGAGTTGAGATGACGCAGGCCGGCGCGGTTCGTCGCGAGCTGGACAGCCCCGGCGTTCATGTACGTCAGCAGCAGGTCCGCGACCGGGCTCAGAGGCACCCGCCACCACGGCTCACGCACCCGGCACTTGTAGGCCTCATGCACCCCGGTCGTCTCGCCAGCCGCAATGTAGGCGCGGGCGGCCCTGCTCGGCCGATCCGGCGGCCGGAACAGCAGTGTGGGCAGCCCGTTGTCGGCCAGCCGCTGCCACCCCGGCTGCGACAGTGTTGCCGCCCGCAGGTGCCGCGACCCGGGAGGAGACAGGGGAAGGAGTTCATGATCGGGCAGGCGTAACTCCTGCGCGCGGGCCCGGGTCAGCGCAAAAAAGTTGTTGTTCCCGGTAACAGCGCCCAGGGTGACCCGCCCCCAGTCGGTGAGGCGGGTGAAGCCCCCGGCTCCCTCAACGTGGCGGTACACCTCCAACGACTCGGAGCTCAGCAGCGCGGGGGTCCACTTGCCGCCGCCGGCCGGCGGCGCCCACGAGTACGAGACGTGCTCGAGGTCCGCCAGGGCCGCGGCGTCATCAAGCTGCAGGAGCTCGCAACAACTGGTCGGTCCCTGCCCCTCCGCGAGCAGCAGGACGACCTCCTCCTGCACCTCGGGGAACACTCTGTCCTTGAACAGCACCAAGCGCACTCGGCCGAAGCGGCGCATCAAAAACGAACGCACCTCGCCGGCGTAGTTGACGCTAAGGAGTTCAGCCGGCAGGACCAGGCCCAAGCGGCCGCCGGGCCGCAGGAACAACGCGGCGTGCACCGTGAAGGCCGCCCACGAAGACGCCAGCCCAGTCAGCCGCACCCCCTGGGCTAGCGCTGCTTCCCGGCTCACTGCCCGAGCGATGCCGGAGAAGTCCTGGTAGCGCACGTACGGCGGGTTGCCGATCACGGCGTCGTAGCAAGCCCGCGGTGGGACGTGGAAGAAGTCACCGGTGGTGACGGCAGCCGGCAGGTCCGCCTGTCGAAGCAGCGCCAGTGCCTGCTCGGCGCTGCGTTCGTGCAGCTCCACGCCAGCGAGCTGGCCGTGATCAGGAGCGCTGCCCCGCAGCGCGGTCAGGCGCTCGCCTGCCGCCAGAAGGAAGGATGCCTCCCCGCACGAGGGCTCCAGCACCAGATCGTCCTGGCCGCGCACGGCCCACTCAGCCACATACCGCGACAGCTCCGGCGGTGTGAAGAACGCCCCCCGCGCCTTCCGCCGCGCAGGCGAGTCCAGAACGGCAGTCACCAGCGCACCTTAGATGCGGCCACCGACCTAGTGCCGGAGGCGCGCGCCTGCGGGGTGGGACACGACGCGGCCGGGGCCCGGTGCCGGGCACCCGGGAGTAGCGCAGGTCGAGCCGTCCCAGTAAACGGCTATCGTACAAGATCACGTGCCACCGAGCCGCGCTGGACCGCGCCACAAAGCGCTTCGGAGTGCGCCGCTTACCCGCTGAAGAACAGATGTCGGCACGTCGCCGGCCGTGTCCCTTGAACGGTCGAGGACTAGAAGCACGACGGTGGTATCCACCTACAACATGATCACGCCCGCCTGTTGCCGGGAGCGCAGTAGGTGCACCTCACTCGTGCGGCTTGACCCGGGACGTTGTCCCTGGGGCTGACCGCCCGGGCGTCCGGCTACCAGGGACGTAGGAACCGCACGATCTCGTCCCAGCCGCCCTGCCCGCGACGGCCGCCGTCCGCGTCGTCCTTAGCCCGGCGCGCCCTCCGCTCTAGCTCGTCCTGGAGACGGTCGCGGGCCGACCCGGTTGGCACGGCTGACAGCACCCCTGGCCTCGGCGCGCCGTGCCTGCCGAGGACCGCATCGGCCAGCCACTGCGCCAGACGCCTGCACCGGTCCCAGTCGTCGGGCTTGCCGGGCAGCGCCGGGGCGAGCAGGTCCCAGGCGTCCCGCGCACCGTCGCCGAGGAACGCGCGGTACAGCCGGTCGTACGCGCGCGCGGCGGACGGGTCCGCTAGGCCGGGCGGCGCGGCCAAGGCGGCTGCGAGGACGACGGCCGCCCGGCGCGGCTCGCGCTTCCACAGGTCGGTCACCTCGGCGAGCGGACGCCACGCTGCGAACCCCGTCGAGCGCACGAACGCCAGGTCGGGCGCCGCGTCGGCCGCCGCCGCCGCCTGCTCCGCGCCGAGCCCGGTGCCGAGCGCCTCCGCGAGCAGGTCTGGCCGCTCGGCGAGCGTCACCCCTAGCGCGCCGGACAAGCGCGGGGTTGACAGCAGGGCGACGACCGCGGGAGCCCCGGCTCGGTCACGCAGCGCCCGCCACCGATCCTCGCCCCGGTCGGTTGCAGCCACGGCAGCAACGGCCCGGGCCAGCAACGGAGGCGGGTCGAACCGGCCGGTGACGACCGTCGCGACGAACGCCGGCTCGGGCAGGCCCGCCCACTCGGCCCACCAACTTCCACTGTTCCGCTCGGCGACGAGCCGGGCGGCCAACGCGGCGTCGCGCGCAGTGAGGTTCGCGAGGTGCCTCAACCCTGCCTTCGCAGCGACGACCGTCGACACCTCGTCCCGGGCGGCCCGCGCAACCGTCGGCTGAGCGTCGGCCGCGGGCCCGGCCACCCCATGGTCGGCCTCGGCGGGCCGGAGAAGCTCCATGACTGCCGCCGGCTCGTGGTCCCACGCGAGCGCCGCCCAACGCCCCAGGGCCGCATCGGCCGCGAGCAGCCGCTCGGACACATCCGGCCGCAGCAGCGCCTGGAGGACCTCGTCGGGCGGCGCGTCACGGAGCAGGCCGTCGTGCGGGTCGAGCAGCGCACGCTTGAGATGTCGCATGCTTGACGCCTTTGGCGCGCGGGCCGTCACCGTTCCGATGGCGCTTCCGGGCGGGCCGCCCTGCTTCGCCGTGACGAACGCGTCGATTAACAACGGCATGACGCGCCGGCGGGCGCTGTCCGGGCCGCAGCGGCGTAGGAACTCGCGCAGCGGCCCCGGGTGGCCAAGATCCCCCTCGAGTGCTCCTAGGGCCTGCTCGGTCAGCTCGCCGGCACCCGGCTCTTGCGGCGGGGCCGCGGGACCGTGCTGGGGCGGCATCAGCATCAGGTCGAAAGGACCGTGCGTCGTGCGGCGCGGCTCGAGCGCGCCCGAACAAAAGGAGAAGTGACCGCGCAGCCGCGGCCATTGCTGCTCCCATACCGCGACGCAGAGCTCGTCGCGCTTGCGCAGCCCGTTCACCTCCAACGAGACGGGCCCGTCCCCGCGCCCGTAGAGCGCGTCGAGTACCTGCCGGGCCGCCGCGCGGTCCGCACGTCGCGGCCTTGCCTTGGTTCCACCCGTGACGTCGAGCGGCGCTCGGTACGCTTCCCACCGGCCGTCCGCAGCCTCGTCGGTCGGGCCAGTGAGCAGCTGCAGGAGGGCGTCCATCCGCTCGGCCTCAAGCATCGCTAGCGGAACGAGCAGCGTGTGCGTCCACACGATGTTGGGGCGCGGCGGCGACGGCATGTACCACGTCCTCGCTAGCGCATAGGCCGTGCCGGACGGCAGCGGGTATCCGGTCAGGTAGCCGTCGTTGTCCGGGGCCGGGCGTTGCCCGCTGGCGTCGCTTAACCTGTCGATCAGCCACAGGTCGTCGTCGTCGACCCGACGGCTTGACGCAAGGAGCCGATGCCCGTTGTCGTAGCCGTGCAGCGCCTGGTGCACTGGAGCGCCGTCCCCGGAGAGGGCCGCCCTCACCCGAGCGCGGCCCAGCGCAGCGGCGCGGTCAGGTCGTCCGAGCGCGACCCGTCCGGCAGCAGCGCGTAAGCCCGGTTGCCCGGCCGCCGTTCGGCGACCGGCTCGGTCCCGTAGTCCCCGCCCTGCGCGCAGACGCCGTAGGCGCGCACGGCCAGCCGGTCGTGCTGCGCGCCGAGGAACGCCGCGAGCATCGGCATCTTCGCGGCGAGCCAGCCGTCCGGTGGCCGGTCGCCGGCCCGGTCCCAGGCGCTGATCATTAAGGCAACCCGTGTCGGCTCGACGCGGCCCGCTGCGACGCGGACCCGCACCGCCCACTGCAGCAGCTCGACGAGGTGGACCTCTCCAGGCAGCTCGCGTGGGTCGAACGGCGTATACCTGTCGCCCCTTGGCTGGGGCGCGGCGTCGTCGCCAACCAGGGCCTGCATCTCCTTGAGGGCCGCGATCGGGACGCGCGGGCGCTGGTGATCGGGATGGGTGAACAGCAGCAGCCCGTCCGCGTCCTGGACGAGCCCGGTCGCCGCGGCGTCGGCCCGGCGCTTGACGACGATGTTTTCGAACGTCTCGCCGGCGACGTCCGGGACGGCCAGGCGGACCGGACCGGGCCTGTCCGGGAGCTCGACGTCGAGTTCGACGAGCTCTCCCGAGTCCGCCAAGGTCCGCCCCAGCGGCTCGCCGCGCAGCCAAGCCTGCCTGATCTCCTCCAGATAGGCACGCGTCTCGGGTTGGCGCGCCAGGCGTGGCGCGTTCGCCTGCGGCGCCGACAGCGCCTGGTACAGCGCGGCCAGGTAGGTCGACTTGCCGGTCGCCGGCATGCCGATCATCGTGGCGCCTGCAGCGATCATCGCCGCCTCTTGGGCGCGGCGAGGAATGACGCCGGCATCCCGTTGTTCGCGACGAAGGCGTGAAGGCGCCTGCGTGACAGCGGCGGGACCGCCGCGGGTGCAGGCCTGGCAGGACGTGGCTGCAGCAACGCCGCGAACAGCTCCCCGAGCCCTTCGCCGTTTGGGCGGGCCGCGGTCTGCCGCACGACGAGCGGCTGCCCGAGCCCCTCGGCCCACAAGACTAGGTCTTCGAGCTCGCCGTCCAGCCCATCCGCGCCGCGGCACTGGTCCCACTTGGTCACGACGACGTCGACGGGCGTCCCCGCGCGCAGGTCCGGGCCTTCCAGGACCGCGCGCAGAAGCGTCCTAGCGTCGGAGAGCGCGATGTTCTGGCCCCTCGACGTGGTGAGCCGGGCACCGTCGACGAGCACGAGCACGCGTGTGGCCGACCGGAGCAACGCCGAGTAATCACCCGGCTCGTTGTACTCGCGGAGCGTCTTGGCATGCTCGCCGGACACGTCCGATAGCAGCAGCTGCCGCATCTCGCCGATGGCGTGCCGGACGGCCAAGTGCAATGCCAGCCGGTCGGTCGACCGGCTGGTGTGCGGCGTGTCGGGCTCGGACAGCCCGGAGGCGGCCGACGCCAGGTGGGCCCGCGACTCAAACCCGAGAAGGGAGTCCGATCCGGCGAACGCCCACCCCCCTACGGGCCCGGCCACCAGCCGCTCGTAGAGCGCGGCTAGCAGCGTCGTCTTGCCCGCGCCGACCTCGCCCACGACGACGATGACCTCGCCGCCGTGCGCCCCGAGCACGGCCGTGGCCTCCTGCGCGGTCAGCGCCTCACCGGAGGCGACAGGGTGGGACAGCTCGCTTTGCTGGAAGCGCTGCCGTCCCCTGGCCTCCCGGTCGCGCGTCCCGACAGCCTCGTCCGGCTCATCCTCAGCCTCGTCCTCGGCGTTCCCGGTGGCGGGGCTTTCGTCCTCGTCCGCCAGGGTGTCGTCGGGTTCCTCGCCGTCATCCGGCCCGATCCGCGCCGCGATCACTCGAGCCTGGCCCAGACGTCAAGCAGCACGGCTTGCCGCACGCTCAGCCGCCCCAGGTCGGCGGGCTCCCGGCCGCCCCTTGGGTCGTCCTGGACGAGCGCCGAGAGCCCGGTCGGCGCGTCGATCGGCGGAAGTTCGGTCTCGGACGGCCTTTTCGCGAACCGCGTCGAGGCGAGCACCTGATCGATGAGCGCATCCGCCTGCGGTGGTGCGGGGGACACGGCGAGGAGCCCGGCGATCTCGCGCCCCGCAAGCACGGCCGCGGTCGCCGGGTCCGTCTCTGCCCAAGGACGGCCGAGCGTCGTGCACTGGCCTGCGAGCAGCCACGCCATCAGGTCGCTCTCCTCGGCGAGCAGGTCCAAGGACCGCTCGGCCCACGCCGACACCGCGCCGAGCTGCGATGCGGCCGCGTCCAGCGCGGTGTTCACCGAGGCGCCGAGCTGGCCGATCGCTGCCATGATCGTCTCCGCAGTGGCGGCCTGCGCGCCCTCGACCCATGCGACATGCTTCGACGCCACGGGCGCGGGCGCCAACTGACGCCGCGACGTGCCGAGGTCGACGAGCCGCTGGTTGGCGACGACCGCCAGGTCCCGGACCGCGCTGCTCCACCCGCGACGCGACGCCACGGCGGCGGCCGACGCGGCCAGCACGGCCTCGTCGCCGTCTCCGGCGCATGCGTCGACGAGGCATACCGCCGCGAGCAGCGCCACCTCTCGGCCGTTGTCCCGCATCCGGAACGACGCGTCATGCCGCTTGAACGCGGCGCGGAACCACTCGTCGTCCGCGGTTGGCTCCTGCTCGTGCGCAACCGCGACCAGGGCCATCGTCTGCGACGGCGTCAGTGTGGGCGCGAGCTCGTCCAGCGCGGCGCCGCGGGCAGCGATCGTCCCGGCGTCCGCGTCGATGGACACGTCGTGGTACCAGTCGGCCAGCAACAGGTTCATGCTGTTCGCCCTTCTCCGGGACCGGCCGCGTCAACGATCGCCGCCGCAAGTCGCGCGAGGGCGTCGGGGCCGTCGGCCCGGCGCAGGGCTGTGAGGATCATCGTTACGTGGTCAGTGTCGAGGTCGGCTTGGTCGAGCAGCCCACAGGACAGCAGGACACGCTCCTGATCGGGGGCGGGAAGGTCCAGTAGATCGCGGGCGATTCTGCGCTGCTCGTCCACGTGTCCCTCCTCGTCGGTCAGCGGCGGGCGCGGAGCCGCCTCGGGGCGTGCCTCGCCGGCCGTGGGTAACTCCGGCGCGACCGAAGGCAGTCCGTCGCTGCGGGCAACGGTAGGGCCGTCGCCGCGGCAAGGCCGGGCTACGGCGACGCGAACAGGAAGCGCAGGCAACGGGATCACCTCGCGTAGCGGGCCCGGGCTTTCGCCGCCTGGGCCGAAGCGGTTCCACTCCGGGCGCATGACCCTCTGCCACACCTCGACCACGAGCCGGTGGCCGCGGGCGCCGTCGGCCTGGACGTCGAAGCGGATCCAGTTCTTGCATCTCTGCTTGAGTGCAGTTGATGCTTAGCCGCCGATTAGGTCCTTGAGGGGGTGAGGGTCGGTATCCACGGCTTGCTGGAGCAGCCGATAGAACAGCAGGCCTCTGGCTTTGGACGCTCG
>JAABUI010001818.1_pt1 | contig 12086 bp, 17 predicted proteins | sample 5559111 | NCBI WGS metagenome assembly JAABUI01 (sample SAMN10711870, study PRJNA513365) | rock metagenome | isolation source: Antarctica rocks | place: Antarctica: Victoria Land, Buttleship Promontory
TCTGAAGCCTTGTGTCCAGTTCTCCTCAGATGCACAAACCAGTGCTTGGCCACCCCTGTGTCTTCTTCGTTCAGGCCGCTGTCTTCCTCTACTTCATTGGGGACCCAGGCTGGGGTGCCCACCTGGGTACCCACCGGCACAAAGCGCATGGGCAAGGTACCATCACCAGGCCTACATACATCACAGTTGCACAGTAAATTACACAGTGAGCAACACAGTAAGCAAAACAGAACGCATCACAGTCACACAGTAAGCAACATAGTAAGCATTGCTGGTGGCTATTGTCATGGGCCGTCTGGTGTTGCTTAAACCCCAGCTGGGGTGGGTACTCTGGAGTGTGAAAAGCTCCCCAGGCCCACAAGACATCATGGATGTCAGTGTAAGCATTGCTGTTGCTTGGTCACAAAGCAGAGGAGGACATTCAGAGGACGCTGCCTTTTCTTCAGCTTTGACTGAAACTCAAGCTGACATGAGACTACTGCAGCACCAGTCCCAATCTCCTGATGTGACAATAGCCATCACACATGGCATTCAGCCTTCAGCTACAGGCGCACACTGCTAAGCAAGACAGCAAACACATGTACTCCTACCCACAACTGGGAATCACAACCAATGATGTCGCTGCTTACCTTGCAGTGCAACCAGACTTTCCTGTGACTGTCAGTGCATGGTACGTAGTATGTCTGACTGTCTCAACCAGACAGACGGTGATCGAGTATTGCCAGGTGGAGCAGCAGCCTTGCCCATTCAAGCGGCACACATAAGCCTGTAAGCTCGATGTCATTTCAGGAAGGCAAGGTGGTGGAGGTACCTGAATTCAAGCTCTAGGGGTTCCCCTTCAGGGTGGAAGCCAGAGGGGTCAGTCACAGCAGCTTTCACCTTGAAGGGGACCCCCTCTGCTAGGGTGGCCTCAAACAGGGACTCTGGTGAAGCCTGCACACGCACACACTCACATGGTCCAAAACCACATTGAAAGCTCCACACTGCTGTGACTTGTAACAGAGAACTTGTGTGGTGCCTGAGCATCAGTTTCTGATTGAGCATCATTTCTGCATGCATGCATTAGTTATTTCATCAGAGAGGCAACCAGCGCTGTGAAGGCTATGAATGCTGTGACATCCAAAACCAGAACAAGTAAATGCAGGACATCTAGCAACACATTGATCTCTTCTGGCATACCACTCCCATGCAGCTGCACACAGAATCATATCCAACAGCGGCTCATACTATCTGGGACCTCAGAACAAACTTACTGAGTATATCTCTTGCAACATTGCCTGCAGGTAAATGAGTGTTGATGCATGCTGCAGGGTTGTGAAGCCTCAGGCGGATACCTACCACGTCTGGGACCTTAAACAAGTCCCACAGGGATTGCCCTTCGCCATTTTTGCAGTCAATTGCTGCGTTGTTGCAGTCGGCATGCAGCACCGTCCAACCTGGCCTGCTTGTGTCAATCACCATCAACCCAACATCTCTGTTGCTCTTCATCTGCAGCACAGGACATCACTCTGGTTGCCGGTGAAAGCAAGCACAAGATCAAAAGGCAGGCTGGTTCACTCAGATCTCAGCCTGGCTTGACTCAGACCTCAGCCGGGTCTGACTCAGACCCCAGCCTGGCATGATTCAGACCTCAACCTGGCTTGACAGCAATTTGGCCACCCCAGCAGTCCTGCCTTCTGGTTCTGCCATGGTTACCCATGCATACATGTATCTTGTCAGTGCGCAGATGAAAAATTTGCAGCTTGTCTGTCTCTGGGGCTTGACCAATATCAGCACGTAGCATAAAAACAGACATTTTGCACAAATTTTCCATGTACCACCATCCAACCGTTTATTGGAATGAATTTCATGAATAGTCAGTGTCACATAACATAGGAGATACTCACAACACATGTTGATGCAGTCAGCATGCTCCTTCCCATAGTGTGATGTTGTCTCAGCTGTAGTGCAGCCAGTTGTCAGCTCCCTGCAAGCCCCTTAAGATATCTTTGAAAGAAGTGGAACGCCTGGTACTTACCCCCAGGCACTTTTGAAGTTCAGATTTTTACCATGAAATGGGAGCTGCTCTGAAAAAAAACAGTGACGTTTCTGTGTCCCCACGAGTATATTCCTTGCAGTCAGACCAGCCGCTAACAGCAGCTGATGACTGCACACAGCACGGCCCTACTCAAGGCAGTCATGCACCTAAGGGCGCAGCGCCACATCATAGACATCTCATGCAAAGCTGTGCTGATGCTGTACACAGCACGGCCAGGTGGTCACATACCTTGGGCTGCAGCGGGAGATCATAGTCATCTCCTGCCAGGCCCTCAATCTCCCGGGCCACCAGACCAGCCACATTCACCATGAGCCTTGTGGAGGAGGCAGCCATGGCATGGGGCTTGGTGTCCAGCGCACACAGTACCCCCACTCTGTACCCATTGGCCAGCACAATGGGCGTGCCAATGTAGCTGCGGATGTGAGGAGGCTTGGCAACCACATGGAAGTCCTTGAACCTGTGAACACTCACGACGCATGTCAGCCTCACATTGTGTCATGGTGTATGGATGGTGTGGAGAGCAGTTGCACGGCAGAGCGTCTGAGAGTTGGACTGGCAAGCCACCAGAGCTGCAGGTAGCTCATTCTATCGCCTGGTTTGTGTTGAGCTGTCAGGCAACATGAGTTTGTGGGACCTTCATGCAGCAGCCCCAGCAACGCAAAGGTGCAGCCAAGCACTGCCGTATCATGCATTCATCCAGACAGACAGACAGACGGATACAGACACCGCTGCACAGACAAACAGACAGACAGACGAACAGACGGACACAGACATGCAGACAGGTTCGCAGACGGAACAGAGGACTGTCATACAGCCAGACAAATGGCTTGACTGTTCTAGGAGCAACGCAGCAGTGACCTGGCGTCCTTTGTCAAATCCTCAATCATGAGCACTTCTGGGGCATCTGGCACAAGTGCCCAGGCACAGGTGTACTGCCTGCTCAGCTCCTTGAAGGGCAGGGCTGCACCAAAACGCCTTGCATCAGATTCAACAAAGCAGCGTGCAGTGCCAAAAACACAGATCTGCAGGCTGAGGTGCTGTACTGACCACAGCGCAGAAACTGAATACCTCGTGTGAAAAGCTGCGTGCATAGACTGACAAGATAAAGCTCAGCAGTAAGCAGAAGCTCCAGGCGGTGGCATGCGGGGCTGAATGATGCATGTGGTATGCAGAGCATTGGCAAGACAGAACCAAAGGAAAACGGAGAGTGTGGTAAGTTGACAATTGATTCACCGCGCCTGCCTACAGCTACAAAGCTGCCTGAATGAAATTGTGCCAGTACAATGCATAGTGCACTTCTTCATACTGTGAGCAAGGCAGCAAGAGTGGCAGCAAGAGGAGTTGCTCAAGGCAGAAACAAGACATGGCTGTCACCGCCACCTCACCTGCACTAGTGTTGATGATCTGGGCGCAGTTCGCATCAAACAGGGACAGCAGAACCAGTCCCCGCTGCAGAAACAAACATACCGTCAGTGTGGTGTCAGTGCAGATACTATGCAATTCATATGTGTGGCACTGTAAAGACAGGTTCAGGGATTCTGCCGGTCTGGCTTAACAAAAGACAAAACGAGGTACAGGTGGACTTGACATGCGCCAATTGTTGTTGTGTCATTGCTTGTTATTGCTGCAGTACGCAGGACTTTGGAGAAACAACAAGCAAGTGTACAGCACACGGCCCTCCTGTCCAGCAAAGTTTTCCACCTCTTCTGCCTCATTGGAGTGCAGCAGCTAGGTACCTGATAGCAAGTGCTGATCAGATCAACATAACGCTGCAAGGCAGGATTTGGTTCCTTCCCAATCAGTCTGAGCTTCTCAGTTGCTGCGAGGCGCTCTGTTTCATTGGCAGGTTTGCCACAACCTGGCCAAGGACTCCTAACTTTACAGATGTCTCCACAAGCCACTGGCAGATAAGGGACGCCATTCTGGTGTGGAGCCTGCTCACTGTCATGACTTCCCTGCAGTCACGTTCTGTCTTTAGGAAAAATGTGGGCGCAGTCACGTAAACAGCTTTTGACATATCAGGTAGAGACAGTGGGATACAGATCTGGTGCTGTGCGATCTTGCCTCGCAGGACTGTGACAAAGGCACCAAGCGTTGACCCGTGTTTCAGACACTTTGCAGAGCGTCTGCCCATAACGACTTTCAGCTCTTCTGAAACAAGCCATTGCGATGGGCTGTTGCATTTACCTTTGTGGTCGCTCCGTCCGTAAAGGAGCCTTTACTTGCTGCCGGTGAAGACACCACACACCCCATGACGCCGTTACGTCAACCAGCAAACAGTACGTGCCGCGCTTTCTCACGGTTTCACGACGATCACTAACATGCTATGTCTGCTGAGCTCGTGCAATCGTAAATCACGAGAAGTCGTTCCGCTCTGCTTTGTGAGGCAAAAGGTAGGAAACCTTTGACTCGTGTAAAAAATCTTTTGCACGGAGCTTGCACGTCCTCCGTGGCGAGCGTTTCAGTGCCCTGCCCTTGCCCTGCCCAACAAATGAGCGTTGCAGGACAAGCGCGATCATGTGGCGATCAAAGCTTGTCTTCGTCCAGTCGGTCTACAAGCTTTTTGGTTTCGTTCTGAAATTCGTAGCCGTTTGCAGATCAGCCAGTCGCTTGTAAGAGGCCATTAAAAAGCTGCAAAATAAGTTTGCTTGGAACAGGTCGCGAACGTTTGCCGAGCCGTGCGCATGGAGCCGTGCACATCCTTATTCCATAAATTCTTCTTCATGCGAATGCTATCATGAGCGATCTTGTGCAAATCAACCTGCACAGACTGATCAGCAAGTCACAGAAGCGCAGGTACACTGTCTTCAGCAACTCCTTGCAAACTCACAACCAGGTCGAACGCACTTGCACCTGCTCAGCAGGAGTGCAGGCTACGAAGACGAGCCATGCCCCGTCCTGAAGCGGCCGTCTTTACTTACACGCTTAGCAGACTCGAGTGATCAGAGCCAGCCTGTAGCAAAAAGCACACAGCCTTTGCATCAGCTCAGCACACTCGCAGAGACTGCAGCCCACAGGGACGATGGTCAGCCATCAGCCGCATCAGGCCAATGTCCTGTCTGCGGCGAGCATATGGCTGCAGATCTACTGTCAGCTCACGTTGAGCAGGAGCTAAGTGTACTTGCAGACGAAGATGCAATCTGCACTGTGAGCATGTCAAACGCACAAGCTGCTGCATCTGCCCAGCCTCACAGACCAGGTCCGCTGCAGCCCTTGCAAACATCTAGGCGCCCAAATGCTGTGAGGAAAGTTGAGCCAGGTCATCAAAAACAGCACAGCAAGGTACTATCCGAGATCAGCATGGTGCATGCCAAGACTTGCACTACAGGCATGTGTTACAGAGCCTAAGCCTTCAGTGCCGAGCACATCCACAATCATGAGGTGCTTGCATGTCTGTGGCAAGGCAGGGGGGTCAGAATGAACCTCAATTTGCAGAAGGGCTGCATCACTCAGTGTGCCTAAGTCAATCAAGTCTCTCAGCGTAAATCAGATGCTGGGCTTGCAGGTGATGGTGCTGGGGGGTACTCGTAATGACATCCAAGCCAATGTCGGCCATGGCAGAAGATCCAAAAGGTGTCAGATTAGAGCGTTCAATCATTACAGCAGCGGTGGTGGGACCTGGGTATGCCTGTTATGCTTCTTGTGACACACTCGATTTTGCATGCAAGCAGGACCACAAGCACAAGCAAGCTGTGTCGGTCCACAAGGTGTATGCATGCCAATCAGCTGTTGTTGTATCTTTTGAAATCTTGTGGAAAGTGAGACATATGTGTGTGTCCAATGCTCCAAAGCTGTCAAGAAGGGAGAACGGCCTTGACCACTTGACACTCTGCACAGAGACTAGACTTTGTAGTGTTGACTGCACTACCTAGCAGCGCTGTAGATCAGGACTTGAACTCTACAATGACTGCAGGACTCTGACATGGTAGGGCTAGATGGAATCACAGAGCCTGACAGCACTTGGGAAGGTCGCGGTTTTATTTCCTTGGGCAGATGAAACACTGTGAAAGCAGAGATCTGTCTGCTTGCAGACAAAGACACAGATGACGCCTTACCTTGTCACACCAAAGTTGTCAGAAGCCTTTGGCAATGTTCAAGAGTGTTTACAAGAAGATCATTGCACTGATGACCATAACTATACATTGATGGATATCCCTGGCACTTCAGAGGTCTGACTGTATAGTGCAGGTCTGACCGACTCTAGTTCCAGATCTCAAAGGTCAAACTTTGCACCCTGTGTGTGTCAGACTTTCAGCTGCTCTGTGCTTGGGATCTACAGCAGGTGCTTTCATGACGACAAGGAATACGCCACAGGGAAAACGTTGCAAGGATTCTCGCCTATGTTGCTTTCTTCCTTCGCTCACCATTGACCATTGGAATATCCATTAGTTTGTCGGACTGATTTGTGTGCAGCATAGAGCAACAGTGCTGTGTGGAATCTGTGCAGCACTGCCCAGCAGCATATTATGGGATGAGGATTTGCTTCAAATGCATGTGTCAGGTGCTTCATTTCTGCACTTGACACATGGTTCATAGCAAACCACGTGGTGTATAGCAAAGAATGCACCAACTTAGTCTCAAAGACACAATGCAGCACATCAAACAGATGTCCCCCTCGGCCATGTGCGCATGTTTCAGGCGCCCAAAGTCGCATCCACGGCTATGTCACCAGGTTAAGTTGCCAGCCCCTGGACATATCTCTGAGTTACACTTCCCTGTGCCTTTGCAGTCCTCATCAGATACTGACTCAGCATACATGCTGCCACGTTGATGGCCACCCGATTATTGGTCCAGATGAAAATGTTGAAATGGCGAATTTCAATAATGTACATCAATCCACCAATGATAGTGTACACATATCAGAATAGATGTGCTGCGTCAAATTGACATCTTTTGCGAACACAGAAAGATTGTCATGCTCCTAGACCAAGATGTTTTTGTCTCTTGACTATGGGAACAGGTTCGATTTGGCCTTGCATGGTGGAGCCCAATCCTGTTCCTGCTTCCCAGCCCATACTGACCAACATCTTGCTGCCAATGTTAGTGCTGTCAAGAGGAGGTGCACGGATTTGCCCTGTAGCCGGCCCCTGCTCTGCATCATGGCTAGTTTGCAGCAGCTGATAGCCGCCATATTCCCTGCGCTTCTGCTTCCTCACCTGCTTCTTTGCCATGGAACATGACCTCTTGCTCTTCACAACAGCACTATGCGCTGCAGGCTGGGTCTTTTGCGTGGCTGTGCTGTTTGCTAGCAGAGTGCTAACCTGCAGCAAGAAGCAACCATCACCAAAGATGGCTTTGACAATACAAAGCGGCTACGCTGCTGATTGCAGCCATGTGAACTTCAACAAGTCTCCATGCAGGCAGGTGAGCAATCATCAAGGATGAATGCTGCTAAGCATGCCTGCTGTTGCTTGTACTCGTCTGGAAGACACGCATGACTTGTCTTGAACAACATTATTCCAGTTCTGCCGCAAGCTCTTGGCTCAGCTCCATACAATGCAGCCAGAGCCTTTACCTGCCAACAAAAAAACTAAGTTCACAGCCTGTTCACAAGGCTTGGGCTGCACTGCACTACGCCTTGATGCCTTATCATCAGTGATGGGCTGAAGCAACAGTTCCTCGTACCTCCCGCTTTTGTGCCTTGCCAGTGTATCTTGGCAGTTCCAAGCAATCAGTTGCCTTTTGCTGAACGAGGCAGGCAAGCTGTTTGTTTATTGTTCTCAGGTCAAATAGAGGGGGTTTGGAACCTCTGACTTTGCTCTGCTTTTTGTGCTTAAGTCTAGCCTGTAAGCCTGGAGGCTTGTGAGAAGCTGATAACGGTACAGCTGTGCTGTGATACGGAGGCACAGCCTGAAGGCGCAAAACCTTGTTCCACCACTTATCTACTGACGATCCTGACGGAGACTCTGCTTGTTTCTCTGGCGGGCAATCGCATGCCTGATTCAAGTGGGTAGTTTCTGCCTGAACGTTTAAACAATCTTGGTCAACACCCGAAGCGCTTTGAGGTACAGGGAACGCAGGATCAGTCAAAGCGCAGTATGCTACGGTGCGCTCAATGTAACGCCATTCGGCGCCATTACTGCTCGGTCGCCTGTCTGTTGCCGGCGAGGCAAGCATGCTGCATCACGAGTCTGCTCTCTAAATGACAGACCCTGATTCTAGTGCCACATTTTTGTTTGCTCGTCTTGATTGGGACTCTCAATTGCAAATTTGCTTTCATGGACTGCGCTCCTTCTTCTTCTGAAACCAGATCCCGAAGGTCAACCTTTGCTCAGCACAGCTCCACCTCCACGGGCATCAGTAGGCGTTCCGGGGAGGAAAATTTCCGGAAAACAACATTTCCTGTACTTTGCGCAGTACGCCAACTTCCTTCCCAAGAAAGCCAAGAAAGAAGTCAGGACGCAGATCCATTGTAACTACAGCATGCCTACAACCTTGTATAGTCTGCTACATTACACCCGTGATCCAAACTGTCCAGAGCAGCTCTCAGGTCCTGATGGTCAGTCATTTGATGACAATTGGCACACGGCTGCCATGAAGGCTGCAGTCCCAAGCCTGCGAGCGTTTCTGGTCAAATGCGATGCCAATCGTGCTCACATGAGCTTTACTGATGCATGAATGTTTCAGCACATTGCTTGGAGTGGTCTAATGGACGATGACACCTGCAAACTTAAGATCAAGAAGGTAAAAGCATCAAGTGTTGAAGCAAAGACTTGGATGCCATCTCGTCTCACTGTCAATGCTTGGCAATTCAGCATGTACAGCAGTAAACAATGCTGAGCAGCCTTAGGTGGTATGTTGTATATGCCTTTAGTGACATATGCATCCCCATACATTGTTTGCCCATGTATGTAGGCATATGTGCCCAATGGCTCAAAGTTCCCTGTGAATGCAAGCATTGTCCCTCTTGAAACAAATGTTTCTGACTTGTGTCAAAGTCACATGGTGTGCATGATGAACGGGCTGTCATGCACCATGTTGTGTTATTGTGCAAGTGTTGGCAGGTTGCAGGTAAGACTGCTTTGAAGGAGCTCTGCCAGAACAGTGTTGCTGACAGCAGATATTCTTTTGCCAATTGGAGGCAAGTTGAGCAACTGACAACTTCTGTTTGGTGCTTAAACAGCGCAAAGTGCTGACCTCTGATGATGCTATTGAAAGGGCAGTCAAGTTGTGCAAACCCCAAGGCATGCTGACTCACAACGCTGACACAGTTCGGAGTCACAATGTACATTGCACACTCCAGCAGTGCAAGAGTCCAGACCTGAGCTTATGACTGAAGTTGTATGCAGCTGTCGCAGTGCCACTGGAGACATTCAAATTCTGTGTGGTTATTGCAGTACATTAACAGACCGCTTCCAGGTCAAGGCGGTGGTATCCGTGCGCACAAACATCTCCATGTAGACGCAAGTGAGAGCAAAACCAGCGGCTGCAGCGACCATGACCAAGATCAAGCGACACGTCTCAAATCGCATACACTGGACCTCCAAAACAACAAGCACAAGCGAGCAACTGAAATACCTTGAGAATCATATAGCGGAAGACTGGCACGATGGCTGGCAGGCCCAATGCGATATGATGTGCATGATCGCTGGAGATATCTCCGACTGGCTGAACCAGCTGTTCAAGATTGCGATCGACAGGGGTGGCTGAGGTCCAAGAGTGCTTGATGTTCATGGAAGAATCCATTATGCAGATGATAAATAACCGGTCCAGAACCAAGTATCACAATTGCACTGATGCAACCACTGATACGATCACAGACTCAAAGGGCAACGTGTGCTATGATGGCCCGCCTGAGTGGGTGATACCAAGGTTCTGGAGAGATCTTCTGATCATGGCAATCATTCAAAAAGCAGTCGTAGAAGCATTCAAAGCTTACAGGCAAGAGTGCCAAGACCTGAAAGAGGACAAACCATATCATGACAAAGTCATGCTGAGAGAGTTGCTAGAGGTTACACGTGATCCTGACAACCCTCAGCGAATCGAAGACGAGTATGGCATTGGTTTTCAGGATGAGTGGCACACAAATGCAATGAAAGCTGCACTTCCTGAGCTGCGTGCACTTTTAAATTGAGAGCACCCTGCTTCCTGAGGCTCTATGTAGTGCTTAGCCCCAAGTCAGCCATCTTACATGTGTTATGTGTGGTTTTGTATGCCTTGTTACAACATCTTTTTGAGTATCATTACCACGACAATCGCCAACACTATGTAGAAGAACTTCAGCCCCTGTGTGTGTCTCATGACCAATGGCTTCAAAGTCTCTTGTTAGCTTGAACACATAATGCATTGCAATCACATACTGCAGCTCTGATAGACTAAATGGTGAATGTGAGTGATCTTGATGAACAAGATCTAGACACATATTCTCGGTGATGCTCTGATCTGCAAAATGCTTGTATGGATCAAAAGTCTAAGGTGGTCCAAGGACATGTCGCTAAGTTGTGTAGGCCTAGGGCTGTGCTATGCATGCATGCAATGCCACATTGCGATACACCTTGAGAGGCTGTGTTAACTTCACGTGGAATGTATGGCTGTGAAAGGACCTGGTACTGACATTGAATGCTGTGAATATCTCGTTCTGACCTTGAACATCAGCTGGATCATAGCCCAGATGTCGAACTGATTGTAGCTACAAACACAGCGAGGCATGAAAACTCAACTCATGATCAAATAGACTCAAGACTTTCTAGCAACATGGACATGTCAAGACGCAGCAAATTCCACAGAAATCACAATAGCATGCTAACGGGGTCCTCAATGTAGCCTCGGAAGGCCTGCAGCCACTGAGCGCCCATGGCACCATCCACCACTCTGTGATCACAGCTGAGCGTCACTGACATCATAGTTCCATCCTCAAACTCGCCACTGCTGCCTACAACGACACGCTTGCTGCTGCCACCGACAGCTAGGATTGCTGCCTGCAGCACATTTGAAATCTCAGCACAGGGCATGGTGCTGCATGTTTATGAAATTTGTAACCGCAGCACAGGGCATGATGATGTATGTTTATGGAATGTGTCACCACCTGATGTAACAACATATGTACAGCTGATACACATATGCTTCAAGAGTGCATTGGTCCTTGCACAATTCCCACTTTATGCATGCATGCCGTTCTTGATGCTATCCTTGCGACAGGTCCATGCTAGCTTTCCAAACTTGAATGCTCCGCAGATAGCGTTCCCAAGTCAGACAGTATTGAACAAGCAAATCTGGTGAAGACTATTGCAAATGTGGCTGTGATGGGAGGGGGGGGGTGACCTGAGGTGGGTTGATGACAGCCGAAAAGTTGTCAACGTTGTACATGCCCAGATTGGAGATGGTGAAAGTGCCGCCTGCCATCTCAGGGCCCAGCTTGCCTTCCTTGGCCTGCACTCACACCATCAGATTTGCTTCCAACCGTTTGATGCATGGCAAACCTTTGGATTTCTGATTGAGTTTCTGGCTGCAAGGCAGACATTGGAAGTCTGGCTGTTATGCAAATATTGATTATCTTGCATTAAGACAAGCATTGAATGTCTGGCAGCAAGACAAACATTGCATGCTTGGCTGCAAGGCAGACATTTGACTGTTGGCTGCATGGTGATCAAATGGCAACGCTATCAGGTACCTCATATCCAACAGGCACTGCATGTTTCAAATATGCACTCTAAATGCAGCTGTGCAGAGCGCATGGACTGAGTTGGCATGTTGGGGGTACTGCTGGGGTAGCAATGCTTACTGTCGGGATAGCAATGCTTACTGCTGGGATAACAATGCTTACTGCTGACAATGCCGTGTACAAATGCAGCATACACTGCACGACAAAATCTTCAAGTCTCCTAATTAATCCTGAATGGAGATGTCATATTTCCGCCCAGGCTGAGCTTTCATGTGCACATGCCTGTTCACCAGGATGCAAAGTGGCGAGCACAGACATGACAGTTCTGCATGGCACACACAGACGATGCCAATTTGCATCAGCTCTCAAGCTTTGGTGATGCATACCTTGCCAGCTAGGTCCTTCACAGCTGATCCAATTTCAGTCAAGCCCTTGGAGTCGGAGTCC
>JAABUI010001819.1_pt1 | contig 12080 bp, 8 predicted proteins | sample 5559111 | NCBI WGS metagenome assembly JAABUI01 (sample SAMN10711870, study PRJNA513365) | rock metagenome | isolation source: Antarctica rocks | place: Antarctica: Victoria Land, Buttleship Promontory
TACGCGAAAGCTGCCGTCTGCCTGTGTCTTAGCCTTGAACTCCGTACGAGGGCACCGCCACGGCCCTTGACTGGTTTGTATACACCATCATCAACCAGTGAATACTTGCCCTCGTCCTCCCATTTCACGATGCCCTTGAGCTCCTCATCCTTCTTGTCCTTATCTACCAACCCATCCATATGCTATCGTGTATCTCTTGTAGCCAGGGATCTGCGCGGGGATCCTTCTCAAAATCAGGGCCACTCACACACCTGCCTTCTTTACTATGATGTCGTCCTCCTCCTCCTCGAGTTCATTCGGCTTCAAAGGTTCCACTTCACTCGTTTCGGGGTCACCGAGTCGACTTTCAATGCTCTCCTTTCTCTCTGAGTCGGTATACTCGACGTCCCCTTCAATTCGCTCGTCAGAAGTGCTCTCAGATCCTTGGGCTCGTTTATCGTCACCTTCTACCTGCCCCAGTCTAGTCAACAAGGTTCTTGTTCAACGATATAGAGGATCGTGGACTGAGCACCTGAGCTTGAGAGAGTCTGGGTTTCTTCTAAGGTGATAGCAATTCCTTGCGATCATCCTCGCTGTCATGAATGTCACCGAGCGTATGAGCAACCGATAAACTCTGAACAAGTCTACGTCTCGCTTGAGGTGCCTTGCCATCGCTATCGAAGATTCTGTGAATGTTGGGCGCCATGACGAGGTGAGATTAGGGTAAAATGACTTGCTTGACGATATGAGTCAATGACCACACTGGGTGATAGTCAATGATGAAGTGGGAAATGGTGATGATTGCCAACGTGTATCATTGATGATTGGAGGAGACAGATTGATGATCATTGGTAATGGGAGAAGACAGGTCGCTTGATGGTAGGAGGAGATGATTCAGATGAATGGTGAAGGCTTGCTGAGATTGACTCAACTTACTTCACCTCACTTCACTTCGGTTTCTCATTCAGAGGCACCTCCGCGGCACCTGATCATCCCAACGGCGCGGCGATCTCAATGCCATCTGGTCATCCTCTTACATGTCTCAATATGTTGTGACCGACACTGGAGGCCCCTAAGGCTTCGAAGAGAGCTTGTTCAGAGACTTATACATATAATGACATGCAGCGGGTTATGATGACTGCCCCTTCCAACGGAGAATATGCATGAGCCCCAGACGCTTTGAATATCATCTCGCGGAGTGCAATCTTCCGTGGTCATCTAGACTATGTGATCACTAGGTCATCTACCTGTCGCTCTCAGCGCGTTGTCACGCTCCAGCATCCAGAACAGAGACTAGACACATAAGCACTATTGATTCAGCGCTTTGCTCCAGTATACAGACACCTTGCCTTGTGGATACGGCCTGATGAAAGCAGTACACCCCACGCTGGCGGGTCACTCTGTGGTGTATGAGTCCTCGGCTCACGTGCTCGGAGTCGGAGGTTGAATAGGTGACGCGGAGGACAAATAGAAGCGAATGGTGATTGACGGACAGAAGATCGGTCCGCTTGACGCGCTTTGATTGGCCGAGAGAAGGTGTGAATGAAGCAGAACTCTCCACTAGCGAGAAAAAAGTGGGTCAAACACTTCCCCCCCGGTTACCTGGCGCTGAGGATTGAGTACTTAATACGCGATCATCTTTCCTGTTTCTTTCTCTTCTTCTGGTCGCAGATTGAAACGGTTACCCAAGCTTGCGTGTCTCTTCTTCCACCCAAAGCCTTCTTTCAATATACATACACCCATCTTTCTCCATTTCAATCGTCCACTGGACCCTTAGACTTTTTCACAGCGAATATGAATCAAACCTTTACTGTCGCGCTCGCTACCATCCGCAACATCATAACAAATTACATTCACAGTGATAACGCCGCCTCAAAGCCCGAGGTCGAAGAATGGCATCGTCAGCTGAGGGACATGATTTCATCAGTGCGTTCACAGTGCACGCAACCAGCCGAGTGACATGCTTACCTTACCTTGATAGATCGAAGAAGCCTACGGGATGAATGGTCAAGTTGAAAAGGTTGATGTCAAGGTATGTAAATCTTGCTACTAACTTTCACCTCTTACTGACCTCGGTGCCTAGGTTCTACCGCATCTCAGGCGGCCAGCTCATCCAACGACAGCACCTGCGAAGCCGGTCCGCCAAGAGTCTACTCCTGCTGTGAGACTCAAGATTACCGAGATGTACTCACCTGCCCAAATCACGGACACGGATCCACCCGCTTCAGATCAAAGCCCTTGTAACACTCATACCCTTACCACTATCCCCTCAACTTTTTCACACCAGGATCGCACAGGCTTGGCTGCTGCTGCTTCTGGGTTGTCGACCAAGTTTGGGTACACGGCCAATTTCAATCTGGACAATCCGCTTACACATGTCTGTCCATACAATTTGACTACGGGCAAGAGGTGTCCAGCGGGTTCCGACTGCGGCTTCCAGAGGATCTGTTGCAAGCGCACAAAAAGCCCAGCGATGATCGCCGAGCACATCGCCGAGGTAAGTTTTCCTTTGAAAGCACCTTTAAGGTCCTTATTGATGGGTGAGATCAGGACGGCTGCAAAGTGCCCGCGGAATGGCACATTCGCCCGACCTGCGCGGGAGTGAGGGAAGGCAAATACTGCCGGCCCGAATGTACATACGGGCATGACCATTTCGAGACGCGTGTACAGGCCGTCAAGGAAAACCGTGCTCATTCTCGCTGGTTGCGAGAGAATGGCTGGTATAGACCCTACAGCGAGGGTTATGGCCCGAAGTAGAGGCTGAGGGTAACTCCAAACGACCTGTTCAAACAGGTGCTTAATGACTTTTTCACAGCGATTTTATCTTCAATGGCAGGATTGCACGACTTTTTCACAGCGTTTTTTCTTTCAATGACAAGATTTCTTGACGGCAGCCTTCGTTCGGTGGGGAAAGTGATGACAGTGCTCTTGTCGCTCAAACGTAGAGCGCATTCGTTCATAGCTAGAGCAAACAATCCAAAGGCATTCTGATCTCTTACAATATTTCCAAACCTCGCTCTCCACTGAGACTGCGTCATGCATACCAAGATTGTTGACCCAAATTCGACGTCTCCATCTTGAGCACTCATATCCTCCTCTCTTCGCCTACTCTTTTGAACCAGCTGCCATCATTTGTACCATGAACACCTCCATACTTGGAACACCGAGTTTAGCCAGGCCATGGAGCATAGGGATGATGCGAGCTCAGGGAGTTTGTAAATCTATTATTTGGTATGTTCGGTGGGTAGCCTGAAGAAAGTGGGAAAGGGGAGGCCCAATGGCCACGTATATTGAACTTTCTGCCATGAGACATCTCTGAGCGTTGACTATTCTAAAAACTGCATTCAATAGAAAGACCGAGGCTCTGGCCTGAATCATTCTACTCTTCCAGACCTGTTCACCGCTGGCCTCGTTGATGCCCTCAAGCTTATCCGTCGCAGCATTGAATCAATGCACGCAGTCATTTTACCCAATTAATTTCGCTGGAAATCGCTCACAACCCAATTCCCCAAAGTCGAAGGACATCTGGTAGGTGGGGAAAGCCAGAAGTAAAGATTGAGCCAGTAGCTATGTAATTGCACTGAACCTGAGAGGGGCACTGGGGTAGTAGTTGAAGTACTTGGGACTGCCAAGGGAAGCAAACGCGCCAACTCACAAGACACCAATGGGATAAGCGATTGGTATGTCTTTAGTGTCTGGGACAATCTTCGGAACTTCTTGCAGAGGCGCAGTCTCCACGCCCATCTGAGTAGACTGCGGCATACGTCTTACCCTCTCAGTCTCTGAGATCAGTCTCGCAAGGTTCAACAGCTTACTCTCCGTCCACGGGAGACCCAAAACCTCCATACCGATAGGTACACCAATGGGAGCATCTGCTGTGGCGGATGAAAACCCGGCTGGGACAGTCACGACGGGAAATCCGGTAACGGCTGCTAGGATCCCATTGCGACCAACTTGGGATGGAGAGCCAATTGGAACAACAAGATTGCTTTGTTCAGGGTAAATCAAGGCGTCGAGTGCATTAGCTTTGAAAGTACTCTCCAAAGCTGTCGTGAGGTTTTGGATGCCAGTCTTAATCGGTGCGTACGTCATGTTGTCCGTTGACGACACAAGAGCAGTATTGACATAGGAGTATTGGCTGGGGATGACAAGGTAATTGCCACTGGAGTACAGTTGGTTCAGAGTGGAAGGATGATTCCCTCTTAGTGACGATTGGGATAAATACACACCCATGTCTTGCCTGTACTCAAGTCTCTGGGTGTCATAGGCATTCAGTATGGAGGAGGAGTTGTAGATGGCTTCACTGATTGGGACAACCGTCGCGCCGGCAGCGGTCAAAGTGGTAACCATTTGATCTAGTACAGCGACAACCGGACTTGTCTCATTGCTCCTAGAGCGATTGAAGAATCCCTCAATAAGGCCCAAGCGGAGGCCTTTTAGAGACCCTTCATGGAGCGCAGCAGTGTAGTCCAGCCTTACTGAATGGCTCGGAATCAGGGCGGTAACGTTATCCTCCGGGTCATAACCTATGCTAGCCATGACAGTGAGTGCAACAGCCAAGTCCTTGACATTCCTTGCGATTGGCCCAATTGCATCCTGGGTGAAAGAAATCGGAATGATTCCCCCTCTCGATATCAGACCTCTGGTTGGACGAACACTGAACAAGCTGTTCGCGCTCGCTGGATTGCGCAATGAGTTGACCGTATCAGTTCCAGTCCCAAACACTGCAAACGAGGCAGCAATGGCTGCTCCAGTGCCTCCAGAGCTACCGCCAGGTGTACGGGTGTGATCATATGGATTTACTGTTTGACCACCAAGGGAAGAAACGGAAAGCCCCTCAAGGGCTAGCTCATGCAGATTGGTCTTGCCAAGAATGATTGCTCCTGCAATCTTGAGAGCTGTCACTACTGGAGCATCGATGGTTGGCTGTGATTTGGCAAGAGCAAGGCACCCGCCCGTCGTGGGCATTTCGGCGGTGTCATAATTGTCTTTCAACAGCACTGGAATGCAGAAGAGAGATCCTGTGGCATTTCCAGTAGCCAAAGACATGTCCTGCTCATCGGCAAGCGTCAATGCATTGGGATTCAAAGTTATGATTGCATTCAAAGCGGGATTGTAGGCTTCAATACGGGCAATGAAAGACTCGACGACACCTCTGCAGGACGTGAGACTGCCGTACAGAGCATTGTGAATGCCTTCGATCGTTGCCTCGCGGACGTCGAAATTGTCCAGCTGAGCATGCAGCCTACATGATAGGAAAGCAGATGCTCCATAGAGATGCTTGAGTAGCAGCATGCTAATCACCAATTCCGTCTCGATTGCGAGGTCATAGAAGCAGCCTTGTTGAGCTTGTACTCAATAATGCCTTCAACCGGACTGCAATGACGTTGGCTTTCATGAATGTGCGGCTACTTAAGTAGGCACCGGGTAACTTGGCCCAATTGGGCAGGTGACAAGATAACGGAGAAGAGTCGCAGATACATGTATGGGTCCGATGTAAAGCTGTTCGGCAATGAATGGATTCCATTATGTGGTATCGCAAGTCTTCAGCTTCTGCCCAAAAATTCCCCGATCTTGGCACTCATCCACTCCGTATCTTCATCGTTCCCACCTCCGCCAGCAACATGTCCCCAGACCGTCTCGATGGCTGCCAACTCGGCCTTCTTGAGATACTTCATTTCGACCTCGCTGTCGGCGACCAGGAAGTACTGATCCGTCCTGCTTGGCATGACTAAGACCCTTGCTGCAATGGTTTCCAGCGCTTTCGTGTAGTCACCGTCTTCCCTGGTAACGCCAACATCACCGGCCTGCCACATCCGAGCCAATATCAAAACGTCCTCAGCATCCCAACCATCGAAAGCGGTCTCCGAATTTCCTTTGATGTAGTCCTCTATACTCTTATACCCTAATTTCTTCTCCCACAGTCGCTCGCGAAACCAGGCTCCACTCGTAAGCCATGCGCAGTATGCCCTGCCAAACGCACGTAGACCTCTTGATGGGTTGATGCCTTTTGCTTTGTACTCTCCATCAGCGTAGTCGACGCTGTTAACCAATGCCGTTTTAGGTCCTTCGAGGAATGTGTAGTTGTGACCGCTCGTTTTCGCAGAGCCACACGTTACTATAGCGTTCTTCATGAAGTTTGGGTACATGCATGCCCAATAATATGCCTGTTGCCCACCCATCGAGAAGCCTAGCACGACATCTAGTTCTTGAATGCCCAAATGCTTTGTCAGAAGCTCATATTGAGCGTGTATGCAGTCTCTGTAGTCAAGCTTCTTGGGAAAGTCTGGCGTATTTGAGGGTGAGGAAGATTCTCCATTTCCAAGCATAGCAACAACGACGACATGGTGAGAGGAGAATACATGGTTGTTGCCTGTGAAGGTAAGAGTCGTATTGATTCGGCCGCCGTAGCAAGTAGGTATGCAAGCTTTCTTCGTGGCGGTAGGATTGTAGGATCGGTATGCAACACGAATGGGTAAAGTGTCACCCGAGGTGAATGTGAAGGAGGGGATGCTGTAGAACTCGATTCCGGTGGAGTCATATGGTGAGCGAGGCATGATTGTTCGATCAGAGGTGAAGGAATTCCGATGGTTTCTGTAGCTTCGGGCGATAGGATTGGATTCAGCAAGAACGCTTCAGTCCCATTGGCGCCGTATCCAATTGACTTCCTCTTCTGCAATGGTGGGTGATCTGACTTGACGTCATTGTACCCAATTATCTAGCCAGACAGAAAGATCACGTGGAAAACTAAGGGAAGGGACGATTATGGCGCTTCAGTCGTGTATTTGGGTAAGCTCTATCACTGCATTCCGATGATCCTACTAAGGTCGTAAGTCGGTCACCCCGAACAGTATGCGATTCAATGGACATTGCTCCTGAGAAAAGCTTCGGAGGGAAACCCCTTTCCTGCTAAGACACGGACGATTGTTGCCGCCATTCTGCCATGATACATGACTAGGCAGATGCACCTTTCTTGTAACTAGTCCGGCACAGGGGACTGTGGGCCTTCCTTTGCATGCTCAGAAGATACCGCTCAACAATGTGAAATGATCTTGTGCATTGTAAATCTCGCGCTTCACACAAATCCCGTGGAAGACCTGAAAGGAGTGAAGCTCTCGTAGGCCAACACAACGGGGTCTGCTCTTCACAGCGATACTCTCCAGCATCATCGATGGAAGTGCATTAAGTCGCAGTTCTCAAAGAAGTCTTGTGAGTTGAAGTAATGGAGTCGCAATTCGTACACGGTGCATCATTATCATGGCCTTAGGTGTAAGAAGACTTGATCGAACGTGGGCCGGATTGCGGACTGGTTATGGTCCTCGGAAGATTTGGCCAAGGGAGCTCGGTCTTCCATCTCTTCTCTTTTGCCAGTCCAATAAATCCTCAGCTTGACCTGGCCAAAAGGCATAAGTACGAACGCATATATGCATTGCAAAATAGGTCTGGTGTATGATATTGAGTCTCGGTAGCCCTTTAGCGTGATATGCTAGATGTGGCTCTTGCTCTTCGAGCGCAGCTGGAGAAAAGCGTGGGTGTGATGAGGATTTGAAGAGGTCGATATCGCTCGAAAGTTGTATAGGACAATAGCAAGAGCTTTCACGACTCCACTACTGTGCTAATGTAGTCAAGAATTCAGATGAAGCGCCCACGGGTGGTCTCCGTAGCGACGAAGCCAGTGAATCCTGCACGCTCAGTGACATGTGATATTGCGGGAATGAAACGAGTTGAGCCTCTCAGCTGAGAATGGCATCCTGGTAGATCTTTCCGAGGATCGGGAAAGGAGCTGTCTTGGTAGAGTTCGAAGCGAACAACAGCAACCAAGTGCGATCAGCCTCACATGGCGGATTTGGAGCAATTGGTCGGCATCGATCCCCAGATTGTCGGTGCAGCCGATGCTGTATTGATGGGCTCCTGTATCGCAATATCGCTATATCAGACGCTCATGTCAAGAAGGGCAATGATTGCGAACTGGCAGGGGCCTTTCGATACCCATTTGAACGTACCCACCGATGCGGAAGGTGGTTTTGGAGGGGATGGAGGTGTCGCTTATGGCTGCATGATACGGTCATCCTCCCAACTGACGAATCCTTCATGACGAAAAGGGAGGCCAGCGAGGCCAGCCAAATATAAGGCGGATTCCCGGCTGCCCGGTCGACCAGTTGAAAGCCTCCAGGCCCTCCAGGCCTCTCAATAGGGAATCCGCTTCCTGGGCACTTACATAATTAGGGCTGAACGACCCAGCACTTTGTTCCCCCAGCTACCCGTTCTAGGTCCCGGGCAGGCAGCTTAGCGCCTACGCCCGACGCACCCAAGACCGACCCAAGCCCGTCTAGATCCAAATTACGAGCTGGTGCGTCCTTTGCGATCCAATGGACGAGATATTGTACACAACAAGGCAAAATCCATCATGCTCGCCTGATCATTAAGTCATGTCCTCGTCCTTCCCCTTCTCTGCTCCATACCACGCCCGTTGCCACTCGTCGGTGCCACCTTAGAATCATTCTCTACGACCGTTGGAGGCCAGATGAGAACCCCGACCACAACACGCCGATTCCTGCAACGAGCGGTGAGCTTTGCGGTCCGGCGTCACGCGCCTGCAGAATACCTTGTTACATGAATTAGAGCAGAGAGGTCAGGAACAATACATAGACGGTCGCCGAGGAAGTCTCCGGCGCCTACATAATGTCGCAAAGGCACGTCCTGTCTGGGCTGCTCGATTGGTATAGACTGACCGCTGACGATGATGCTCCAGGAGAGAGTATCACATAGTCGTCTTGGGCGCGGGCAAGCAGCAATCCCTACCTGGATTGGAGAACTTTGCTAATGACATCTCTACAGGTGGTGTAGGCAAAAGCTGTCTTACTGGTACGCTACACGAAATGCGCTTCGACTTCAAGCCCCAGCTGGCTGACGTGCACGGACAGCGCAATTTGTACAAAACGTATGGATAGAGAGCTACGACCCGACCATTGAGGATTCATACAGGAAGCAAATTGAGGTCGATGTAAGAGGCTGGTGTCTATTGCTGGTTACCCTAGTCAGGCGCTTACAAGGAAACAGGGACGTCAATGCATATTAGAAATACTAGACACCGCTGGAACGGAACAATTCACTGCAATGAGGTATAGATAGCTTCAGTGTCGTGCCCTCGGTTCCGTCGCTGACTTCCATGCTTCACAGGGAACTCTATATGAAGTCTGGCCAAGGCTTCCTCCTCGTCTTCTCCATAACCTCTCTCTCCTCCCTCACTGAGCTCCACGAACTCCGCGACCAGATCGTCCGCATAAAAGACGACTCCACGATCCCCCTTGTCATTGTGGGCAACAAATCAGATCTGGAAGAAGATCGCGCCGTGTCTCGCTCCCGGGCTTTTGGAGTCTCCCAATCATGGAATGCATCATATTACGAAACTTCGGCGAGACGGCGAGCGAATGTTGATGAAGCATTTGTGGATCTATGCAGACAGATAATTCGAAAAGACGTCGCTACACGGCAGATTCGCGAAATGGAAAGGGGCGAGCCGAGACATAAGGGGCACATGCCGAAAGGGAGGCCTCGAAGACCGAAGCGGGGGCGGAAGTGGAAGGAAGATACGGGGAAGGTGTGTAATATTCTGTGAGCGCGACTTAACAGTACAGATCTCGTGGTATGGGTCGGCATCAAGTGCACAGCGATGGCGTATCTGGAGAAACCTCGTGCGAGCCATGTGGGTACGGTATAATGATAGAATAATCTTTAGTACTCCATCTATAGGATACTGAGTCTGACCTTGATCGTTGCGAGAGAGCTTGAAAGGTGCAAACGAGGGTCGTCGCTCAAGCAAACTCACCTCAGAAGCAGCAACAAGCTACATCAAATTCGCCTCTACATGGTGTGCTGCGCCTTCCGGCTTTTAACGCATTCGAGGCTCGCTAAGGCTTGCCCCCATTTGCCTTGTCCTCAGTACTTCAGCACTTCTGTACACAAATGCATGCCAAGTCTCTAGACCCATTCGGACTAGCGCCCTGATGACCATCGAAGTCGCCGAGATTACCATCGCCCAACATGCCTTCTTCAAAGATGAGGTGCTCTAGCCTCTTGGACTCGCACCTCTTGAACAGCAGAGCTCAATGTGACTGCATGAGGGAACGTTTCCCACTGCAGCCCACCGCAAGGCTCCTTTGCAGGATCGTCGTCCATGATGAGGATTACGCGCGAGAGGATCGACGATGCATGTCAGGTACTCGAGAAGCTGGCTGGCGGTTATTCTGGGAGGATAATGTCCTTCCCTAGCTCTGCTTCCGGTTTCATCCCTTTCATTCTGAAGTTGAGTGTAGGATTGGCCTGCGATTCATGATGATTGTTCTCGGATAATTGGCTCCTTTTTCTTACTTCGTCGCCTACTCTTTCAATCTGGACAGTCCCTTTCACAACGTCTTTCGGCTCCGCTGTTGGCGACTTCATATCAGTCCGGCAGCTTGCTTTTGTAAGTTGATATTTCACAATATCGATCTCTTCATTCAGTAACCACGGCCTCAGACCCTTTATCGCGATTGTTACAGGCAGGAACGATTACTCTTACACATCAAAAGACACGAGGGTTCTTAAGGTCATGAGTTGGCGAGTTACTACGAAATGGGATTACAGGGGCATCCGGAGTTATCTTTGGAAACCCGCTCGATAGACTATTTCGATGTTGAAGTACGACTAGGTTGATTGCGCGAGGGGGTTGCACGAGAAGCATGAGATGAGATTGAGGTGGTGAATGAATTTTCGAAGGTTCAGACGGTTGATGGAGCGAGTTATGCCTCTACTTGAAGGGCTTGAAATGGTTTGATGAACCCGTTCTGGGCAGATCTTGCAATACTACAAGGAGCACAATTTGACTGGGCTCCATCGTTCTGTAGTACAAAACTTCCATAATTTGCCCTAAGGTATAGGAAGGAAAGAGGCCCCTTAAGATATAATAGAATATTATCGACTTGCTGTCTACATATTATGAGACATTGAGATAGACATGTACGGTAAATTGTCTCTCTTTGGCTTCATTCGAAACAGAACAGGGAAACTTGGGGCCCAAGGTCACCGACCTCTCAAATAGCAATGGCCAAAACACAATATGGCGTCAACGATTGCAGAAAATGTCCCGTCGAAAAGACCAGTGCCTCTGTTGTTTCCCCAAAGTCTCGGTGTTTTCAGCAATCGGATTCGTGAAACATGCACCCATAGCTGGGGTAACAGGCGATATCTCTCAAACATCTAGGGAGTCTGGCCTTAACGTATTTGCAAATCCATGGTTGTAGATCCGCTGGGTTGCGGCTTGTGATACTTCGTACTTGTAGATTACAGAATTGAATGCGTGGAAATTCTATCATTCTCGTCATGAGGCTTTGAACATTTCGTGTTTTACCAACAGAGCCCATCCCGTCCTGACCTCGATAGCTTCAGTGTTATCTCTTTTGGCGGATGAAGGGACGTTTGTGGTTCGAGGTGAGAAGGGATCACCTCGGTCCATAAGCTTGGCTTTCGAGATAGCTTTTGACGACAGCTGCGTGCTTTTAAACGTCGCGTTGGTTTTTCGGCACGCCAAGTTTTTCAAAAAGACACATAGTGGCACCAGAATGTGGTGTGGCATAATACCGATAAGAGCCAATACAGAGACAGCTGCTGGCGGGGTACATGTTGACAGTAAGGTTCGAGATGCATTGAGATCCCAATGTATCTGGAATCTTGTCGAAGGGAGACGCTGTGCTGCCCGTCTATGCCTATGAGGCCACATCACAGTCCTTGACTCCCACGAATAGCGCTTCACCTGTTGTCCAACCGTTTGAGAGGAGAGACTCCGGGAGAGCGAAATGATTCTTTTCGTCAGGCTGACCATCTATTAGAGAACACGAATCCTTACCATCGAAGAAACAATTACTACAAACTCCGTATTCATCAGGCAAATCTTGACAGTTGACATTATTATTGTATTCAAGGGGTAGAGAGCCATTGTGACGTAGGTCCCATGGATTCGTATCAGGTGTGGAGATGATCTCGACTCCGTGTGCGCCTTTTACCGTCCCCAAGCCGCGTGCGTGATCAGCCCACAATTTACCACCGTTCGCAGACGACCTCAT
>JAABUI010001820.1_pt1 | contig 12076 bp, 22 predicted proteins | sample 5559111 | NCBI WGS metagenome assembly JAABUI01 (sample SAMN10711870, study PRJNA513365) | rock metagenome | isolation source: Antarctica rocks | place: Antarctica: Victoria Land, Buttleship Promontory
CCCGCTCGAAACTGCTCGAAGTCTACTACTTCCGGATGTGGCTCACCCTCATCATGTCCGGCGCTCTACATGGACTGGTGCTTCTCCCCGTCGCGCTCAGCTATACTGGTGGTCAAGGTTATAGCCTTGAGGACACAGATGAGGAATGGGTGACAAGCCAGATGCGACGGCCGTGAGTTGACGATTCCAGGTCCTGCTCGGCTGACGGGTCCGGGTTAGGATGGACTACGAGTACGCGCCTTTCGCTGACACGGACTCGATAGTTTCGGATGGGTGATGGGGTATCTACAGCGAGCTGCATGCAACCAGGTGCCAATCTTCTATGCATCTCTTCTCGCCATGCCAATGTGCAGGAACCGGATGGGGACGGCAGCCTACTCCTCGTAGACCCATTTCAGGGAAGACAGGGTGTAGTCCTTGACGTTGTTGCTACAAGTAGTACGTTAGCGCGTATTCGATCCAGCCCTAGCTCGTTCAAGGAGCCAAGTGGTTGTCGGGAGTACTCACTTGCCGAACCAAAGCTCGATCTCGCGCTGGGCAGACTCAACGGCGTCGGAACCGTGACCTGAAGGGGATCAACATCCAACGGGGCTGATGACGAAGCCAAAGAAAGATCGACGCACAGACGTTCTATGAGAAAGGAGAGGTGAGAAAAGTCAGCTGAGTCCGGCCAGAGCCTCTAGCCGGGAGTGATACTGCCCGACGATGGCTAGGTTTCTATGACTCACCATTCCGACCTGCAGCGCGTAGTCGCCCCGGATAGTCCCTTACATCGTGTCGTCAGCCTATCGCCCCGCAGTCTCACCTCGTAAAGAGTGATAGCGTGGGATCGAGCTGACTCACCAGGGTTGGAAGCGAGCGGGTTGGTCGCGCCAAGCATCGCGCGGCCGGTCTTGACGGCATCGAGACCCTCCCAGACCATGCAGACGACGGGGCCGGACAGCACTATCGATACCAAGAATGAGCGGTGAACCGCAAGTATATGAAAACTTGCTGTATTGGATGAGGCGGGGGAAGAAGCCCTTGCTCGCCAAGTCCTCGTAGTGCTTCTCAAGGAGTTCCTGTGAATGGTACCCTGTCAGCCGGACGATAGTGGTAAGAGAGCTGCGCAGCACAAAGCCCGGACTCCCGATGACAGCGGACGCTCGCTGCTATCCCAGATGGGGTGTAGAAATCCGGACAGACCTTGGACGGGTGTTCCATCTTGAGGGCGGTGAGCTAGAAAGGGTCAATCGTCAGCTCTTCTCGGATAGCGGAAACGAATCCTTGAGATTCGCAGAGTTATGTGAAGGGCTGTGAACTGACCTTAAAGCCTCGCTTCTCGAAACGAGCGATGATCTCACCAACGAGGCTAGGGGATCGGTCAGACCGAGTATGGAGATACAGGAAGGCAGACATACCCTCGCTGGACGCCGTCCGGCCTATACACGAGGTTCAATTGAGAGAGTAGGAGGAGGGTGTTAGAGCGTCAAGGCAGAGGGGTGGAGAGAAAGGAGGGTGGGTGTGTCATGGCGTAAAGCGAGGAATAAAGGCGGAAAGCGAAAGCGGTTTACGACGATGAGCACATGTCCATGGGCAACGAGTCAGGTTGTGTAGCTAGGTCGGAAAGAGCTGTTTCGCCCCCGGAGCCCTTGAATCCCCAGGGATGGATGAGAGGAAGCAGCACTGACTTGATCATGATGTAGGTCTGCTCGGTAGTAGACATGTTGGGACGATGTCTGACGAATGTATGTTACGGTCCTAGGAAGTCGCCAAAACTCGTCTCAAAGCAGAGCGCCACATTCGCCGGTACAACAGAAATCCGAGATCTCCCGGGGTTGGTGGTCCCGCTGGAAATCAGTAATCTCCCCTTGAAACGGCGCTCATCTCGGCTCTGCGTGATTCCAAGATTGGCTTCTAGGAAGAAAGGAATCGGAAACATCACCGCATCAGACGACGCTACGATCACAAGACGCGTGTCCCGTCAACCCCACCTCTTCCGGCCCAGTGTCCATCTTCCCAAATCCACCGTCTGGCATTCACTACTCGTCATCCCGACATGTCGGTCAAGTTCACCTCCGGCCCACACCCCACCGCCCAGGCACGTTCCGCTTCCACATCATCCCTTCACTCCCGACAACCTTCCGGCGCCCCTCCGAACCAGAATGACGCTTCCAACCCTGCCGCATCATCCTCAATCCGACCATCACGACTGATGGACGAGGACACATTCTCTCCCGTGGAGGATCCCGAGCGTCAACCACTTATCCCGACGACTGAGCTGAATCGTAATCGCGTGTTCTATCCTGTAGCGGTGGGAGTAGCTGTGGTGGTCACTTTCGGACTGGTTGTTGGCTTTGGCGGGTGGAGGTTAGGGCAGGGCACAGGAGGAGGGAGGTGGCCGGGTGGTCCGCACTGATATCGATTACGAGAGCGCACAGGGTAAGTGCGGTCGACGGGAGGTGTGGTTGATGGATGTTGATTCGGACAGGATGAGCGGCCCTAGGGCATCCACGCTGTGTGGGACGAGCGTAATGACAGGGTGGCCGTGATGCCTAGGGAGTATAGGGCGACTCCGATTTCTGGGTTTCGCCCCGAGTTATCACAACTTTGTTGTCTTGTTCTACTATCACGACCAGATACTATCACGACCAGACAATGATATTTTAAGCCATGTACGTCTTATATCTATCATCCCAGCCTGCGTGCAGCTCCAGATTCCACCCGGTAAGATCCGAATACCAGCTCTGAGCATTGCTCCCCATACCGCTGGTGCGCGTGTACGGAGGGTCCCATCTTGTGGTTTGACTTGCAGAAAAGCGACCACGATTGACTGCTGAGTTTGCATGGCGTACCCGTCGGCGTGGGACTGACGCATTCTCGGCCTGCGCAACGCGATCATTCTTGATCAATAGAGACTGGTCCGCTTCTCAAGTACGGTCAGGATTGCGTGTAGTCGCCCGTGATGTATTGTGCCATGACAGCAATTTTGAGAAACGATCAATCCTTTAGTTGCATGTTTACGAAACAACAGTATAAGTGTGTATTGATACAATGCCTCTCTCTTCCCACTCAGCCGGGACCGTCTCCCCTGGATGAAAAGTCTACTTCCGTAGCGATGTGGCCGCGGGTATCTATGCCCTTGGTGAAACCCGCTCATACGACTTCCTGCATCGGCGCCTCGTTCGGGTCAGTCGAGTCCTGTCCGGAGTTGATGTCCCTGACGAACGGAAGATGTCAGTCCCCATCCTGGCTCAATCAGATCGGACTCACCAGTAGTGCAGCCACTTGAGGAGTGTGTAGAAGCCAGTCGCGAGTAAAGCACCCATAGTGGGACCCAGCCCTGGAGTCCATTATCAGGTGTGGTCGCATGCCGTGACCAAGAGAAACGAACAGTAGATCCAATGATAGTCACTGAATCCCTGGATACAGGCAGGTCCGAACGCCCTGGCCGTACTGCCATAGCTGTCAGCAGCTGATCACATATTGCTGCGAACTACTCACTTTACGGCACCTCCAGTATACTGGGTCGAAAACATCATGACTGCGAACAGACAAAATCCGAAGCCAAGCGGCGCGAGCGGTGTCATTGCGTGTTTCTCTAAACCAGCCTGGTCAGAGAGGGAATCAAAGGGGTATTGACACACCGGCAGCCAGCATGAGGACGCTGAGGCAAAGAGCGGAGGTGGTGAACATCTCGATGAAGAGTCCTTGGGTCCGACTGGTCCCGGCACCGAGGGATACATTCACGGCCAGCCCACTAGGAGTGAGACCGTCTAGTATTGCCGAAGCGACAATCGCGCCAACCATCTGAGCAGTAGCCATCACTGGTTGGGAACAGTAATCAGCGGATCGCTTCAATGAGAGGGCGGAAACGCGCTGAGGAACCGCACAGGCTTGATGGCGCCTACGATCGCAAGGCTCATGGCTACCGAGGGATTAAATATTGATCCCGTGAAGCGGTAGAAGATAGAAGCGATGGCGAAGAGAGATAGCCCGAAAGAGGCGGAGATGTAATAGTAGGCCTGAGAACAAGTCAGGTTTTTCTACGCAGGATGAAGTTTGACTGACGAGGAGTCGCTCTGCGTCGCTACCCGTGGGTGCTGTACCACCATTACCTCCGGCACTGCTCATGCCTTGAGTAAGACTGGAGGTGACGTTTTGAACGCCCTAGGCAGGAGGTCAGCTCGAGGCACAGGCACAGGCACGGACATCGAGGAACGATACGACACGTACCCCGAGCGCGAACAGGAGGAACAGGACCTGTCATGCATCAGCACTAGAGTAGGGAGAATCGTGTGATGGACGTACAGTCCCGACGAACTCGCCCTAAATCATGGAAACACCCATCAGCGGGATGGGGACGGGAAGCGAATCAATGCCACTCACGCCCATCGCGACGAGGTCGAGCTTGACGTCCGCAAACAATCCTTTGACTGAAGGTCCCTTCATCGTGTCTGTCGCTATACGTTTGGCTAGTATGGGGCGACAAGTTTCAAGCGCAATGAAGAATAAGTATCTAGAAAACACTAGTGGAACGTTACTGCCTTCCTTTCAGCGAAAGGCACTCGATTTCATCCGCGCCCGGCTACCTGAGAAATCGCTTGAAACCGCGACCTCTGACGTAGGTGTACGTGCTTCCTCCCATCCCGTTTGTCCCATTTCAAGGACTCAGGGTACCTGTTGGACGGAGTGATCGTCGTGTCGTCATTCTGTCAGGGAAAATTGCCGGGGCCTGAACCGGGAAGACGGATTTCACCCCGTCCTAAGGTATGGATCTATAATCCGGAGTTAGTTCTTTGTAACGCTGACATCAGTGAGTCCCATAGGGGATCAGGGGATTTTCAGGTCCATGGCAGATCGATAGAATCCAGAATCCAGAATTCATCGCGCACCTGAGGTCTCGCCATCAAAGGTGCTTTTAGCAAGCTCGCGCCCCGACACATCACCTCAGGCCGCTAAGGAGTTTTCTCACGGGACCGCTGCAACGCATAATTCCCATCACAGGTCTCGGTCCGACCTCAGTCCCTGTTCGAGCCGCGATGGGTATTACCGGGGGATCTTCTTCAAGCACTCCAATGCGCACTGATATGACCTCACAGACTTGAAAGAAATGTGTCAAGTCACGATACAAGATACTAGTGAATCGGCGATGTCCATGGCATTTCTTTCAGCCCAGGGTCATACCTAGGGTTTCTCGCTCAAGTTCGACTTCTCCGACCGCTTCGCGTCTTTCCGGAGGATCTCGTTGAGCCGAGTGCGCTGACTGCAGTTTTCTACGCGCCAAGCGTCATCCTCGAGGCCGGATTGATTGCGAGACGTGCGTACCAAATGAGAAACTCTTGGCGAGCTCGTGCAGCTCATCCATGCTCATCCCCTTGAAGTACCCTGCGAAGTCATTCACCATCTCCTCCTAAATCTCCCATCAGCGATCTCATTGCGGAGAAGGGGACAAGATCACGGATAGGAGCATCTCTCGCACGACCTTGGCCAGCCATCACTTGGCGTTTGATGGGGGATTGTACTTGTGCTGGATACTCGGCGCGTTCATGGCGAGCCATTTCTCCATTGGCTCAAACAGTGCTCGAACCGGAGTATCGTCAACGCCCCAGCCGTCCGGGGCGACTTGCTCATGCACAGTCAACAGCCTGCTCATAGCATGATCGCGTGTGGGCTAACCCTCCTTATGCAGGAGGAACGGCTTGAGGAGTTTGATGTAAGGGGTGTCCTCGTTGACGTATGTCATACCCCGATACCCGAAATCTCGACAAGCTTGTCAGCGAGTTTGTCAAGGATCCCGGAAACCCACCCTTATACAGTCAGATCGAATAGCTGGCGTCCACCTTGCCATAAATCGACAGCTGCTGTTCCAGTACAGCGAACCGCGTGTCATTGATATGCTGCCAATCCCGAGGACCGTCTCCTGCATTCTGGTAGACGGGGCCAGATTCGCCAACTGCGATACTCAGGGCCAGCTCTCACTCGGTCAAATCGGCTTACCCCAAATGGGACCCTGCAAACTCGTTCAGCTTCGAACGGAAATCGGGAAGGTAAACCTACGCTGTGCTCCCGCAAATACTCGGTTTTGTTCCGGAACTGCTGCTCGTGGTAGCGAGATTGCTCAGGCGTCCCCTCTGGTGCGACTATCAGTGGCCATCTCTTGGAAGTGGGTCAAAGTGACGGACCTGGTAGAGACTCGGAGGACTTGGGATTCCATACCTACGTTAACCTGATAAGCGGTGTCCATCATGGCCCAACAGTCCATACTCACACGGATAGTCGTGACATGCATACACGCAGTTCGGCAGGGGCTTCTTGAAGTGGCTGAAGTCCGCGGCGTACGAGCTGCTCTCGTCGACGTGTTTCTTGCTAATCACATAATACTCGCCTACCGCTGACCTCTCATTAGCTGCAGTGATTCGCAAGGAGGGAGACATCAGCGTACTCAAGGAAGAGGATATGGCTCGGATCGATTGCATGGATGGCCTTCTCCGCTCTCTCGTAAGAGGCCAGGACGCGGACTTGCACTTTCTCGGCAGGCTCGTTGAGCGGATTGTATCCCGCAACCCAGGTATTGTCCCTGTAATGCTGTGAAATATCAGCCTACAATGTTCAAAATCATTTCGCGACATACCCGAGCCAGGTGCTCCCAGATGACACTGGTCTGATCTTGGAAGTCTTTGTGATCATAAACTGAAGCCAGGAGATCAGCGAGGTGCAGCAATCCGAAATTGGTCCCACCTGATGCGATACGAGTGGCATTGTCCGAATGCCAGCCGAAGTTCTGCCCTGCGCTCCCTATCAGCTGCTATCGTAAAGACGAGGTACGCATGCTCACCTCCAGGAGCAGCATGCAGGTCGATCGCCGTAAAGATCCCGTATTTGCGCACGGACATGATCGGTCAGCGTGGCTGTAGCGATGTACGAGGCGGACCCACGAGATCAACCTCCCGATCGAGGTGTTTCAATCCTTCCATCTTGAACACCCTTGGGTTCAGATCATCCTCGAAGTGTCGGTAGTTGATCTATTAGCCCGTTAGTACTAGAACCGCGTACCCCAAGGAAAGGACTGACGGGAATACGGAAACAGTTCGTTCCGAGTGACACGAATAACTTGGCATCTTCCTCGCGGAAGAAATACTCCAAGAACTGTATGTGTTCTCAGTACGGACAAAGGAGCTGCTTCGCGGAGATAGACCTTGTCGAAGAAGTACTCATACTTCTCTCTCCCGAGTAACCCCAGAAGGGCCCCTCGAAGCTGATGCTCATACCCCGTATAGCCCGTGATGGAATTCTCCATGTTCACTGCCAAACGTCAGCTGCTTTATTGAGACAAAGCGAGCAAATGATACCTACTCCATCCTCCCAGACCAGCTTCTTTGACGAGCGACAGGCTTGCCCTGCAAGGTGATATCCGGTTCTGCAAGCGATACCACGAGGTCGAAACACGTGCCGTTGCTTCAGCTTTGTTGAAGGCGTGTAATCTTTGTCGCCTATCCAGCCAGCCAGCAGGCCTAGTTTGCAGCTTCCCCATCACCTCGGATATATATAAAACGTCTTGCATCTTCACTTCAGGTGCTCGAATCTCAACAAGCTTGGGGTGGGCGACGAGGACCGCATGCATATTCAGAGCCTCACAAACCGACATCCACAAGGCCCTTATATCGTTCCGACGATGCCGCCGAGTACGAGTACCGATACATTGAGGATCTGTCGAAGGTGTCTAGTCACGCAATTACCCCGGGCAGCCTCATCTCGCTCACTGGTGAGTGGTCCCCGTTCCATCCCTTTTGTTGCGCACAGCACAGAATGCTTTATCCCGTAAAGATCACCGGTCCTCCTCCCAATCTCCCTCCGAGGCACGCCACCACCACAACTCCGACTTCCACACCACTACCCAATCCCACCCCGCTGCAGCCCTTCGCCGTCCCCAGCCCAGATAGGAAACCCCTATACGTACCCGGCAGTCAGGCGGAACGACAGGCTCGACTGGTGAGAATGAGTAGTCCGCTGAGGAGGGGGACGCACGAGAGTTGGTGGACTAGGGAGATGGGATTCTTCAATGCTGTTGCTAAGGTCTGTTGAATGAGGCGTGAGAACAGTCGGTTCTGATCAAGGCAAGACGATACCGACGTATAGGGTGCTGGATGAGGAGGGGCATCTTATTGTCGGGGAGAGTCAAGCGCCGGAAGTGGGTTGACTCTTGATTCCGAAGCTATTGAGTATCACTGACGGGCACTGGTCTGTAGATTGGGAAGGATGAAGCGCTGGCCATGTAGATATCTGTCTTATCTGACTGTATGGAACTTGCTCACAACCCCGTAGGTATCGCACGATGACCCTGATCCCCATTGTCGACAATGTCCTCTACCAGTCGCAACGACAAGGCCGGATATCCTTCTACATGCAATGCGCAGGGGAGGAAGCCGCAATAGTGGGGAGTGCTGCGGCGATGTTACCGAATGACGAGATCTTTGGGCAATATGTTTGTTTCCCCGCTTAGGTTCAAGCTTGAACTGAACGGAGTATCTCACAGCGAGAGGGAGCAGCACTGCTTCATCGAGGATACACGCTGAACAAGTTGATGGCGCAATGCTTCGGAAATATCGAGGATGAGGGGACAAAAGGACGGATGATGCCGGTTCACTACTCGGCGCCAGAGTATGGCTTCCACACAATCACCAGTCCGCTTGCGACGCAGTGAGTCACCCTTCCGATCATTGAAACAGGCAAGGAGACTGACCAATTGATAGAATGCCGCAAGCCGCTGGCGCGGCTTATGCTCTGAAGCTGGACGATGAAAGACAGGGAGATTGCGTGATATGCTACTTCGGCGATGGTACGCTTTAGCTTTTGATTACCATGTTGACACGTTGAGCCGAGGTCGATCTGACTCAAAAGTCGTAGGTGCCGCGAGCGAGGGCGACTTCCACGCTGCATTGGGGATGAACTCCGTGCTCGGTGGACCATGTATCTGGTTCTGCAGGAACAACGGGTGCGTTACAGTTTTATGGGCGCGTTTGCGCCCAGCATTACCAACCTGCTACAGCTTCGCCATATCCACTCCCATTATCGATCAATATGCCGGTGACGGTATCGCTTCACGAGGTCCAGGATATGGTCTCGACACAATACGCGTGGACGGGAACGACGCGCTCGCCACCCTGTCTGCGGTCCGCGAGGCTCGCCGAAGAGCCGTGGAAGGGAAGAAGGGGGTATTGGTGGAGGCTATGACATATCGGGTTGGACATCATTCGACCAGTGACGACTCGAGCAAATACCGACCGGTAGAGGAGGTTAAGGAGTGGACTATCGTTGGTCAGTCTGGTTTCTCGAGTGCATCCTTGCTTTGCATAGCTGACAGGATTCCTCCACATAAGACAACCCGATCCACCGATTTCGAGCATTCCTAGTCTCGCGTGGCTGGTGGTCCGAGCCCGACGAATCGTCTTTGTTGAGCAAGAACAAGTCCGACGTCCTCCGAGCATTCGGCAGAGCAGAGAAACTGCCTAAGCCCAAGCTGGGTGAGATGTTCAACGATGTATGGGGAGTGAAGGAGGGTGAGGAGGTGCCAGGTGTCATCGTGAGTAAGATCGTCTTAAAGCACAGAATGGAACTGAGATGAGAGCGGACAGATGGAGCAGCGAGCCGAGCTGGGAAGGCTGTTGAAGAAGTACGGGGACGTTTGGGAACCGTGGAGGAAGGAGAGGAAGAGGTTTGTGGAGGAGGGAGAGGATGTTATGGATTGCGATGGGCGGGGATCATGAGTCTCAGAACGAAGCATTGCCGAACAGCATGCTAAGTTATGGTCGATGCATATACCTGTGCACTCTTTCTGCTTCTCCTGCTGGACTTGAACGTGGAGGCGTCAAGTGATGGTAGGCAAAGTGTCCATGCCCTTGTTCTCCATCTGTCACGGAACAAGTCAGTCCTTGGCGACAGACAGATATCCATCCCCCGACGGATAAAGTCTGCTGGCTCCAACTCGCCTCCTTAGCTTCCTCAGCAGCGTCCGGCTCAGCCTTCTTGGCGGTCTCGGTGATTTGCTCAGACGGGACAGTCTGCTCCTCGACTACTCCGCGTCAACGACACCTCATTCGTCTCAAAGAACCACGGACGTTTATCGGCGCTTTCGGCTGGAGCCATTCTCAATCTCGGAGCTGAGCTTTGGGACAACGTATGTGCTGAGCGGATGAATCGACGCATACGAGTATGGAGAACAGGCGAAACTGATAGCGTCAACGGCATCATCCCTGTGGATTCAGGGCAATCGAAAAGCCGAGGTCTCCACTAAGAGTGAGGTTTCAGTGGTGTTTGGCTCGATATGCTTGTTGTCCAATTCGTCGCCAACATGAGATAGCATGACTCAGTCCAAAGTCGGAGAAGGTGCATACGTCCGCATCGTGATGTGGGAATGATGATGCGGGAGAAGAAAGGGAACTCACGGAGGGGTAAGTCACCGAGCGTCACAAAGGATCTTCTTGACTCGTCCAACACGAGGTCTTTCCATCAGAATCTTCGCCGCAGCTGCCCTGGTCTTTCTGTCGTTCGGCTTCTTTTGGCAAGACGACGACTTGAGACAACGTTCGAGACCTCATGGGCTCGAGGTCCAACCGAGTCACCGATTCTGAGCTATTGCCCGAGACCCTCGAATCATCGAGTGGGCTCAGCCAATGGATCCAAGCGGAGAACTTAGTGGCCAGAAGATGGCTACTCGGCAACATCGGTCCGATAGCTGGTGCGGCAGACGGGTTGGCGATAGCAAGCCCGAGCCGGGGTGGAGCGGACGCTGTTCCACAATACTATGTGAGTCCTGACGCACCGGTCTGTCCCTCGCCTTACCGAATTGTCGTCGTACACATGGACCCGAGACTCGGCGCTCGTCATGAGGACTCTTCTTCCTTCCTTCCTTCCCGAGTCTCACCTCCAGCCGTGGTCGGTCCCGGATGTACGTACCTCGGACGAGTGTATACGTCCGGAGATCAACAGCTCCGAGCTACTGCTGGAATCCCTCTTTCGGGCGTATGCCGCGAGTCAAGCGGATCTGCAGATGGTCAGATCCGAATCCGGTGATCTCTGGTCAGGCGGACTGAACGAGCCGAAATCCAACGTCGACGGGAAACCAATTGAAGAAGTGTGGGGTCGACCACAGCGGTGAGTCTCCCTCCGCTAGGCTGGGTTGAGCTGATGATGCAATGAAGTGATGGACCCGCCTTAAGAGCTCCGACTCTGATACGATACGCCAATTACCTACTCGATCGAGCTTATCCCGCCGACATCAAGTACGTTCGTGAGCGCCTACACGACCCTTCGGTGATGAGGGAGGCGGGAAAGGTGATCAAGAACGATCTGGAGGAGGTTGCTGGTGGGTGGTGGAAACCCGGCTTTGACCTCTGGGAGGAAGTGTGAGTCTCCTCGAACGCCATCTCGTATGGAGGATTGATGAGAATGTCGCAGAAACGGACAATCACCTCTTCACACGCATCGTCTGCCTGCGCGCTCTCGAAGCCGGTGCCCATCTAGCCGAACGACTCGACGATTTCGGAGCAGCCGACTTCTACGTCGAACAAGCAGCCAGGCTCAACAATACCCTCGAGCAGTTCTGGGCGACGAAACCCGATGGGACTGGTTACTACCGCGCCATACTCACCGGTTTCACAGGGGACGAGCTGGCCGATACGCCGACCGGCCTCGACTGCGCGTTCCTCCTCTCGGTCATTCATGCATTCGATCGGGATTACGAAACTTCCTTCCGGATTGACGATCCCGGTGTCGTCTCGACTCTTCGGGAGTATATCCGCTCGTTTGATGGGTTGTATTGCATCAACGAGGGACAAAAGTGGACCGACGGCTGGGCCGTAGGCCGATACGCAGAAGATGTCTATGATGGCGTCGGTGATAGCGTAGGGAATCCTTGCTACGTTTTATAAGCCCTGTTAATGCTGATGATGGGTGCAGGTTCATTTGCACGTTCTCCGTCGCGCATGTACTGTACCTCGTCCAGGCGGCCTATATCGAGGCAGGAGAGATACGGGTAGACAATCTCACCATCCCATTTTGGACCGACCTCCTCGGTCAAGCCCCAGATCCCAGCGAA
>JAABUI010001821.1_pt1 | contig 12073 bp, 13 predicted proteins | sample 5559111 | NCBI WGS metagenome assembly JAABUI01 (sample SAMN10711870, study PRJNA513365) | rock metagenome | isolation source: Antarctica rocks | place: Antarctica: Victoria Land, Buttleship Promontory
CAACGGCCGCCTCGAGCACCTCCGCGGCTCCGCCCTCGGGTTCCGCAATCTCACCAACTACATCGCCAGATCACTGCTCGAGAGCGGCGGCTTTAGACCCCGACTACACCCTGGATTGTGAAGAGCCCTAAAAGAGCCGGTTACTGGTGTCAGCGCGTTGCTGTGACTTACCGGCTTTGCCAGGGGGCGGGGGATCGTTTAGTAGAAGTGCTTGCGGCCGCCGACGGCGCGGCCCATGGAGCCCATCGCCAGCAGGACCAAGCCGACGATCAGCACGATGATCCCGATCGTCCACAGAATGGGAATCTTGATGAGGAATCCGACGATGAGCAGAATGACACCAAGGGTGATCATGACGCTCCCAGCTGTGCGCTGCAGGCGGGTTTACCTGCAGATCACAAGGAACGCTACACATTTCGCTACCCGGCGGGAAGAGCTCGCAGACGTCGAGCACCCCCGGTAGGTCGAGCACAGCTGCCGATCGCACCGTACGGGGCGGTGGTGTCATCGACGAACCCTTGGCAGGCACCCGTCGACCGGGGCCCCCGCCAGGAGGTGGGTGAGGTTGCCTGCCGCGTCACGCGCGACGTCTTGCCGTCGAATGCGATCACTAGCCTGCTGAGCTCGGTCGAGGACACATCGGAAGCCCGTTCGGCGATCGCGGTGAACGTCCACACCGCTCCCGTCTGGGGCGGCGAGCCCGGGGCTTGCACGGCGGGCCGTTGAGACGGCCCCTGATCGCATACTTCCCCCATGAGACGACGAACCTGTGGGCGGTGTCACCAGCTCATCGAACAGCAGCGGACCGATACGGCCGGAGACCAAGGCACCTGGCGGTTCGTCGAGCATGACCGCGTTGTGCGCCCTGCGTCGTCCCCTGTGCGATGCGAGGGTTCCCACGTCAACGAGTACTACTCCCGCAAGCCGCCCCGAGGAGGGATCAGGTCGACGGACGCCCCCTCGCCCTGACGGACATCGCAGCGTGCGGGAGCGGTCGACGGGCTAGCGGCAGCGCCCCCGAACCTCACGGCGTGTGGCATGGCCTGAGCACGGGTCCGGTAGTCCTCACCGCGGCGGTTGTCTCTTTGATCGACAACGGGTGGCGGGCGCGGAGCCACAGGCGGACAATTTGATCATGCAGCGCTACTGCCCGGTCTGCCACAAGCTCATCGAGATGAGGCGTCTCAGCGAAGCCACCCGCCCGAGCGATGCTGTGGACCCGTGGCACTTCGACCGTCATGCCCGCGAGGACTACAGCGGGGAAACCACGACACGGGCAGTTTGTTCTGGTTCTGGCAAGAACGAACACGACGCCCGGGACTCGTGGTAGGCGTGGTGGTGTCCCAGGAGACAGCATGGTGCTGGGCGTGCGGCAATTCCATTGCGCTGGTCACCCCGGACGTGCAGAGGATCGCTGAACCTGTCCAGGGCAGCGGCAGCCTGTGGCTCTTCGTCGAGCACCAACGCAGCGGCACACGAGCCGGTGTCCCTTTCGGCCGTGGCCGGTGCCCAGGTTCCGGGCTGAACGTCAGGGAAAGTCTCCGTGCTGTGTAGCGGTCTACGAAGGGGCGGCCAATGAGCAGAAGGAATGACTCGAGGACCACCCACCGACGCTCTCCTCGCGGTTGCTGAGGCGGGGGCCCCAGACTGCCGCCCCTGCAGCCCGAGCGGGCACCGGCCCGCAAAACATCCAGCACGTCGCCGGTATCGGATGCGCCCTCAAAGCCGGGGACGCCAGCACCCCGTTGCTGGCCGCGGACGGTTCCACCTGAACATCACTCGCGGGGAGTGGGAGAAAGCCGCCGGGACAGTCGCGGTGTCCTGCCCCAACTGCGCGGAGCAGGCGATCAGCCGGCCTGCACGGAAAGCTGTGCACGCTTCGTCCACAGTCTCAGTGCCACCGCGGGATGGGCGCTGCGTCCACTGATCACGAAGGACTCGCCGGGCTCGTAGAAGACGCCAACGCGGAAAGCTTCACCCGCACCCGCACCCGCACCCGCACCCGCACCCCCAGCGCCAACAGGCGTGAGCGAATGCCTGCGGGTGCTTTGCCGTCGTACACCCCGAAGGTGGCGTCCGCGCGCCCACGCTGTCGAGCAGCAGCGAATGGGGATCATGTGGGGAGGCAGGTTGGGGAGGCATCTCCGCTGGGTTGGCCAGCGTGACGCCGATGTGTCTCGCTGGTGGTGCGGAGGACGGTTCACGCCAGTGCTCCAGCAGGAAGCCGAGAGGTGAACGGCATCGGAAGAGCATCGTGTGCTTGAGCGCGGTGAACTGGTAGGCACTGCTGGTCCCGCCAGCCACCGACTCGTCGAGCTGCCCATCGCGTTGACCAGCGCAGCGTCGTGCAGCACCCACTACAGTCCCGTTGCGAGCAGGGCAAAACCGCTCCAGACCGCGATGTAACCGTCTACGAAGCCGGGGATCGAGCCACGGACCGACGAGCGGGGGGAGCGTACGGTCCGGGCGTACGCGCTGACCATCGGCGTCGCTGCCGCGTGCATCATCGCCGCCATCATCACGGCCCACATGGTCCACATCAGCATGAAATCGGAGCGTGACCACGCCGACGTCATCGGCATGGCCAGAGCAAAACTTGGCATCCGCTCGCTTCCCGGTGATGGAGCACTGCCCACTCCGGCATGTCGTGCACCGACCGGATTCTCCGACATGCCACGATCACCAGGAAGCAAGCCGATGACCTCGTGGAGGAACTGATGAACCGTGGACAGTTGATTGACGCCGTGGCCGCGGCGACCGGCCTGCCTCGCGCGCAGGTCGAGGTCACCCTCCATGCCACCCTGGCCCAGGTGCGGGGTGCTGTGGCGGCGGGGGACAAGGTTCAGCTTCCCGGCTTCGGCACCTTCGAGCGGCGTGCGCGCGGCGCGCGCACCGCCCACAACCCCTCGACCGGGGCGCCGCTGCAACTGGCCGCCACTCGGGCCGTGGGATTCAAGGTAGGCGCCACGTTCAAGCAGGAGGTCGCTGACAGCGTCACCGCCAAGACGCCAAAGAAGGCGGCGACCAAGAAGGCCTTGGCGAAGGCCACCACGTCGAAGACCACGGCAGCGAAAAAGGCGACGAAGTAGCCGCACACACTAGGGTTGCGCGCCCTGTGCGTCGCTGACCGATCGTCACCCGGGTGTCATTTTCAGAAGACGACTGCACCGTGTTCGTGCGGAAACGTCGGTGGCTGCGGGGGGACTGTTGACCAGCAGCTGTCGGAAGTCGTGTGCACCAAGCTCCACTGCTCAGGAGTCGGTGAATTATCGCCGGTGGTGATGTGGTGGTAGATGGTCATGGGGGTGAACTCCCGGCTGTATGCCCACCAGCGGTTCACCGCGCTGACCCCGACCGAGGTGCTGGCCGTCATTTCCGGTTACCACCGCATCTACAGCGACGCCGATCCCACGGTGCTGCGCCTGGTCGACGAGGTCTGCGCCCACGGCAACTTCCGCGCCTGGGCCCGCTTCACCCACCACGTTGACAGGCTCTGCACCCGCACCGGGCTGCCGCGGTGCGATGAACCCGGAACAGGGTCGTGCGGAAGTTGGCCACGGCTGATCCCGGAGTGACTGACGTTCCCAGTTAGACATCGGAGGAATTGGCCTCGTTCACTCTTCAACCGGTCTGAGGCGCAGCCCCGCCATGCCGCCGTCCACTGCTAACGCTGTGCCGGTCGTGGAGCCAGCAAGGGGACTGGCAAGGTAGGCGATCGCGGCGGCGACCTCTTCGGCCGACACGAGCCGGCCCTGCGGTTGACGGGCACCTAGGGCCGCGCGCTCGGCGGCGGGGTCTGCAGCCCGCTCCAGCAGCCGCCCGATCCAGGGCGTGTCGGCCGTGCCCGGGCTCACCGCGTTGACGCGGATACCCTCCCGGACGTGGTCGGCCGCCATCGCCAAGGTGAGGGCCAGCACGGCCCCCTTGGTCGCGCTGTACAGCGCCCGTGCGGGCAGTCCGGCGGTGGCCACGATCGAACAGGTGTTGACCACTGCCGCATGGGCGGAGGCACGCAGGTGCGGCAGGGCGGCGCGTGTCACCCGGACGAGGCCGAGGACGTTGACGTCGATGACCCGCTGCCATTCGTCGTCCGAGTTGTCCTCGACCGTGCCCTGGGCGCCGATTCCTGCGTTGTTCACCAGGATGTCCAGGCCACCGAAGGTGGCGACGACGGAGTCGACCGCCGACCGGACGGACGGGTCGACGGTGACGTCGCCGACGACGTGGACGAACTCGGCATTGCTGGGGGGCGGCTGCGGATCGAGTATCGCGACGCGCGCCCCCCGTGCGGCGAGCAGACCCGCCGCGGCCAGCCCGATTCCGGAGGATCCGCCGGTGACGAGGGCAGACAGACCGTCGAACTCCTTGTTGCTCATGCTTGACCTACCTTCTGCCGCTGCCGACCGAGCCCGTCGATTTCGAGCTCGAGGAGGTCACCCGCGCGTAGGTAGTGGGCCTGAGCCATCCCCATCGCCACCCCCGCGGGTGTACCGGTGTTCACCACGTCGCCCGGATTGAGCACCATGAACTGGCTGAGGTACCATAGGAGATGATTTACCCCGAAGGCCATCTCGGCGGTCGTGCTGTCCTGTTGCAGACGCCCGTTGACCCAGAGGCGCAGCCCCAGCTGCTGAAGGTCGGCTACCTCCTCCGAGCTGAGCAGCCACGGTCCCATCGGGTTGAAGGTCTCGCATGACTTGCCCTTGTCCCATTGACCGCCGCGTTCAAGTTGGAATTCGCGTTCGGACACATCGTTGGAGATGGTGTATCCGGCGATGACTCCGGCGGCCGCGGCTGGATCGGGCAGGTACCGCGCCTGGTGCCCGACAACTACTGCAAGCTCGACTTCCCAGTCGGTCTTCGTCGATGTTCGTGGCACCAGCACCTCGTCATTCGGTCCCACCACCGAGCTGGAGGCCTTCATGAACACGACCGGCTCGGCCGGGATCTCGGCGTTCGTCTCGCGTGCGTGGTCGTGGTAGTTCAGACCGATGCACACGATTTTCCCCGGCCGGGCGACCGGCGCGCCGATTCGTTCGTCCGCGGCGTTGGGCTGCTCGGGTAGATCTCCGGTCGCTACGGCAGCCGCCAGCCGGGTCAGGCCGTCGGAGGCGAAAAATGCCGGGTCGTAGTCGGGTGTGATACCGGAGGCGTCCAGGAACCGGCCGTCCGCGGTGAGTACCGCCGGCTTCTCGTGGCCGACGGCACCGATCCGTATGAGCTTCAACATTGGTCCTTATCGGGTGGGCGGGATTGCATTGGGAGGGTTGAGCTGGCCGGGCGGCGTACAGCTCGTCGCGCACGCGCCTGTAGACCCGTGCCGCTCACCCCGCGAACCGGGCGCAGTGGAAGTATCGCCAGGCCACGACATGGGTGTGAGGCGGGGAGCGGCGCGAGGTTGGACGTCCCGCTGTGCCCGCAGCACAAGAAACGGGCCGCGTCCCGGCTCCGCCTCGGTCGCGGAGATCGCGTCGGATGGTGTCCTATCCATGAGTTCAGTGCTCCGAACCGGGCGACGCCAGCGGCGATGTCCGGCGACGATGTTTGGCTTGGACGGGCGATCATAGGGGTGCGCGCACCGTTTCCCGGGATCCCGTTCCGCTCGTCGGTTCATGGTCGTGTGCCGGCCCATTCGCGCCCGTGCGGAAACGCGAACGCATCGAGGGACTCCCGGCGGATCTGCGCGCTGTAACCTGGCTGATCGGGCAGAAGGTAGCGGCCGGCCTTGGTGCGCACGGGGTCAACAAAGTGCTCGTGCAGGTGGTCGACGTATTCCACGACGACATCGTCGAGGCTGCCCGAAACAGCGACGAAGTCGAACGCTGCCAGATGCTGGACGAGTTCGCACAGGCCCACGCCGCCGGCGTGCGGGCACACCGGCACGCCGAACTTCGCGGCGAGGAGCAACACGGCGACGACCTCGTTGACCCCGCCGAGGCGGCAGGCGTCGATCTGGCAGAAACCGATAGCGCGAGCCTGCAGCAACTGTTTGAACATCACCCGGTTGTGTACGTGCTCCCCGGTGGCGACGCGGCATGGCGCGATGGCCGCAGCGATGGTGGCGTGGCCGAGGATGTCATCCGGGCTCGTGGGCTCCTCAATCCACCAGGGTTCGAACTCCGCGAGTTTGGCCATGTTCGCGACCGCTTGGTCGACGTCCCATGCTTGGTTGGCGTCGACCATCAGCCGTCGGTCGGGTCCGAGAATTTCCCGGGCGATGCGGCAGCGGCGCACGTCGTTGTCGATGTCCGCGCCTACCTTCAGCTTGACGTGTGTCCATCCGTCGTCGACGGCCTGCTGGCACAGGCGCCTCAGCTTGTCGTCGTCGTAGCCGAGCCAGCCGGCGGAGGTGGTGTAGGAGGGAATGCCCTCGTTGTGGAGTAACTTCTCACGAGCGGCGCGGCCGCTCTCCTTGGCCTGCAGCATCTCGAGCGCTTCGGCAGGGGTGAGGGCATCGGTCAGGTAACGCCAGTCCACGAGGCCGACGATCTGTTCGGAGGTCATTTCAACGAGCAGCTTCCACAGCGGTTTGCCCTCGCGCTTGGCGAACAGGTCCCACATCGCGTTGACCACGGCAGCGGTCGCCAGATGGATGGCACCCTTTTCCGGTCCAATCCAGCGGAGCTGGCTGTCGCGGGTGACGGTCCGCCAGAACTCTCCCATGTCGGCGCAGGCGTCCTCGACCGGATGGCCCAGGACGAGAGGGCGCAAAGCATGGATGGCGGTGCATACGACTTCGGTGCCGCGGCCGATCGTGAAGGTGAACCCGTGACCCTGCAGGCCGTCCTGGCCGTCAGTGTGCAGGATGACGTAGGCCGCAGAGTAATCGGGATCGGGGTTCATCGCGTCCGAGCCGTCGAGCTGACGTGAGGTCGGGAACCGGACGTCGATAACCTCGAGGTCGGTGATCTGGGTCATGGGCGCTCCTCCTAGCGTATGTAGCGCACGGGTAAGCCCACGTGCGCGAGCGCGGTCCGCTCGTCGGCCGCGCCCTTCGTCGCGGCGGGCCGAGCGTGCACCTGCCCCGGCGAAGTCGCCGGGACCCGGGTGGCTTCACCCGGGGGGTGCTGAGAGCTGAGCCTGACAATCGTCTCCTCGGGCGATAGCGACATTTCGTCTCCTTGAGTGGAACAGGCTGGACGGGTGCGGTCAGACGGTCGTTCGATCAAACTGACGGAAGGGCAGCGGCTCCACCCGCCCCACGATGAAGGCGTAGGAAATCGCGCCGAGGATTGCGACCGCGCCGGTGATGATCAGCGGCAGGACAAATGATCCGGTGATGCCCTTCAGCACGCCCAGAAACAGTGGGCTACCCACGCCGGCCAAGTTGGAGGCAAAGTTTTGGATGCCCCCGATCGACGCTACCTGGCTTTGGGAGGGCGCGACGTCGGCAGGCAGCGACCACACCGAGGCCGCAGCGAAGGTCAGGCTGGCGTAGCTGACAGACAACAGCCCGAGGGCGGCCCATCCATTGGGCACGATCACCGCGAGCGCGATGACGGAACTAAAGAGCATGCCGCCGACCAGTGGGATCTTGCGGGCCTTGGTCAGGCTCGCGCCGTTGCGGACGAGCCGATCGGAGTACAGACCGCCTGCCCAACCGCCGGCGATGGCCACCAGGGCCGGGATCGCGCCGGCGAAGCCCAGTTTGAGCAGGCTGAAGTGCCGGGCATCGACGAGGTAGGTCGGAAACCAGGTGATGAAGAAGTAGATGACGAAGTTGAGGCAGAAAAAGCCGAGCATCATGCCCCAGATGGTCCGGTAAGCGAAGAGCTGGCCCCAGCGCACCGTGCCGCCGCCGTCCTCGACAACCTCTTCGTCGACGCGGCCGCCGCCGTCCTTGATGTAGTCAATCTCGTCCGTCGAGGTGGCCCAGTGCTGGCGTGGGTTGCGGTAATACCACGCCCAGAGCACAACCCACAACGCGCCCACCACGCCGGTGATGACGAAGGACCACCGCCAGCCCACCCCGGCGATGATGAACGCCACCAACGGTACCGACAACGCGGTGCCCACTCGGGCGCCGGAGTCGTAGATGCTGGTCGCGAAGGCCCGCTCGCGGACGGGAAACCAGCGGGAGACCACCTTCGCGTTGGTGGGGTACGCGGCGCTCTCGCCGATCCCCAGGCCGAGGCGCAGACCGAACAGCGAGCCGAAGCCGGTGGCCACGGCGGTCAGTGCGGTGAACAGCGACCACCACAGCACGGCGAAGGAGTACATGATCCGGGGTCCGAGCTTGTCGATGAACCAACCGGCCGGCAGCTGGAAGATCGCGTACGTCCAGAAGAAGGCGCCGAGGATCAGCCCCATCGAGGTATCGCTGAGACGGAAGTCGTGCTGGATGAACGGCGCCGCGATCGACAGGTTGGCCCGGTCGACGTAGTTGATCGCCGTGCCGGCGAAACATAGCCCGACGACGGTCCACCGGACGTGGGTCTTGCGTCGTCCCGAAGGGGCCGCCCCGGGCTGCTCGGATACCGCCCCGGGTGTCGCCAAGGCGGTGACCCCCAGTGGCTGGCGCAGGCCGCTGGGTGCTGCCTTTCGCCTGTTTTTCGAGCTGTCCTTACTGGTGACCATGATCGGAACCTCCCTGCGATTTCGCCACCGCATGACGTTGCCGATTGACAACTTCATTCATATATGCGAACATCATTCTCTGTGGTGAGAGTACGGAATGGCGTCCCGTTCGGTCAAGACCCCAGTTGCGAGCTTTCGACGACGCGGGAGCAGGGGGCAGTCCGGGACCGGGCGACGGGCACTGACGGCTTACGTCCGGTGAAGTCGGCTGCCCGCACCCTGGACGTTCTGGAGATCCTCGCCGCCGGAGCACGCTCCTTCGGGGAACTTTCCCGCGACCTCGGCATCCCGAAGAGCAGCTTGCACGGCATCCTCGCGACCATGGAGGACCGCGGATGGGTGGAGCAGGCGCCTGAGGGTCGGGTGCGGCTGGGTCTGCGCGCCTTGCAGGTCGGCAGCGCCTACCTCGAGGCCGATGAGGCGGTGGTCAGAACCGCCGGTCTGCTGGATCGGTTGGCAGCGGTCACGGAAGAGACCGTGCAACTGGCCCGGCTGGACGGCGCGAGCGTGGTCTACCTCGCCCAGCGCGCCTCCACCCATCCTGTCCGGCTGGTCTCTGCGGTCGGCAGTCGGCTGCCCGCCCATGCCACCGCTCTGGGTAAGGCCTTGCTCGCGGTGCGCGATCTTGAGGGCATACGTCGGAGGCTCAGCTTTCCCTTGGAGGCATTGACGAGTCACACCCTCACCCACTGGGATCAGCTGCGTGTCGAGCTAGAACTGATCCGGGATCGGGGGTACGCGGTGGATCAGGAGGAGGCCCTGGAAGGCTTGTACTGCTTCGCGGTCACGCTGCCGGGCACCCGGCCGTCCCTGGACGGGGTCAGCGTCTCGGTACCTACCTTCCGCCTCTCTCCAGCGCGTGAGCGGGTCGTGCTCGACGCGCTGCGCGAGGCTCAGGACGCGTGGTCGGTGGGCCGCACTCAGCGGCGTGGCTAGCCCGTCGGTGCTCCGCGCGACTCCCCGCCGACGGTTCGGGCTGCCGCCGATGTTCGCGGCGATGGCCACCACCACCGCGGCCCAGCTGCCGGTGTTCCTGACCGGTGCGTTGTCCGTGCAGATCGGTCGAGACCTGGCGCTGGGTACCCGGGGCCTGGCCGTGGCGGTCGCCGCGTTCTTCGGTTCCTCGGCCCTGTGCAGCGCCGGGTTCGGCCGACTCTCCGACCATATCGGCGGCGCGCGCATGATGCGGCTGGGCACGATTCCCGCCATCGGTGCGCTGCTGTGGATCGGTTTCGGCGTCCACCGGTTTGCCTGGCTCGTGGCGGCACTCTGCGTAGCTGGTGCGGCCAACGGCGCGATCCAACCCGCCGCCAACCGCTACCTCACCCGGTCCGTCGGCAGCCACAGACAGGGCATGGCGTTCGGGGTGAAGCAGGCGGCCATCCCCGCGGCCGCCCTGCTGTCGGGTCTGGCGGTGCCCACCGTGGCGCACACCGTCGGATGGCGGTGGGCCTTCGTCGCCGCGGCCGTCGCGGCCGCAGCCGCAGGCACCCTCGTGCGCCGCTCGCCGACGGCCACGACGGCTCCCGTCCCTACCGAAACTCGCGGCACCGCCGGGGACGTCGCCCGGCAACCCGGTCGGCCGGCGCTGCTGCTGCTGGCCGTCGGGGTCGGCTGCGCCTCGGGAGCGGCCAACGCGATGGGCGCGTTCTTCGTGCTGTCCGCGGTGAGCATCGGGGAGAGCGACGGGCACGCCGGCCTGGTGGTCGCGGCGGCCAGCGTCGCCAGCGTGCTCGTCCGTCTCGGGATCGGCGTCCGCGCCGACCGGCGCAGCGCCGGGCACCTGCGCCTGGTCGCCGTTATGTGCACCCTCGGCGCGCTCGGCCCCGCGCTGCTCGCCGTGGGTGACTCCCGCCTGTTGGTGGTCGCGGCGCTCATCGGCTACGGCATCGGGTGGGGCTGGGCCGGGCTGCTCAACTTCGCGGTGGCCAGTACCCACCCGACCGCTCCCGGCCGGGCGACCGGCCTGACCCAGGTGGGCGCCAGCGCCGGTTCCTGCCTCGGGCCGCTGGCCTTCGGCCTGATCGCCGCGCGGCTCGGCTACCCCCCCGCCTGGATCGGCGCGGCCCTGCTCTTCCTCGTCGCCGCGCTGGTGATCCGCACCGGTCAGCGCGCGCTGCTGGGCGCTCGCCCCGTCACCTAGTCGGCGCACCAAGCAGGCCGGCGATGCGGCGGATCGCCAGCGTGTATCGCTCGCATCGGCACCCGCACCCACGGCAGCGGACTTGGGGCGGCGTGTCCGTACCGCCGCGGCGGCCGCGACCGGGGAGGAGGAGTTCCTCGCCCAGCTCCGTACGCAGAGGGTGCTGGTGCGGCCGTGGTTCGCTACCGGCGACTTCACCACGGTCGTCGGCATGAGCGTCACCCTGCCGACCGGGTCCAGCGGGGCGAACCTTGACTGGCACGGGGGGCCTGCGCCTCAGACCGGTCCAAGCGTGACGACGAGTATTCCCCCGATGATTGATCCGAAACGGCCGATTCGTCCGATGATTGGCTGGTAGCGTTACTCGCTTCGAGGTTGAGCTGCGGACTGGGAGAGCGAGAAACAGCGCATGGGGCGAGGACGGACTGGGGGATTTCAGAACGACGCCGCGGACTCAGGGGGCGCGACAGCGGAGAGTGCTCAGCCGACGGGGCCCGTGCTGAGCGTGACCGAAGGCGCCATCTTGAAGATCAAGAACCTCATCGTGGACGGCGCTCTATGTCCCGGTGATAGATTGCCCACCCAAGACCGGTTAGCCACGCAGCTCGGTCTGTCGCGTAGCTCCCTCCGTGAGGCTGTCAGCGCCCTGACGCTGCTGGGCGTGCTCGACGCCCGTCAGGGAGATGGCACCTACGTCACCAGCCTGCGTCCCGACCTGCTGGTCAGCGTGATCGGCTATATCGTCGACCTACACCAGGACAGCAGCCTGTTGGAGTTGTTCGAGGTCCGACGCGTACTCGAGCCGGCGGCGTCCGCACTGGCCGCGACCCGCATCACTGACGACGAACTCGCCGGCGTGCGCGACTGCCTGATCCGGATGGAGCACCTGAGCGATCCAGAGGAGCTCGTCGCCGGCGACATGGAGTTCCATGATCGCATCGTGCGGGCATCCGGCAACGCCACGCTCGCCTCCGTCGTGCGCGGATTTTCTCAGCAGACAAGCCGAGTGCACGTCTGGCGGATGGCCGCACTCGCCGGAGTGCCGGAGTGGACCCGGTCCCAGCACCAGGCAATCTATCGGGCTTTGGCGGCGCACGATGCGCAGATGGTGCTCGCCGCCGAGACGGTTCACGTGGCTGAGAGCGAGCTGTGGCTGCGGCGCTACCTGGACAGCAAGTGACAACGTGTCATCCGTTTTCGAAAGTGGTCTTAGGGCTATTCATCTGACCGGACTAGCGCAGGTCAGGAGCCTCTGCAGGTTCGCGCCGCTCGAGGGCGTCCCATGCTCGGCGGGTGGCCGCCTCCTCCTGGTGGTGTGGGCGGGACGCGGCCGCATCCGCCCACAGCCCATCG
>JAABUI010001822.1_pt1 | contig 12069 bp, 10 predicted proteins | sample 5559111 | NCBI WGS metagenome assembly JAABUI01 (sample SAMN10711870, study PRJNA513365) | rock metagenome | isolation source: Antarctica rocks | place: Antarctica: Victoria Land, Buttleship Promontory
ATGACTGGCGTGCAAGTGCTAAACTCAGTCAAACCTAGACTGCTGCAGCATGCCGGCGATAGCGGTAGCCCAGCTGCTGCCGCTGGGTGGCTTGTGGGCCTGGCAGTCGAGGGGCGCGCCCTGGTCACTAGTATTTTGCGCAGCAAAGCCAACTTTGACAAAAGCTTACAGCTTCAGCAGGACATAGGTACTGTCTTCAAGACAGAGCTGAATACGCTGCATCCGTGATGCATATGATGGCCTGACTGATCGCTCACTGCAGAGGAAGTTAGCAGCTTGTTGCCCGGTGGTTTGAGCATTATTGGTACCTACGCCCTTTGGAAAAACAGACCTGATCATGGGAAAATGACCACCCAGATACAGGCTACTGATCTTTGCATCTGCTCACACGCATCCTTGCAAGCATATCAAGAGGTAGCTAGGTCTGAGCTGTTGCTCTCTTGTTGTGTCAAACTCATGACCAAGTGTTCAATGCAGTTTGCATACAGAGATCTGGTGTGGGCAAGAACCAGCTTTTCTGCGCCATCCTGACAGCAGACAGTGTTTCCTGGTTCCAGCTGCATAATGCAACATCAGCCAAGCCAGTTGAATCCCTAGTCATATGCAATGGAGGAGACGCAGCTGCTCACAATGATCTTCTGGATCTTGACAGCAAATACTTGGACACGACGTTCACCAAGTTATATTTGGAATCCACAGTCAAGTTGCGTGTGTATGGTGCCAGGCTTAGCACACCTGGTGAGGCACAGACAGACTTTGGCCCAAGTCAGCCTTTTAAGGCAGCCATTGCAGATGCCATTCACACAGCAGCAGATGATCTATGTAGCTCTTCTACAGTGCTGCTCGCAAAGGCTCCCTCAGGAGGTACTGACTATGCTATCGTTGCACAGAGACCAAAGCTGCAAGACTCATGTGACACACCATGCTATCTTTGCAAGACTCATGTGACACACATGCCTTGTCTGCACATCTGTTTGGCACCCGTCCTGTCAGTGCACCTCAGCTGTCTCGGCACTTTGATCAGAGCCAAGTGTGGAATTTCCTGTGTGCAAATACGTCAGGTCACACTGACAAAACAGTGTGTTGAAACACTGTGCATAGTGTTGATTTATGCAAATTCCTTCCTGTCACTTTACCATTGACACTATGGTTGTTGACAACCATTCAGTCATGCTCTGCAAATGCATTGTAAGCGTAGACTCCACAAGAGGGAATGCCTGTCAGATGCTGTTCACTTTTTGTTCAAACTTGCTGCTCACGTGCAGAGCCAATATTGCTGACGCTTGAGAGCAGTCAAGCTAAGCAAGTGTGTGGGGACTTCAAAGGCAGACATGCAGAAGCTGTTGACATCACCCTGTTGAACAGCGGGAGCTTGCCACAGGCTGCTGCACAACCGCCATGCATCACTTACCAGCCTGTAGCAGGTACAGCCTGCATGCACCTTTGCCAGTCTTGCTCAAGTCAGAGTAGCTGATTGTGCAACACTAGAACTGCCAACTGCTTAAAAGGCCGCCTCATCATGCATTGCCTGCAAAAGGCCGTCTCATCATGCATTGCCTGCACAAAGCTGTGTACTACAGCTCAGCTGTTGCAACAGCATATAGAATGAAGCATGTAGCGTAGAGCAGGCTCAGACAGTTTCATGCTTACACCAACATCAACTAGCAGCAGTATACAGTCATGTTGTGGTCCACATGGTGCATATTGTTTAAGCGCCAGCCTCTTGCTCTGCATAAGTGCACCTTCTCTAGGGCAAATGCTCTGCACAGCCTCAAAACACACGCATACATGTTCTGTATCTACGCAGGCGGGAGCTGCAGCTATGACAGTACTACAGTCACTCTAAGCGTTCTGTGCTATGTGCCAAACACAGCGTTGCTGGCAGACTTGCAAGCAAGCTACTTACAGCTTGCCATCAGAAGGCAGCTGAGCATGCTGCAGCATAAAATTGTACAGCAGGGCAGTTTGCAGCGTTGGACGGTGTTTCAGGTATTCCTGTCTGGTGCTCAGTGCGCTTTTTGATGTTTCAGTGTGGGAGTGTGTGAATGCTGTGACCAAAGGGCTCTTCCTGACTCTCGACCATCCTTTAGCAAATTATTATGACTGTTTTGCTACGTCGTTCTGCTTGAGCTGGCAGGGGGCGGCTCCCATGTCCGCTCAATTTCAGCACTGGTATCTGCCAACATCATGCCTGGCATTTCACACACAGACCAGTTTTGATTTGTATGGCAAGGGTCAGGAGTTGCATGAAATAGTTTGAAAGGGTTGAATGTCACTCCAGTCCCTGTTGTGTCTGACAGGTGCAACCGCCAGGCTGGCCCCACTGCCTTACCCTCATGTACCCCCTGGCTAGCCCCAAAGCAGCAAAGGGCACAGGCTCAGCACAGCAGGGCACATTGGCAGCTGAAGAAGAGGACCTCAGGCCAGTCAGGTAGTCGTATTATGTAACAGCATACCAAGCTTTCTGAGCAGACCTAATATATTGTGGCCCTCTCATGGTAAAACATATTGCCTTATGGTTACATAGGTTGTCATGTATCAAGCATGCACATCATGTCTGCTGCTGTTGGCAAAGGTTTTGCATGCTGACCCCAACAGGGCAGCATGTCATGCTTGACAATGCTGACAATTCAGGTAACACAGAGTATGATCCTCAGGCCAATACATTTTTCTTCATTTTGTAGGCAAGCACTGCATGATCGGTTAGGGCTTCCTGCCAATAGACCCCTGCTGCGACTGAATAGTGCTGTAGACCCCAGATCAGCAGTAAGGCCACCCCAGAGCCTGCCAGGCGCCAGAGCTGCAAGGCTGCAGGATGTGCATGTGGGCATCAACCCACCACCAGTTGCTGGGGGGACAGTCCACATGATCGAGGGCAGCTACGACTATCACCATTACATGCAGGTTTGCGTCACACTTGACCCTCGTGTGTATTCGGCACTTTAGGGACAATGGTCCTATTGAGTGCGCGTGGCACAACCTGCAGAGTGGCTTTGTTTGCACGGCTGAGAGCATGAAGATGGCTTCATGATTGCTCATTGCACGTCTTGTGATGGCTATGCTGCATCATGCTTCAGCCGTCTCTGGCAGCAACACTCAAGCTTGGAGCCATGGCACCTGCATTGCACAATGACTGTCCAACCCTTGTAATCCACACATTGCAGAGAGCGGCACTGCAACAATTATCTGCACCGCGTGCTTTGTTGCTGCAGGCACAATCCTGTGGTCATGCCACCTGTCTTGTACCAGGACCTGACTACCAATAGTGCCTTGTGGAGTACCATGTAACGTGGCAGCATGTTTGTGTAATGGTGCCATGTGTGTATGCGTCTACAGGACAAGACAGATGATGCAGGGTGGGGGTGTGCATACCGATCCTTGCAAACAATCCACTCCTGGTTCAGGCATCAGCACTACACACAGCAGGCGGTGCCGGCTCTGAGAGACATCCAACAGACCCTGGTGGACATAGGTTGGTGCATCCCCTACAACTGCTGCATTTGCTCAGTCTGCAGCTAGCAATTGGCATGCATATGGCTGCTGTAAAAGCACAGCCCTGCAGCAGATCACACTGCTACTTTGCTGTCCAGGCTGCGGTAACCAGTTGTGCTGGCAATACCTGTGATGTCTGTATTTGTAGCGAGATCCAGTATCACCACACAGCATTCTGCATGTAAGTTCTTGCATACATTGATGGCTTCCACCTTGCAAGGTGAATGAGTAGCAGGGGATGTGACTGAGCTTTTCCATGCTTGATTTAATGTGTAATGTCAAGCTTAGCATAGTAATCTGTTTGCTGGAACTGAATCCATGCCTGTACCTTTTGTGTAGGAGACAAGCCCCAGTCATTTGTGGGGTCCAGGGAATGGATTGGTGCCATTGAGCTAGGCTACGTCTTTGATGAGCGATTGGGAGTTGCAGCAAAGGTCGTCACAGTGGCCTCAGGGGCGGAAATGGGCAGCAAATCCAGAGAGATTGCACAGCATTTTGACAGTCAGGGCACCCCCATCATGGTGACAATGCCATGCGCTTGCTTCCTTCCCCACCAATCTGCTGCCTTATGAATGCACTTGGCTCTGTGTATGTTTGCTCTTTGCATTGCGTTGTTGCCTTTAGGCTCATGGGCACTGCACTTTCTCGGTAAGTGTGCTATAACTGCCGAGATCATGATCAGGTCACAGCTGCACAACAGCTCAATCATGTTGTACAATTCATTATGCATGCTTGCAGATTGGAGGTGGCGTGCTTGCCTACACATTGCTTGGCATCAGCCATAATGAGAGAACAGGGGAATGCGCTTTCCTGATATTGGATCCTCATTACACTGGTGACGAGGATCTCTCCAAAATACAACATGGGCAGTGGGTATCGTGGAAGTCCCCACTTGGAAAAGCTGCAGCTGGGGGTCCTCTGTTTGTCCAAAACGCGTTTTATAATCTGCTTTGTCCACAAAGACCCAACATGATCTGACAATGCACTTCTCAACACTTGGATGATCTCATTTGGTATGTAACAGGCATGAGCATCAAGCAGAGAAGCCTGTGTGCTGGTACCGAATTGTGGCTGTGTGGACTTTTGCTTCTGCCACACCTCAGTCAGAGCCACAAGGCAGTTGATATTACACCAGGGGACACAAGCTGGACTGGTCTGCCAATGCCCCCATGATAGAAACCATACCCAATGCAGCTTTGGAAGCAGCAGACGTGATTGACCCAAGCTCAAATTCCGCCCAGGTAGCATAGTATGCAAGCAAGTCACAATGTATTTAATGTTTTGTATCTCGAAATCCAACCATCATACAAAACATTAATGTGTTGTGGATTGATGTTTTGCTTGTCCGTGATCTACAGTTTCAGTCACAAGTGTATTTTGTGCTAAGAAATTGCTTGCTACCTACAAACATGATGCTTGTGCTTTGCAGCACTACCTGAATTCAGCACATTCAAAGCAATAAATCAGTGTCCTATCACGACAGGGCCTTTTGCTGGCATTCGTAAATCTATCACAGGCATGTCAAATGCATGCTGCTGAGGATCAGACAGGTCATTCATTTTGCAATTCTGCAAAAACAATGCACATACTCATACAAAGTTGCCATTCACCAAGCAACATCTTGACTGCAAACCCCAAGCAGCACCTGGAAACATTCATTTTTGTGCTTCAGTCGATAAACACGTGACTTCAGCTTCATTTCGGATTGCTGTGCGGCTGCCAATCTGTGCAGCTACTGCACTTGCACCATTCCATTTGCTTGTTGGGCTTGCATAGCGATTCCCTGGTTCTGCTGGTAGTTCTTTGGCCGCCTGTCAGCGGGAAAGGTCAGTGTCAGCAACAAAAGCTTGCATTTTGAGAGGCTTGTGATCAGGCTTGGTCTTTGCTACAGTCACTGTTAGTGCAGCCTGCTAGCACCTGAACAGCATGATGTGTGGCTCTGGCTTATGTATGGCATAATGTACCCAGCCTCGTGACTGCTGAACTCCAATCCCCCTCCACTCATTCTGCACATAGCAGGGGTAGTGAAGCCTGCAAAGCCTTTCAAAATCAGTGGCAAGTCATGCAAGAACAGCAAACCAAACCTCCGACAGCAGGCGTCCTTTTGGCAGAAGGGCAGCTATGTCACTGGGGAGAACCACATGCCTGCATCACAGCGAGAGACAGTTCGCTTGGAAGCTTATTGATAAGCTTGCTGACGTCATCGGAACTGGCTGTAGCACTTGATGCTGGTAAAGGTTGCCATTCGTCGTCTTGCAACTAAGCTGATCAGCAATCAAACTAAGCTGCAAAGCACCAGAGCCTCACCTGTATTCATACACGTCGTCAAAGTACTTCTCTGAGTATTGGATCTGGTTTGGTGGCATGTTGCCACACTGCAAGTTGCGATGTAGACTGTAAAGAAACCGCGCGGGGGCTTCTGATCGTCACAGCCTGACGCATCAAGTTCAAGACTCTAAACTCTTTCCTGGCTCATCCTGCAAGATTACGGTAAAATCCGAGACAGCTGTCACCCGCCATGACAGTCGCCATTTGAATTTGAAGTGCTGTTTGTGCTCCCCACATTGCAGAAACCAGATGCTTCGTGGAAGATCATCATCTTGGGACTGCACAACAGCCACCTGCTACTTATGGCTTCTCACAAACAACCTGCAGGTGCGCCTTACACGTTTCAAATGGCGCTGGAACAGCAATGGGCAATTGGGCAGTGATACATCCAAATAGTAATGGGCCCGGGACGTATAATATATTGTGTCACATACAGATTATTACACATCATCACTGCAGTGGCCTAGTACAAAATTGCGGTCTTGAAAGACTTCATTGTCTCAACAACCTCTGTCTGCTACTGTACATACATGCATACATTGGTGGCTTGTCCAGCTAATTCCACATGTTAGCTAAGACCATGGGGTACTAGTACAACACACTGCATCTGTATATACAGCTTCTCCAGTGCTCAGCATGCACAAAAGATCTGCCCCTTGGGGTGACAAAAGCATAAGGCGACGTACAAGACCTGCATACAAATCAGTTTGCAAAATCCTGACTAGCAAAGGTACAGCACATGATTCAGACAACTTAATTCACAGTCATTCAGCAACACACTGTACAAAGCCTGCCTGTCCTCCCCAGGTGATGCTTGCGGGTACAACTTTTGCCCTGCCTACAACAACAGTGTACACTTGCTACAGGGCAGCACCCAGCAGCCCCAATCGTGCCATGATGCGCAGCCAAGTTTTGGCATCCCAGCCTATTCTTGGCATGCTGACCTTGGTATTGAGTATCCTCATGTTGTGCATAGTCTGATTGGCTGCTGTGCCGACCTGCAAACGTAATCCAGCCAAAGCTCAGAATTGACTTACACTCAGATCCTGGTTGCTGATTGCAACTGGTTCATCACAATATGCAAGCTGCTGCCAAACACACTGCAGCAAATCAACCAAAATGATGGTTAGCACTTGGATGCAATCGGTAGCAGGGGGATGGTTGACCAAACTCACCTGGTGTGTGGCATGGGTCACTTTGTGAGCAACAGAATGCCCAGCATGCTTGACCATTTCCTGTGCACCCTCCAGCTTATGGCTCACATCTTCCTGTATTTTCCTCATGACCACTGGAGCACCCCTCACCACGACTCTTGAGGCCTCAGCAACATCATTGCCAAAGGAACGCAGCACAAGAGCACTTGCATGCCCAGCTTGTTCCAGAGCAACCTGAGCTGCAGCCAGATGGCGCTTCAGGCTTGCAGATGTCTGATTGGCGCCATGGAACAGAGCAAGGCTTGTGCTCTGCCCAAGATGGCAGGTCTTGTGGGCGACTGTCTGAGAGAACTCAACCACAGCTGTGGCCGCAGCCCGTGCACAGCTTGCTGAATTTTGGGCAGTGTACTGTACCGCTACCAGACTGTGGGCTCCTGCAGCTGAGCTCAGTCTGCTTGCTGTGCCTGCAGCCTGACTGATAGATTGCACAGCAGTGTAGGAAGCTGAGCCGAAAGTGTGGGGCTTGTACAAGGCTTCTGGTGGTGTAGCAGTGTCTGGGAGCAGCTGAAAGGTGGCCACTGTCTCAGATCCCGGCACTGGAGCAGCAGAGGTGTTGGTGCTTGGAGCAGACAGCTCTTCTGCATCAACAACCTCCTGCAGGCACAACTTGGTGTAAGAACAAAGTGGCAGCAGCCCAGCCTAGGCCATACAGTCTGGGAATCACTGCGGCATAGCCCTGGAGCAGAACAGACACCCTGGCATGAGTGTCAACTTATTGTGTTCAGAACTGCCACAGGAAGCAGACCGAAAAGCTGGAAGGATTACCTGCACAATGATGGCTTTGTCATTGCTTGCGTTTTGAGCAGCAGCTAAGCATGCCTGTCTCCTGGTATGCTTCACAGCAGGCTGCAGGGTTTCACGCCATGCACTGATGAGCATTGTGCAGCCAGACCCATCACCGAGGCTGTCTCTCATTTGCACCACCTGAAACAGCAAAAAAGTCTGTTTGCTACAGGCTTCACAGCAAGTCAGACAGGCTGCTGATGCTAACGGTAAGAAGTATGTACTATCTACACCATCTTGTGTAGAACCAACCAGATGTACGTGCAGGCCACATGATGCCACTGGTGGCCCAAACAAGTGGCCCAGCAACAGAAGATGTAACAAGCAATCCAGCCCATAAGGTTGGTGCAGCCTAATAGAGTGAAGACGCGTTGCAGACAAGAAGACTCACAGTGTGAGGCTTCAGGTGCGCTTCTCCAGCTAGTGGCTTGTATGCCTCCATTTGTGAGGCAGCCTGCACAAATCACAGCCTAGGCAAGCTCAATCACATGTCTTGAACACACATGTAGCACACAGGCGTAACTTTCATACCGCAGCTCAGGCAGCAGCAAAGCACAAGACAGGCCTAGGTCGCATCAGCAAAAGGGTGACATTTCACACTATCTTGCTAAGCCACCAAGCAATTGGTATTTCTATAACAACCTACGCGTAGTTCTGATAAGAATAGCATGACAGCAAAGCTCAAACTCTTGTACAACAGCGGATTCGTTACATGACTGAACAAGGAAGGGGCATAGATCAGCAACCAAAATACAGCTCTACCCATGTTTGATACGGCTGCAAGCAAACTTGCAAGTCTGCTTGACCTAGCCCCTTCCCTGTCAATGTAGGATACAAACTCATGGTACACACTTGACAGCTCCTGATCTATGCCACCTTCTTCATTCAATCATGTTCAGCACTGTCAGATTGCAGCACAAAATGTCCTGACAATTGTCCTGATATGTCTAATATTACACACTAGAGCAGAACAGATAACAGGAGCAGCTTTGAAAGAGTACAATCAGGGTACAGACTTTGTGTTGTACAGCCGTTAGCAACAGCAAGACACTTGGCTGTGTTGATGAGCCATCTTAAACAATATACAGTCTTCTTGGCCAGGAGTTGTGAAGACGCGCTGATATGCTGACACCTTGGATCTTTGGGCACTTTATACACAAGTATCATCGGTAATACAGTCATTACGAATGTATTGTGACGGGGTCGTGACAATCTGTCAGTATCTGGCACCATCAAATGTCCACACCTTGACCTGGGGGGGTCTCGGCACTGAGCGAAGCTGATTCTGCAAAGCCTGCATTTGACTGTTGTGGTGGTGGTTGACAATACTGAGGGATGCCTGAAGGCCGGACATGACCTGGTCTTTCATGTCTGCCAGGTTCCTGGCAGAGCTCAGCTCCTTCTGCAGTGCCTTCTTGTCGGCCTGCAGCTTGTTGTTGCTGCCGATCAGAGAGCAGCAGACGATGCTGGCAACAACCACACCCCACATCCACATGTTGCGGTGGCCACGCCTCTCCACACGGCCATGCTCCCTGCAGTCAATGCTTGCTGAGTTATGCATTTGTTGATAATTATCAACATCATACTTGAAAAAACATGCTGAATAATCTTCTTTCTTGCCAGAAGGTGTGCTAGCGTAGCTACAATCTGCTGCCAACTGCCACCTGTATGTTTGTGTAAAAGGCACAGCATTGCACCAGTGACCAGAGCAAACAGTACCATAACAAGCACCATAGCTTACAGAGCGCACACATGTATAGGCAGGCTCTCTGTCAATGATGCATTGCGTGAAGAGCAGGCCAAACACAATTGAGATCGCTGTACGGCACGTTTATCAAGCTGCTATGCAAGTGACCCAAGATATTGAGGATTCACAGCAGAGGCTCTGAAAACTTACATGTTTCCAGCTGGAACTGCCACCACATCCTCTGGCTGTGAAATGTCTGAAACATCATCTGTGTCAGATTCAGTCTCAAGCTCAGCAGATGTCTCTGCCACCTCTTCCTCTTCTGTGTCAGTGACGTCCTCAGCCGCAGGCCCTACCTGCCCTGCTGCCAACTGAGTCAAGTAGGCCTTCCTGAACCTGCACGCAGTCCCAGCTCTCCCAGACAGTCCATTTCAGTTGCCTTGTCGCATGGTCTGGCATAAGGCAAGCAACCAGCATGTAACTTTTTTGACTGTGTACGACATACATTGAGCTGATGCACATCTGGAAGCAACAAGTGTGAGCGATCAGGTTTGCAACATATTGCGTCATCTCAGCTCAAATTGGTGTAATGCAACAGCAGCCTGGCGACCGCATCCTTGCATTGCACAAACAGCATGCAAATAGACAGCAAAACTTTCTACAGAGAAGTCCATAGTTGTTGCACAGTCACAGTAAGCAACAGTGCCAATCTGGAATATAGGACCCGAAGTGACAATTTTGATACAAGACTCATTTTGATAGCTGCTTATTGAATCCTACATTGATGCGTACAACTTCAAAGGTAGCGATGCTGATGCACAGAAGTGAGACCAGCAACCTTACTTGTAGTATCTTTCCTCCGTGGCCTGCTTCAAACCAGCAAAGCCGTCCTCAAACAGCAGGCGCTTCAGGCTTGACAGGTCAGAGTTGGAGGATGAAAGCGCTTCACACTTGCCCCAAGGGTATGTACGGACAGGCCAGAACCTGTACACACAGAGTCAAGTTCTTGACAGCAGCTCTAACCGAAATGAGGATACTAGGTGATGCAAACATGTTTGCTACAACTGTGCAGCAACAGCGTACAGCAGGCAGGCATTTGACATCCAAACACTGTGTCAGAGATTCTACAAATTGAGACTGCTACATCTCTCAGTAGTCATTTTGCAGGTTGACAAACAGGGGACGCCTGTGGATCATGCATGAATGCTCAATTCCATATTGTTTTGTTTTATCCATATCACTTTTCACACGTTTAAAGGTTATGAGAAGGTTCAAACCAGCTTCAGCTCACCTTCCGACTGCCAAGTCTGTATTGTTGCTGGCGATGACAGCAAAGGGTGGCTGAGAGCATCGCCCATGGTCTTCTTCCTTTTTGGAATCTTCTTCATCCTGGGGAGCTTCATTGGGGCGCCACATGATTGACTTGCCCAGCTTTTCTTCTTCCTCAGTGATACGCTTCTGAACATGCAGCCTGAAGGCTGTCAGCTCGCTGAGCGTGAAGATGTCAGCCTGCACCGCAGCATCTAAGAGTCAAAACAAAGAAAAACAGGAGGGAAAATTCCAATCACCTCATCTCAGAGCTAATAGCTTCTGAGGTGCACCAAAATCATGGCATGAAGTTGCTAGCACAAACAGTAAAGTCAATCCTGCAGCGTGCAACATCTATCAAAGCAATCAACAAAGTGGTGATGATTGAGGACAATCATTGAATGCAGTTTTTTTGCTAGCATGGATGCATTTCAACATTTGTTATGCGTAAAAAAAATAAATATGAAAATATCATCGCCTGACTGTCATGCTTTGACAAGCAGGCTTGCGTGATGTCAGACAATGTGATGTCAGACAGCTGCAAACATCAGCAGCAAAGTGCAGAGCAACAGCAACAGCAGCAGCGCAGCAACAGCTGCAGCTTGGAGCAAGGAGCAGCAGTGGTCACCTTGGCAATCAAAGGGACAACAGGCACCATGTCTGCCAAGGCAGCCATAGCAACCACTTCAGCATCCTTCAGGTGGTTAGGGTTGAGGAAAAAGAGGCATGCATCCACCCGGTGATCGACACTGGCAGACATGGGTGCGCAGCGCGTGGGGTCCTGCTCCCAGGCAAGATAGGCATTGTTCTGCTTTGTGATGTGATCTAAGAGGCGCACACTGGTCTGTCCGTACACCAGTCCTGGTGTGTCCTGCATAGGAGCAGCAACATTGAGGTGGACCAATTGTCAAGATGCAAAGTGCATCCACAGGGTAGTTGAACTGCACACACTGAGAAGACATTACAGAACCAGGTCTGCTGGTGCGAGTGGCATTGCAGGACTACAGTTGCAGAAGCTGACTCTGTGCACCATGCTGCTGCAAGTGCAGAGCAGACTGAATGATCTTCCTAACAAGGACCACATACCTGAAGCAGATAGTGGAACTTTGAGGTCTGTGTGTTGACGGTAACTTCAGTGCACAGCTCCTGCGGGGACTGCTCAAACAGCTCATAGATGTTGGCACCCTCATCTTGGGTTGGGGCAACCCGGGGAGTGGAGGGGCCATCAGGCTGGAAGGCTGCCTGCAGATTCTGAAC
>JAABUI010001824.1_pt1 | contig 12062 bp, 13 predicted proteins | sample 5559111 | NCBI WGS metagenome assembly JAABUI01 (sample SAMN10711870, study PRJNA513365) | rock metagenome | isolation source: Antarctica rocks | place: Antarctica: Victoria Land, Buttleship Promontory
ATGGGCGCGCACCAAAATAACGATTATCTGGCAAAAATACAGGGTTTTGCGCTCAGACGTGCTGCAAGCTGGATACGGAGTCATCCTCGGAAAAGCTAACCGGAATAGGTTTGGCGGCGGGCGCTAAATATCAGCGGGCTTGGCATGCACGTCTGAGGTACTGAGGCAACGAGGCAAGACATGGATGGACCACGCAAGTGCCTTGGCTTTGCGTATCACCTGTACCTTCAAGTGTTCAGCCTCCTTCAGTGCTTCCTCGGTGTATTGGCTTCTCCCATAGTGGTATTCTTTAAGGCGAGCTCTTACCTCTTCTGTGGCCTTGGTACAGCTATGGTTCCAGTATGACTTGGCCTCTTGGCTCGGTTGGGCCATTGGGACAGTAATCTCGATGATCTCTAACAGCCCTGCTATTAGCTTCCCGGTGTACCGGTCGATGTCATTATGTGCTGCTAGCATTGGCCTTCCGATTGCTCTATTCAGTGCGTCGAGGCCTCTGCTGATGTCCTCGCTAATCGTTTCATCTTCGGTCTTCTTCCACGCTCTTCTCGTGCGAGTAGGCGTTTCTTCCCGGGCCCACTCTACCTCCGTCGCTACCGGCCAGTGGTCCGAGCCGTAATGGAGGTCTTCCCTCACCATGCGGGAACTCATCGCGCGATAGGCCCCTTCCGTGAAGAACGTTAGGTCAATGTCGCTCTGAAATCCTCGGCTCCTCCATGTCACGGTTCCTTCAGGCGTACCGAGACTCATCCCTTTCTCGGTGGTATGATCTAGCAGTTTATCGGCCATAGCGTGATAGGAGTACCTCCCTGGGTTGTTCCACGATGGGTGGTGGAGGTTGAAGTCTCCAACCACGATCTGCTCCTCATCCTTCTGTAAGGCCCGCTCTAGGTCCGGTAGGGTCGACGGTCCTTCGAGGGACTTTGGTGTGGGAGGGGAGGGGTTATATACATTATGGATCCATACCGTCTTGGTCCGTCATATAGTTGCATCACCAACCAAAGTCGGCGTGGTGTGCAAGCTTCCATTGGCGGCGGCTTGGAAAGTCTGATCAAGTGGAAGCTTTTTGGTAAGTCCTCTGTACATTGTGCTGATCAAATGGCGGCAGGGTATGTACAAAGCTTGGCTCCGATCGAAAAGCGGCTGTGAATTAACTGAGATGTCTGTACGAAGAGAAACACACGTCAATGTTGATAAAACCTTAGCAGTCTTATGCTATGAAGAGATGGTTGAGATTGTAAAGTGGAGTTGTATGATTGGTCTATCTGTATGTACCTCATCGATATTTTAGCGTAAAGACGGCTCGCCAAACGAATCAACGATCGGCGATTGCTTGGAGAAAGTGCTTATCTAGGCTTGCTTCTACCTGCTTCTAGCGATCGCCCAAGACGTGGCGAGACAATATCTCCATTGGCCCCACAAGCCGGCACCCTGAAAGCTATCACCCTCGGTTCCAATGCATCGGAGACGAAGGTACCGTGCCATTAGCCGATGACCTCCTTCCATAAACAGGATGTTGCAGTGGATGTAAAGCCGCTGGTGAAATGGAGGGTCAATCTCGATGTGACAACGATACAAAGGCGTGTTCGTATGACAACGATTCATGGTACGAGGTCCAATTCTTGAGGGCCAGCCGGATTAGGGGCAGTCTTTGACTCTAATCAATGCAACAGGGCATCTGACAGACTAAGCTGCAGCTGTGTAGTAATGGCAGAATCCGTCGCCTGTATTTGCTTCTCTTGCACCAACAGCAAAGCAAATATGGCAGGATGATTCAACCATAGGAAGATTTATCCTTCAAGCCGCTACTGCTACTGCTTTTCCCGTCTCAATGAGTAGTTCCAGGTGTATCGAGCCCTTCCGCCAGCTTCACCATCCCCTGCCCAGTGTACACAATGCCGTCTGGCTAAAATCCTCTCCAGCTCATCGGTTTACGTATTGACCTCCTCCTGTGTTCAACTCCCCTTCCACATTCCCCTGATTTTTAGTCTGGCTTTCTCCGTAGGCTAATGAATGGTTGTGGAGGTTTGAGGGACTCTGCACCGACGTCAACGAATGGTCGATAGGAGTCAAGCGTGTTGTGTTCCTCAACACAAAGCGTCTGCAATAAGGAAGACACCCTCGAAACTTCATCTACCTTCGCTTCCATGTCATAAGAATTGGGCGTAGTACCTGGGGTTCGAGGAACTAGGAGATGTTAATCAACATTCTCATTCGGATCTGGATTTACTTACCCAAGTAGAAACTTCCGCGGGACCCTTCCAAGTGATATACCATGGGGCTTGGGAAAGGCGCCGATTGCTCGTAGGCGCTGATTAGCCGAATCACACCAGCACGTGGTAAGCAATCAATTATGCCAGTGTATAGACCACTCTCACTAATGCGTTCCACCAGACTCCTGACCCAATTCAGGAGCAATCATGACTTTCTCCCCGATTCGCATTTCGGTGAGGCAGTCGAGTATGACCGGTGAAAGGTTTCGCACTCGCTCAAGGCCCGGCACGATGTACCAGCCTGGGGCGTGCACCTCTAATCTTGTCAAATGGTGATCCTGGACCGTAGATGGAAAGCTGAGAGTATGTGAGAGACGCCATGATTCGTGATCTTGTTGGACCTACTAAACCTTTCGGCCCTTGTTAGCTATCAGTTGACCGTTGAAGGCACCGAACAATATCAACACTCGATCATAACGGTCCGAGTCCCATGTCTCTCTACCCTCAACTACCTGGCATATCCTTGCCTATAGAGAGATGGTGTTTGGGATCATTTCATTGTAAGAAGGATGGAGACAATATCTGCTGATGGTCGTTGGGAAATTTCAGTTACGAAAGCCAATCTAAGCAGCTCGGGAAACAACATTCTTATAGCGGGGAAGCTTGTGCATAATTGACTTTCTAATGTAAGCCACAATTCTTCGTTTGATCTTGCTATGACGAGCGAATCCCCGGCGTGCTGACCTTGGCCATCTGAAAAGCATGGTGATGCATAATAAGAATCCCAGGGACGCACTTTACCGCATTTGACCATGTGGTCTCACCGCACGCTAATCCTGCGCGGCCTCACCAGTTCGTGCCATACCCAATGTACAAGGATCTTGTGATCCTGGCGTCTTTGTGTTCCAGAAGGTTGTCGCTCAGCAATAGCGTGCCCACGGTCTTCTCCTCCTCTACTCTCTGGCCAATGTCTGCGAAAGAGCAACCGATTCGCCTTCTTTCCCACATCTGCGACTGTCTATACCAATAAACGACTACCTTGCAGCAATGGATGTATCGTCAATCACGTCAGACAAAGAATGGCTCAGTGTAAAGCGCAAACAGTGGTTCACATCGTCATCAGCTGATGCACTTATCCTTGTCCAAGCTTTGTTGAATAAAACACTGGCGGTATCCCCTGGGACCATAGAGCTGGGCGGGCCATCCATCGACAGCGGCTCGATCATCTTCTCCAAGATTGATCAAGATAAGGATTGGGACTTCGTAGACAATGACGGAGTCTTCAATGTCTTCCAATCCAAGAGCCATGCTCTCTGGAAGAAACATATGAGCGTGACTGTTGGAGATTTTACTTGCAGCCTTAACTCCTACTTTGATCCATGGGCAACAGTGACGAAGATCCTGATTCCTCCTGCTGAGGACAGTGTGTTTGAAAGCAGTATCCCTCAGGGCATCAAGGTCCCGCCCATAGAGGATTATTCGCTGATGGAACGCTTCCGTAAGGCCTAAGAGGTTTGTTACTACTTCAGGCTTTAGGATGTCGTCTGATAATGCTTAGCTTGGAAGTCATTGCCAGGTGGAGTTTATACGGAAGATACAGTTTCTCATCTTGAGTTGGACAGATAAAACATCGATTCGCACATCTTTCTACAACAAATTGCGGAAAAACACGTTTCCATACATCGCCACACAACCAAGCTATTGGAATCGGATTTCTGAAGCAAATGAATTCGCAAACAAGACTGCAAACGAATTATCATATCAGACGCAGGCGTTATTGAATCAGCTGCTGTTAGAATCGACATCTGAATCCATTACACCAGGGCTTTTGCCATCCCCCTTTTTCACTCCTCTACAAAACATCTGTCTCTACTTGTTGGCATTTGGATACCATGAGAAACCTTGCGGAGCCTATCAGCCCTTCGATAAAGAAGAGATTTGCAACGCTGTACGGACAGCCGGAATTTTTCTCGACGTAACGATCAGTCTAACGACCATTCAAACTAAGAACGATTACTTACGAAGTCAACTACCGATTGATTGCCCGCGCAATGAGCCCTTGTCGAGATCATGTTTTCCCTCACAGCTGGCCACAATGGATATTGAGGATTTCGCAGAAATCGCGACGGGCTTGTGGGTGATTCATAAACTATGTGAACCAGGCCCAGGAGCTGATATTACTAGTGAACACATTCTTGAACAATTTCCGAGCCTGCGAAAGTCACAATCTACGGGGTTGATAATCATTCACCAAAGTTATCATTGCCAAACCACCGATGACTTTATGTATAGGCTAGAAAATTGGACCAGGTCAAAGGGTGGAAGACGAGTTAGGCTATCGCTGTGGCAAGTCTTCCAGGATTCTATGGAGCCCATTGAGCTTGCCTTGATCTTATCTGATATGCTAGCTCTGTGGCTCATCAGCGAAGACAGAGAGGAAAACCCCTTGAATGGCGAAGAGGAAGATATCTCGATGCGATCGTTCTCAATGCTGCAAGCCCACATCGAAAGACTTGCCGAAGACGACTTGGTTAGGGAAGACTGGATGTTATTGCACAGTATGACCGAGTCGCTTCACGATGCATTGGAGGATCTGGAGGGGCCATCGGGTCCAGTCTCGGAATTTTTGCGAAGAGCAGTGCCGCACGATAACAATGTATGGAATGATACGTTGGTTCCATACTTCGGAGCGAGGCTAAAGGGCAAGAGTCACATTGATGCGATGCATGGCGTGTCGCAAATGGAGCTTTCTTGAGAGAGCGTACAAGGCAGTAAAGCGAGGTGTTGTCTTTCGAGACCAGGAGGAAGGAATTTTGTAATAATCGATCTACAGCAGCGTTGACGTGAGATATAATTATGTACCTAAGATCTAGGAAATCGAAGCAGTAATCAACATTCGTGTTCAGAATGAACTCCATCACGCTTGAGTCACATCTGCTGTATTCATCTCGGACTGAGTTGGGCTGCTTCCTAGCGGATATCCTTAGGGACCTGTTCCCTTTGCCTTCTTAGGTACGGAGCCAAACGTTTGGGAGGATGGGGCTCTCGGACCGCTCTCGAAGGAAATTGATGGCGTTGACTGGCTATCGTTTTGCTTAGAGGGCTCAGCACTGGGTAGTTGCGAAAGGGGCTTAACATCGAAAACTCCTGGATCGGGCAGCTGATCAACAGTAGCACGGATCCGCTCAAGGTGGATCGGAACGTATATATCGTAGACGTTCTTCGTGAACCGGTATGCTGTCCATTTTTCTTTGCCATCTTAAGCTATTATGTCGAATTTGTGGATCGCATGGCGATAAAAGCTGGCGTTCTCGCCGTCAATCAAAGCATAGTGACCGTAAACCCTCACAGCCTCATTGTCGTGAGAGATCGTGAAAGCAAAAATCGTTCGAGATGTACCCTCCGGAACAAGTCGACCAAGCCTTTCACCGAGACAGAAGCACTATGTATATTTTATCGATCGGCAACATTAAGAGCTTAATCACCACATTTGACTTCACAGGTCAGGAAAGGAAAGTACACGTCATCCCGAGCCATAACCGAGCATTCCTCTTTATCTCCACTAACCAACGGTCTAAGTTTATTGCGCTGAGCCTCAGTGAACGCGGTGGCTCGGAATCCCCCCGTATAATCGGGCTGAGGACGGGGTCGAATGAGAGGGATGCATTTGCACCAAGAAGAATTGAGTTTCTCAAACAGGATATTAAGGTTGGTGGCTCCGCAGGTAGCTAGTGTCTCCGCAGAAGCAACAATGAGGAAGGTCATGTCCTTTATAAGCCTAGCTTCGTTCTCATTTCGAAGTTTTGAACAGGTGGTTTCGAATCGACCCTCCTCAAAAGGAGTATCGGCTGGTATAGATTGCGCGGCTTCCAGCAGTCGTTGGCAATGCCGTTTATCAGTGTCGGTGATTTTTGCTGTAAGTGGAGGTGTATCCATTGTAGCCCCGACGGTGCCAAGGACGACCTCGTAACGAGTATGCTTGTCTTGATTGTAAGTCCGAACTGCGAGTAGACGAGGACCTTTTTCTGATCTGTGGCTGACTCATGCTTAAGCCTGCTTGGAAGAATTTTGGAGGCCAAGTAGCATGTGTAATCCAGAAGCGAATGGGTTCCGAGCTTGCGCCGTCTTTGTCTGGAGTATGAGAACCTCTATATCGCTTCTGCCTGCAATCCTTGCTCTCATTCCCTTCGGACTGGCTTCGTTTGCGTTTACGACCGAGAAAATGGGCGCTGGCTGGGGTCAAACGCCTGTGTGGGAGCTTCAGGTTCGGTAAGCCAATGTGCACGTCCGTGTGAGGCCATGGGACATACTTCTCCCGTCACGTCACTGATACTGGAAGGGGAGAGAAGCTGATATGTTCGCCCCTGCCCTTCTCGATGCCAGCGAAGGTGATGTCGTTGCACTGACCGGCGTGTGTGCATACGAGTGGACTTGAAAGGTGTCTTTCCACTGAATGTGTGAAGAGATGCTGTTTTGACAGGTCAGCTTATTAGAGGCTAAGTATGATAAGACCCGTTCACCTTTATCATTTGACGGGTCTAGGTATGAAAGAAGGTTGCAACATTTCAAGCAGGATCGGGGATGCTTCTCTGCGGAGAGATTGCGGAAACGCCCGGTCACTCAGCCTTAAGAAGCTAAAATAGAAGGGTTCACCCCCCTACCGAACACACCATCCCCTCGATCCAACCGAACAGCTCATAGGGCTAAATTGTGGCTTTGGAATATCAATTTTGAAAGGTCACTTTATGAGAAAACTTTGTATGTAAAAATTATGTGAATCTTGATTTTAGGAAGATTTTGTATGGAGTACCTCTTAGCATCTCGCACGGTTGTAAGGATGCAGGGGGATGTTCGGTAGGGTGGTGAACCCTTCTAGAGCAAAGTCAATTCCTGAACAAGGACCCCTACAGTGTGCGTGTGCGTTGATCGCTCTTAGTCTCCGCGGGGTGTGTCAACGCCTTGGTATTTGACTTCGGGCGCTCTAGGGGACCAAAAGCTTCTTAATTCTCGCGGCTGGAATGCAAGATGCATCAATTTGACATCTTCGTCGAGATATCGATGCACAGATCTCTACACCTGATCTTGCATAACGCCATCTGCGGATGCTGTTTATATTAATATAGTTTGATACCTGATCTTACATACTTACTAGTGATCAGCAGCCGGCCTCGTTTATCCGCAACCTCCGATTGGATTATCTGATCAATATCCGGCTTTCCGTAGAGCTTTTTAATGTGATAGTGGCGCCCATAATCTGCCTTGTCACAGTACGTCGTCTTTTGGTCTTCGGAATTTCAGAGGACATACAATCTGATCCGGAGAATCTGAAGGAATCAGCATTATGCCATACTCTTCCCAGGGATTCATACATAAGGGCCTTGATCTTCCGAGAGGAGCTCCGTCATCTAGTCCAGGACCCATTCTTGATCACCTAGCGGAATCAGCTTCTCATCCGGTGAAGGTGAACCAGCAACTCGCTCTCAAGCTACCAAACGAGTAGGATGCTTTTGGTACGGACTCTGGACTCCTAATATTCGCGGATCAATTCTTTCAAGTAAGGTACTTGCGTTGCAATACCGATACCGCTTGCGAACATTACAATGCTACCATAGTTGCCAACATCCTTCACTCTTCCGTACGGCCTGTTGATACAGGATTTGAGTGTGTATTCCGGCATGTTGCGTAAGTCTCTGAGTAAATCCCTTTGCAGGCTTGACTAGTAGATAGATATGAGTAGATCTTCCGTCTGTATCATTGTCCCACCAACTGATCATGAAAGGGTGGCTCTGAAGTGGAGACCAGAAGCCTGCGCCTGGGATCTAGACATACGTATTCCCCTGCACGCACTTTCTATAGTCCAGGGACTGTGGTTCGTATGCGAACAGAGTCACTTGCTTATATCACTTGGGTGGTCCCATAGGGTTGTTTCTTGGTAATATTTCGCACGATCAGCCTTGAATATCGCATGATTGTCGTTAGGCTATAAATGTACCCTGCGATGATAACGAAGATCCTGGAGACGGACGAGCTTATGGATACGTGTCGCCATATGGAATACATGATCAATATGGCCAAAGCAAAATGAGCTTTTTGGAAAACCTCGAAATGCGACCGCGGGAATAAGGACAGGGGCAACAGGGATGCCGAAGCAACAGCGGCCTGAGATATTTAGTAAGCGAAGACACTGTTTCATGGCGGTTTCCGTACCAAGAATCCATAGAATTGCAGTTGCTCTTTGAGATTAATGGTGTGGCGAGATAGGAAAATACTCGTATGTATCAGCGTCTGCAAAAGAGCCATTAACCCAACAGAGGTATGTAGCCTAATATAGGCTTGTAAAGAGATGCCTAACAAATCGGCTACGAAAGTCTTTCGGTCGGTAAAGAGGAGCGGAATGAGATGAAGCGTTGCGAGAGCACCGGCTCTGCCTACCTGCGCCGTTGTGCTGACACCGACGATATTACAGGCCGCCGTACCCAACCAGTAGACCATCAACAGCTTCACCAAATATCCTAATATATTATTTCATATGTAATTAACGAAGATGTGATGACAATGTTCAATAACACCAATGTGACAGGAAGATGACAGTACACTACCTCTAATAATCAATTAGATGATGAGTCACATGTCTGCTCATCTAATTGTTTTTCAATCTCGGCGCAGATTCGGGCGATGGTTTCGTCTTGCTCGAGTAAGCAAACCTCAAGCTTGTTAGGATGAATATTGACGTCTATCCTGCGAGGATCGATTTGTAGACTCAAATAGATGAATGGATGATGGCCGTCGGTGAGAAACTTTGCGTAGACGTCCTTGATGCCTCTCTTGATCGCACTCGATTCCACCAAGCGGTCATTGATGAAAAGCAGGAGGACAGTCTGCCCCACATAGTATTGTGTGTCACTGAACCAGCCAGATGCATTAAGGTGCAACGATGGACAATTGAGAAGAAGCCTGATCTTTGCGACGTCTGCGCCATATATTTCTTGTATTGCTTCGAAGGTAGTACAACGTGATGATTTTAAGAGGGACCATGGTAGGATTCCGTTGGGCCTGAAGGAGAAGTGCACACCCGTATGGTGCACTGCGTACTCTTCGATCATACGACGTAATCTGGATGAGTGTCGCTTGGACTGGCACGCCTGTTGGCGAACTTTCCAGTCATGAAACAAACAGTCGACCTTTTTCTCATAAGCGCTGGACAATATCCGCCGGGGAAATGATTACCTCGATCCGAGTGCCAGTCTTCCCGGCGGTTGGCTCAACGTCTGCACTCAACTTCCCACGGACATATTTCGCCCGCCATGCGCAATCCGAGTCCTTTGTTCCCGTAGTCACAGTCAGAGAAGCGACCTGGCTAATACTGGCTAAAGCCTCGCCTCGGAAGCCGTTCGTATTAATCGTTGAAAGATCTTTCATGCTTGTCAACTTTGACGTGGTATGTCTTTGACACAGGATCGGTAGATCTTCCTTCTAAATCCTTGTTTAGTTACAGCTCATGCTTGGAGGACAGACATCCTCACTCTGATGCCGTGGCCATTGTCTGCGATTTCGAAACGTGTCAGATCACGTTTTCCAACAATTATAACCACAGAGGTCGAGCCAGCATCAATCGCGTTCTCGATCAATTCTTTAAAAGCATCAATAGGGCTCACAATGACCTCGCCAGCGGCGATCATGTTCACAACATCTTGATCAAGCACCTACATCGCTTGTGAGCTACTTCGAACGGCCTCCACGTTATTTACTAACCTTTATCGTTTGGCGGATGACTCTGGATGAGTTTCCTTGTGACGCTTCACCCTCAACATGACCCTGTAAGTCAACAATTGCCCACGGTCCCGGCGTAGGAGCTCTCCCCGGCTGAGGACCAATCGCGACCACCAACGGCGCTTTGATTCGCGAATTGCGTCCCAATGGTCTTGCGTTGTGCTCACGAGGTCCTGACTGTGGCTCGGAGGCGCGAAAACCACCTTTCTTACTCTGTGGATTTCTCTTGAAAGAATTGATTCTCGCTCTTTTCCGTGGTCTTGTATTGGGTGAAACATTGCGACTCTTCCCGGTCGATCGCGGAGGTACCTGACTATGAGATGAAGTGTTGTCGCACAGAACGGTCGAGCGACTAGGGTTCGGTGAACTGGGATCGCTAGACGCCTTACTATTCCTCCTTTCAGTCCTGCCTTCTTCAGTCTGACAAGGCTCTTTATATGCAGGCGACCTATGCGGTGCTCTTGTTTCGACGAGAGACTCCTTCTGACCGATTTGCCCTGTTTCGGGTGTGAAGGCTGACGACATCTCATCTATCGTCAAGGGACATCCTTTGCACCACCAGCAGCACTCTGCTGGCTTTCAGAATGCCTTATTTCAGCTCGCTCGGCTTCCACGGAGCTCTCCTGTATTTCCACGATAGAGCCTTCCAAAGCTGACTTCCATAAACGCTCCACTGTAGCAGGATCAGCAAACACAAGATCATCTTTCTCCGGATCGACGTTCACATCGTAGCTTGCTTCTAGACATCGGATCTCCAGGTACCAGGAAGAGCTATCATACTGCAGGTTACCGTTCATTTTGCATCGGTAACACTTGATCAGTGTTTTGGCAATCCCTTTCGTTCGCAAAATTGGCCTCCCGTCCACGGTGATGCATGGCTGGTTGCGTTTTTCCGTCGCAATTTTGCAACCGGATCTGATGAGGCAGGCGTCGACAGTGAATCCATCGGCGGTTTGGTGGATGACACTGCATTGACTCGATACTCGACGTCCGATTACCAAGGATGCAGCGTCGAGTGCAGGATTTGATAGACAATTATGCGTCCGGGGCGGTAGATGACTCCAGACCAACTTTCCCGCCCGGCACAATCGGACAGAGACACGCGGCCGTGACAAAGCGGATGCCGTTAACATGGTAATGAGCTTCTGCATATCTGTTTTCGAACTTCTCAAAGTATCCTGGTGACGGATTGGATACGTCGAGAACAGGTTATTGACCGTGACCGTTGTGCCACGATTGTGATGGCCAGTCATAAAGTCCCGGATGGACGGATGCCCCTCTAACTCAATCACAGAGGCTACTGAACATTCGTCTGGTCGAGTTATGATCCTCATAGACGAACATTGCTCAACAAGACATATAAGATCAAGGCCCCGGAAGCCCAGAGTTTTGCCCCCCAGCTTCCGTAGATCTTCGTTCGTCAGTATCTTACTCGTGGAGTAAGGGGTCGCGATTAGTTTGTAATCATCCTCCGACATCCCATGGCCATTGTTAGTGACCTGAATCGAATCCAGACCATTGCCAGCCATAGTCACTTCGATGCTCGTAGCTCCAGCATCACAGGCGTTGTGCAACAGCGCTCGAACTGCGGCAACGACATTTAAAGGTATACCGATTCGAAGTCTAAGCTTGAGTGGTTCGTCTAGGATCCGGATACCCGTGTTTTTGAAAGATGCGACTTATGAAGTGAAGCAAGTCGAAGGGCGAAAGACTTCAAGTAAAGAGGCTAGGGGGACACGTGCCTTGTTGCGGTCTATAAGCGGAGGATACGCAGTGTCTTAACGGAACCTTTTTCACGCTCTCAGTGGCTTCAGATCGACATGCGGACGTGTTGTTATTATGGCTCCTTCTCTACATGACTCATCCTGTGGCGCGCCGCTGTTTCAGATTGCCTCAGTACCTCAGACGTGCTATGGCTAGCCCTATCGGGCTAGCTGCCAAGAGGTGGCTGACTTAACACCTCACCTGCAGCACGTCTGAGCGCAGAACTCTAGATTACAGTCAGATAATCACTAACTTTTTTCACGACGAGATTTCGAAGTCGAGAAACCACCACTTAACGATCGAAATTCTTCGATTTTT
>JAABUI010001825.1_pt1 | contig 12061 bp, 15 predicted proteins | sample 5559111 | NCBI WGS metagenome assembly JAABUI01 (sample SAMN10711870, study PRJNA513365) | rock metagenome | isolation source: Antarctica rocks | place: Antarctica: Victoria Land, Buttleship Promontory
GATGACGGAGCGGCCCCTAGCAGGGGGCTAGCCGATCGTTCTTCGTCACGATAACCGAACGGCATCCAGGGTCGGGGCGGTCGGGCTGGTCTGCGCAGCTCCGGGGGGGCGCGTCCCGGAAGACCCGTCCGGTGCTCGTTCCCGCGGACCTACCGCATGCGGCACGGCCGAAGCCGGACCGTACGGGTTGTCCGAACCCACCAAATGCGTGGTGGCTGTCGGATGTGGATCGTTTCGATGACGCCAACCACCACTCGACGACACGCCGCGCCGTGGCCTGTCGGAAACTCGGGTCGGCAACAGGGCGACGCGAGTTGGCGCGGGGACGGGTTTCCTTTCAGCGCGGCATGCGTAGGCAGCCCAGGCCACCGCCGGGGCCGCTTCCCGAGGGGCGACGGCGAACCGGCAACACTCGGTGAGATCGAAGCCATCCGGAATGCCTGGGGCGTGGACGTGTGCGAGGACCCGGTGGACGTCGAGCGGTGGTCACCGCTGAACCCTTCGCGGGGTCAGTGTGGGCCGACTGCCCTGGTGGTCCACGACCTGCTCGGCGGGTGGCTGTGCGTCGCAAAGGTGCGGCTCGAGGACGGTTCGTACCAGGGCTACCACTGGTGGAACCGGTTACCCGGAGGCGTCGACATCGACCTCACTCGTGATCAGTTCGCGGCCGGCGAGTCCCTTGAGGAGCCACGGGTCTTCGAGCGCCCTCCCAAGATCAGACGCGGGGAACCTCAGTACCTGTTGCTCCGCGCACGTGTCTTCGAGTCGCTCACCCCTCACACACCTGCACCCTGACCACGACGGTGGGCAGGTGGAGCGGAAGCGCCACAAACGACGCTCCTATAGGTCCGTGTCAAGAGGATCTCGCATTGCCCCGGCTGGTTCGGCGTCTCCACGGGTGGGGATGGCTACTCTCCGTTCATGGGTATCTGGTTCCAATCCGTCGCGCTTGCCGACGGCGAGGAGGTCCGTCACCGAGCCGCGGCGAACAGCTTCCGGGGTCGTCGATCGATCGGCGGTCAGATCACAGTGACCGATCGGCGAGTGATCTTCCTGCCCAACCGTCTCGACGCGGTCACCGGCGGTCGGCGGTGGGAGAGCACGATCGACAACATTCGCGCGGTTCGGACGCTCAAGGCTGGACGCCAGGCCGTCAGCCAGCGCGGTCTCGGAGCAGCACTACGACGTCAGATCGAGATTGACGACGGCAGCGAGGGCGCCCTCGTCGTGACGGTTCGGGACCCCGAACGGCTCACCCAACTGCTTGACCGCTGAACTCACATCGCCGAGCGCCCGCAAGGCCAACTCCCGCTCCAGGGATCTCCTCCGGTCGCGCCTCCGCCCCGGAACGATGCCCAGGATGGCCGTCCGAAGTTCTGCTCAGGCCGCCGTGTACTCAGGAGCTGGGACCGGTCCTCCGGCCGGCTGATGGTGTTCCATGACGCGCCAGAGGTGGCGGGCGAGGTAGTTCTTGAGGCAGCGGCGGGTCTCGCGGTCGGTGCTGCCGGCGGCTCGCCGACGGTCGGCGTAGTCGCGGGTGCGGGGGTCGTGGCGCAGCCGGTGGATCGCGATGATGTGTAGGGCGCGGTTGAGCTGGCGGTCGCCGCCGCGGTTGAGCCGGTGGCGGGTGACCCGGCCGGACGAAGCGGGTAGTGGTGCGGTGCCGGCGAGCATCGCGAACGCGGCACCGGAGCGGCAGCGTCCGGGGTGTGACCAGGACACCAGCAGCTGCGCGGCGGCGACTGGGCCGATCCCGAACTCGGCGGGCAGCTCCGGCATCCACGCCGAGGTCAGCGCGGTGAGCTGGGTCTTGTTCGCGGCCAAGAACGTGTCGAGCATCCGCACCACCCCGGCCAGCTGCGCCAAGGTGGCGGTGAGCACCGCATCGTCGGCCTGCTCGGCCGCGTCCAGCCCGGCGGCGTGGACGATCTGGGCGGTGGTGGGCATCCCCCGAAACTGGGCGCGCAGCGGCTCCGGGGCGGTGAGCAGGAACGCCTTGAACGTGTTCACGGTCGCGGTCCGCATGCGGGCGTGGTGGTCTCGGGCGACGAGAAGCACCCGCAGCTCCTCTCGGGCCCCGTCGGCACGCGGTTCGGCGAGCCGCTCCTGGGTCAGGGCGTCGCGGGCTGCGCGGGTGGCGTCGATGGGGTCGCTCTTGCCGCGCTTGCGGACCGGGCGCTTCGGGCGGTCGACCTCGACGACCCGCTCACCACAGTCCTGCAGGGCCCGGGCCAGCCCGGTCCCGTGCGACCGGGTGCCCTCCAGCGCCCACACCATCCGGGGCCCCGGGGCGTGGGTGCGGGCGAAGTCGAGCAGCGCCTCGTAGCCCGCGGCGTCGGCGGGGGCCTGCAGGTGGGCTAGCTCAGCTCCGAGCGGGGTGACAATACTGGCGGTGTGGGTGTCGTGGTGGGTGTCGACACCGATGACGGCGTCGACCTGGTCTGCCAGCATGGGCATGGGCCGGTCCTCCTCGTGATGGGCGGTCTACGTCGACGCCGGCCTGGGAGAGGTCACCGCGGAGGGCATACCTGTGACGGGTCACGCGCAGCGCGCGGACATGCTCCTGATCAGGCCACACCGGGTGGGCCAGGCCGGCGCCGGCGACCACGGGAACACGTCGTTTGCAAGGCACGCGTCGCCGCGGCCAGATCGTTTGCGAGTCACCCGCGGTCACCGGCAATCAACCGGCAGCAACCCAAGCCGGGCCGCCGGGTACATCACAGATCGTTCGCAAGACACTCTTCGGCCGATGACGTCCGCGCAGGCGTATGTGTAACGCGTGCCGTGTTCTCGCCTACGTTGCGCGCAGAGACTAGACCCACGGCTTGGCGAGCTCGCCAGGGTGTGTCATCAAACAGGCATGGGGGCGAGCGGGCAATCAACCCGCTGGCGCCGGCTCCACCGGATAGGCCGCATTCACCCGCGCGGCGGGCTCGTGTGGTGTTGAGTGCGCTGCAGCAGCGCCAGGCTTGCGTGTTGACCGAGAGTGTCACCATGGCGTGGGCGTCCATTGTGTCGGCGGCGCGTGTAATGGTGGAAACATGCGCCGAGTTTCTCTCGGCGCGAAGGAATAGGAGACGTCGTTATGCCGAAAGAGCCGGAACGTCCTCAGCATCCCGAACACCCTCCCGGTCCTCCGCCCGATCGACCGCCTGGTCCTCCGGACGGCCCTCCCGGTCCTCCGCCCGATCGACCGCCTGGTCCGCCTGAGCCACCGAAGCCACCTAACCACCGACCGGTTGGCTGAGAGTGGGAACACCTTGGTGGGTTCGCCACCCCGGTCTTCTCGAAGTTGAACTTGCTCGACTTGAGGAAGCCGGGGTGGCGTACACGGTCGACGAGGTTGCGCAGTCGCGCGGCGTCCTCCGACTCAGTTTATGTGTCGACGTGGCTGGCAGCGGCCCGGTCGACTTGACGGCGACTTACCCCGATCTGTATCCGTATGTTCGCCCCGAGGTGTCAGCACCTCACCTGCAGCTGTCGCATCACCAGAACCCATTCGTCAAGACGTTATGTCTCATAGGCCGGTCGAGTCGCAACTGGGGCACCCAAGACAAGCTTGCATGGTTACTGACGAAGAAGTTGCCGGTAGCCCTCAGTGCCGGTGGTACCGAACCTGGACCTGGACCTGATCGAGATGCGCTAGACGAGGAACGACAGGCCGAGCCGTTCAGCGACTACTACACCAAGGCGCCCTCGGCCATGGTCCTTATTGATGGTTCGTGGTCCCTGCCGGTCAATCAGACATGCGGCAACCTCCTGATCGCCGTAGGAGGGGCGCTGCCGCCCGCCGATGATGGCCAGCCACATACGCTCGGAGCCGTCCTGGAAGTTCAAGGCCATGACGGTTCGGCTATCGCTGCTGCAGATGAGCGCCTGCGCCGCCGGTTCCCGCTTCCGGTCAGCGCACGATGGTCCCGTCTGGACGCACCCGTCTCGGTGGATGACCCCAAAGCAATCTGGGAGGCCGCCGAAGCGGCCGACAAATACCCGAGCGCGCTGCGCACGGCGAACGCCGAGATTCGGCCGTCGTGTTCCCCGAGGAGGTGGCCTGGCGGAACTCGGCGGACGGCTGGTTGTTCGTGGTACGCCAGCCCGGCATGACGTCCGCTCCACCACAGTCGAAGAAGGGAAAGGGAAAGGGACGCGGACGGCAGCGCCAGCAAAGCACGCCGACACGGTACTGGGCCGTGCGGGCAGGCCGGGCAGGCCCACAAGATCTAGCGGCCCGCGTGCCCGAGTTGTCCGGACTTTCCGAGCACACCGTGCTCATCGTCGGCGTGGGGGCACTCGGGAGTAGCGTCGCTGACCAGCTGGCTCGCGCCGGCGTGGGCCAGCTCCGGCTGGTAGACCGTGACGTTCTTGAGCCGGGAAACCTGGTTCGCCACGGCGGCTCCTTTGGGCAGTCCGGCATGCCTAAGGCCATAGCAGTAGCCAACCTGGTCCACGATCGGTCCCCCTACGTGGAAGCCGAGGTGACCGTCATAAACCTCGGTGGGATACGACCACCCCACAGCGACGCGCTGAACGACGCAGACACGCTCGACTCACTGGTTGCTGGTGCCGACTTACTCGTCGACGCGACTGCCGAGCTGGGGCTGCAGCACCTACTTGCCGACACGGCAACGGACGCCGGCATTGGATATGTGGCGGTGTCAGCAACGAACGGCGGCTGGGGCGGAATGGTGACTTGTATCCGTTCGGACAGCGAGGGTTGCTACACATGTCTCAGCTACTGGCTGAGCGACAGAACCATCGCCCTGCCGCCGGAGTCGCCGACCACTTACGTGCAGCCGCCCGGCTGCGCGGACCCGACATTTACCGGTAGCGGATTCGATCTCGACCAGGTGGCGATGCAGGCTGTGCGCACTATCGTTGGCGAACTGGCCTGTGGCGAGCGGCCTTACCCTCCAGCTCCCCACGATGTGGCGGTCCTGGCGCTGCGCAAACCTGACGGCACGCCCATCCTGCCTACTTGGTCCGGGTATTCACTCAACCGGCACCCGTCGTGCCTAGCGCACTGAACTCAGCGGTCGCCTGGATCGAAGACATGGTCGCGGACGATTTGGAAAGGGAAGCCGATCGCGCGTTTCCTGACGAGACCGGTGGGCTCCTGCTCGGTTACCGGGCCGCCCAGGGTGACGTCATCGTGACTCAAATGACAGGACCCAGTCCGCAAGCACTGCATCGTCCAAAGAGTTTCGTACCCGACGCGCCATGGCAGGCCGCCAATCTGGCACAACGATATGCCGACTCTGGCGGGTACCTGGAGTACCTGGGCGACTGGCACACCCACCCAGATGGTCAGGCGGTTCTAAGCCGCCCGGACCGGCGCACCTTGTACCGCATCGCTGCCCATGTCGCCGCTCGCTGCCCCGACCCGGTGATGATCATTCTTGCCGGGAGAGGGCCCTGGCATCTGGCCGCGTTCTACCCGAGTCCGAAACCTCTACGACCTACCGCGAGCGCACCTATGAGGACAGCTAGGTACCGCTCGGCGTGAGTATATGCCCGCATGCCGTCCGCGCAGGCGGCATCGCCGATAAATGCTGCTCAAATCTATCGAGGTGGCTGTTCGCTACGGAGCCGAAGGCGCTGCCCACCGCGACGGCATCTTCGTCAGCCCGGCTGGAGCACTGTGTCTTTAACGATCGTATTCGGGACCCGAGAGCGCCTTGAGCGACATGTGAGCAGCATCGCCTGATGACGGGTCTCTAGTAGCGCTTTGAGTCGGCCCGGAGGCACTCATCAGGCTCTCCACGCCGCGAAAGGCAATCAAGGTGGGATTGCGGCGCCCGCCGCGTCCAAACGCGGGGTTGGAACCCCCAGACGGCGCGCTTCGGCCAGCACGTCCTGCACGATGTGGCGGGGCTCTTCCGCTTGCGGGTCGGTGTGCGCGGCCAAGCTCGCGTTGGCGAGCGGGATCCATGCTGTGATAAGTGACATCACCGGTGCCATCAGTCCCGCTGGGGCGCGGAACGAGATAGTGCCGCTCCGATGGCGTCGGAGGTCCACGCCTCTGGCTTCTAGGACCGGCAGCAGCTCGCGGCTTGTCAGCAGTGCCTCGCGGAAGCTCGCCGGGCGTCCGATCATGTCGGAGAGGGAGCCGAGTTGCACTCCTTGGGCATGCATGCCGGCGTCGGCGACAAAGTGCGCCCACAGCCAACCCCGCATGTCGGGCTGCTCGGAGATCCTTAGGCCGGCATCGGAGAACATCCTCCGCACCGTTCGTTCGCGGCTCGTCGGTCGCGTCCCGAATGTTCCGAGCACGACCGTCCGCAGGAGGGCCCCGCGGAGGGCGCCATCGGAATCGAAGCCGCCACCCGCCTGCGGGAAGCCCCACGCGAGTTGCTCCGCGGGGAGCGGGGCGGTTGCTTCGGTCGGCTCGGTCCACACGCTACCGAATATCAGCACGATTGCCGTTCCGACGCGTGGTGCGAGGAACTCCGCCGCTGCCGGCAACCGGTGATGGCCGACGCTGAGGATGATCAGGTCGAAATCGTGGTCCGGGTCCAGTTGCTCGAGGAAACGCATCGGCCACGACCTGACGACCCGCTCGCCCCAGGGCCGGCGGCGAGCATCGAGAACATCGAGCTCGACTCCGTCTCCATGTTGGGCCGCACGACCTGGCCGCACCAGGAAATGCACGTCGTGACCCGCCTGCTCGAGCGCCCACCCGTAGATCGTGGAGATGACTCCACGGCCGAACATCAAGACCCTCAAGCAGCACCTCGCACTCGCACCTTTGAAATGGAGATCATCTCCACTTGCGATATACTACGGAGAAGGTCTCCACTCGTCAAAGGAACGGGACGACATGTCGACGCCTCGGCCGATCCGGGCGGACGCCGCTCGGAACCGCGATGCGATCGTCGCTGCGGCACGAGTCGCCTTCGATCGTGGCGAGCTCGATCGCCGATTCGATGACTTCGCATCCCTCGCCGGCGTCGGGACCGGGACGTTGTACCGCCACTTCCCGACCCGCGAGCTGCTGGCCGAGGCGGTCTACCGTGCGGAAGTCCAGGCGCTGTGTCAGCACGCCCGACAGCTCCTCGTCGACGGGCCCCCGGTCCAGGCCCTCGCGACGTTCCTGCACGACTTCGTCGACGGGCCCCCGGTCCAGGCCCTCGCGACGTTCCTGCACGACTTCGTCGACCGGACCTCGACCCGCCCCGGGCTGGCGCGCACGCTTGCTGACCTCATGCGACAGCAGCCAGAGGCACAGGCACACGGTGCGCGCGCCCTCAAGGAGGCCTTGGACAATCTGGTCACCGCAGCAACGCGCGACGGTGGCCTCGGACCTGAAGTTACCGTAGGCGTCGTCATGACGGCACTGCACGGTATCGGCTCCTCGTACGGCCGCCCCGGCTGGCAAGCCGACGCCAAGGGGCTGATTAGCGTCCTCATCCAGGAGAACGCACGCCCCGCCACAGCGCGCGACGACCACTGATTGGTGGACCCCTGCTCGCATGTAGTGAATACGACCGATTCCGCTACACCGCGCGGAGGCAGCCCAAGGCGACGCCCGCTCGGCGCGCGTTGTGTTGCGGAAGTCAGTACCGGAATCTATGCCTTGGTACTGGTCGCCGGGGACGGGTTGCGTTACGTTCGGCGGGTGGGTCATCTGCTGGGCTACGCCCGGGTGTCGACGACAGACCAGGACGCGGCGCTGCAGTTGGACGCGCTCAACGCGGCCGGCTGCTACCGGGTGTTCGTCGACACGATGTCCGGCTCCCTCGAGCGCCGGCCCGAGCTGGACAAGCTGCTCGACCAGCTCCGACCGGGCGACACGCTCGTGGTGTGGCGCCTGGACCGGCTTGGCCGCTCGATCCGCCATCTAATCGACCAGCTGCACGTCCTGGCCGACCGCGGGGTCGGGTTCCGGTCGCTGCAGGAGACGATCGACACCACCTCACCCGGCGGGCGGCTGGTGTTCCACGTCTTCGCCGCCCTGGCCGAATTCGAACGCGACCTGATCCGGGAACGGACCAACGCCGGCCTGCAGGCCGCCCGAGCACGCGGTCGCCGTGGCGGGCGGCCGCCGCAGCTCACGGCGAACCAGGTGAGGACGGCCCGGCGGATGTACGAGCAGCAGGACATGACCGTCGCCCAGATCGGGCAGGTCCTCGGGGTCAGCCGCACCACCATCTACCGCACCCTGAACCGCCAGCCCGAGCCGGCCCCGCCGCGACGAGCCAAGACCAGCAAGGCCGGCTGACGCTGTGGACGCGGGCCAGCGGTGGCACATCCTTCGGCTGCACGTCGAGGACCAGATACCGCTGGCCACCCTGGCCCGGGACTGCGGCGTCGGGGAACGGACCCTGCATCGCTGGCACGCCCGCTACCGCACTGGCGGGTACGGCGCCCTTGGCGACACACCCCGCGCCGACCGCGGCACCCGCCGCGTCGACCCCGACCTGGTGCGACTCGTGGAGCGGCTCGCGCTGACCAGGCCCCGACCCACGGTGGCCACGATCCACCGGGTCGTGGCCGAGTCGTGCGCCGCGACCGGCCAGCCGGCACCGTCGTACTCCACCGTGCGGTCCGTGGTCGCCGGCCTCGACCCGGGCATGGTCACCCTCGCCCTCGACGGGCCCGCGTCGTACCGCGACCGGCACGAGCTGCTGCTGCGCCGCCGCGCAGATGTGCCGAACGCGGTGTGGCAGGCCGACCACACCATGCTCGACATCCACGTCCTCGACCAGGCGGGCCAGCGGGTGCGGCCGTGGCTGAGCGTCGTGCTCGACGACCACTCCCGCGCCGTCTGCGGCTACCTCCTCGCCAGCCGGGGCGCCGTCCGCAGCGAACACCGCCCTCGCGCTGCGCCAGGCGATCTGGCACAAGGCCGAGCCCGACTGGCCCCAGTGCGGAGTTCCCGACGTCCTCTACACCGACCACGGCTCCGACTTCACCAGCCACCGCATCGGCGACACCCTCAACGCCCTGCACGTCCGCGTCATCCATTCCGCAGTCGGCCGCCCCCAAGGACGCGGCAAGAGCGAGCGCTTTTTCGGCACCATCAACACCGAGCTCCTCACCCGCCTGCCCGGCCACATCACCCCGCGCGCGGCGTCGGCACCGACAGCTCCGACATTGGGGATGCCCGAGCTCGACGCAGCCATCAACGCGTTCGTCCGCGCCTACAACGCCCGACCCCACCGAGAGCTACGGCAGTCACCGAACAACGCTTGGGCCGCTGACGGGTGGCTGCCGCGCCTGCCCGACACCCTCGAGGAGCTCGACGGCCTGCTCCTCACCGTCCCCACGACCCGGACCGTGCAGCGTGACGGCATCCACTTCCAGGGCCTGCGCTACACCGCGCTGACCCTCGCCCCTTACGTCGGCGCCACCGTCACCATCCGCTACGACCCCCGCGACATCACCGAGGTCCGCGTCTTCCACCACGACACGTTCTTGTGTACCGCCGTCGACGTCGAGCACTCCCGGCAGAGCATCAGCCTCCGCGACGTCCAAGCCGCCCGTAACGCCCACCGCAAGACCCTGCGCAACCAGATCCGAGAACGCGTCACCGTCACCAGAACTGACCTCGACACCCTCGATGACACCTCGGGTGTGGACCAAGTGCCGCCACGATCCCGGTCCCGCCCGAAGCTGCGCACCTACCAGGAGGGTTGATGACCGAGCACTTCATAGCCACCCGTGAGCACCGACGCTTCGCCGAGTTCGCCGGCGCGGTGCGCAAGCAGCGCACCATCGGCATCTGCTTCGGCCCGGCCGGCGTCGGCAAGACCGTCTCCGCCCGCCGCTACGCGAACTGGGAGTCCGTCGGCCCCGTCACCGAAACGTGGGGGCCCCGCAACGACGACGTCGACCAGAAGGCGTACGCCGCGGCGAGTCGAGCCCGCACCTTCTTTTACACCCCCGAGGTCGGCAGCAGCCTCAAGACCGTCCGCGACGACATTCACCGCGGCCAGCAACGCGTCAACATCTGCATCGAAGAAGCCCTCGCCAACAAGGGACACCACACCGACCACACCCGATCCCGGCCGCCGCTGGTCGAGCTGATCGTCATCGACGAAGCCGAGCGGCTCAGCCCCACCGGTGTCGAATGGCTCCGCGACCACCACGACCGCACCACCATCGCGCTCATCCTGATCGGCATGCCCGGCATCGAGAAGCAGTTCGCCCGCTACCCGCAGCTCTACAGCCGCATCGGCTTCGCCCACCAGTACCGGCCCCTCGGCCAAGAAGAGCTACTCTTCGTCCTCGACCGCTACTGGCGCCGACTCGGCCACACCCTGGACCCCGACGACTTCACCGACGCCCAAGCCGTCGCCGCGATCCAACGCATCACCCGCGGCAACTTCCGACTCCTCGAACGCCTCCTCCCGCAGATCGAGCGGGTCCTCAAGATCAACGAGCTCGACACCATCACCAACGACGTCATCGAAGCCGCCCGCAGCACCCTCGTCATCGGCATCACCTGACGCCTGCCGCGAAGACGAAAGGGCTCAGCCGCGGCTGTCGGCCGGAGTCGTCACTGCGCCAACATGGACGGATGAGCCGCGACGAGGACCGAGAGCTTGCCGAGCACCTGGTACGCGGACTTCACGAGCGATGCTCCCCGATCACCTTTGCCGACGACTTCTTCGGCGTGCAGGGAGTGGGTCGCGCAACGCCCGGCGGACGCCAGCTCCACCTGGACGTGACCGAGCAGGACTTCCTCGATGCGCTCACGGTCATGACCGAACAGGCAGAAGGCCTGTGGCCCGACAGTCCGCCCCGGCGCCGAGCCGTTCAGCTGATGCTGGTTCACGCTGACGAGGACATCGAAACCAGGTGCCACGGAACCCTGAACCTCCTCCTCACCCTGCCCGAGGGCGTGGTCCGTGTTCGCCCAGCGACCACCTAACGCGCTCGCCCCGCTCGACGCTCTGCAATCAATCCGCCATCAACCGCTGACAGAACTACGCCGTACAGCGCTGCTGCTCACAGCGACACGCCCGGTACGGGTGTCTCGAAACTGGTGACCGAAAGGCCTGCTTCACGGATCGGCTTGTCGGTGAGTTGTGAGACAGTGCTGGCTTGTGAGCACACTTTTGGGCTATGCCAGGGTCTCGACCGCCGAACAGGACGCCGCGTTGCAGCACGACGCTCTGGGGGCCGCCAGCTGTTGGAAGGTGTGGACCGACGTCGCCAGTGGCGCCAAGGCGGACCGTCCTCAGCTGGGGTTGGTGTTGGAGGCATTGCAGCCGGGCAACACCTTGGTGGTGTGGCGGCTGGACCGGTTGGGTCGGTCGTTGCCGCACCTCATCGAGACGGTCAAGGAGCTGGAGGGCAGGGGAGTGGGGTTCCGGTCGCTGACCGAGTCGATCGACACCACTACCCCGGGTGGCCGGTTGATCTTCCACATCTTTGGGTCCCTCGCTGAATTCGAGCGGGACCTCGTCCGGGAACGCACCATCGCCGGCCTCGCCGCGGCCCGTGCTCGCGGACGAACCGGTGGTCGGCCGACGGTGATGACGACGGCAAAGATCCGGGCAGCACAGCGGATGATCACCGCCGGCACCCCGTTGACGGAAGTTGCTTCAGTGCTCGGGGTGGGGCGGGCCACGTTGTATCGGCATCTGCGGCCAGCAGGCGGCTGAGTGCGCATGTTGCTGGCCCTGTCAGGGCAGATTCCAGTGAACGTCGCAACACCGGACGCTTAGGCGGAGGTTGCGATGGGACGGTCTCGGATAACGCATGCGGGTCGTGCGTTGACGGAGAAGCAGGATCGGTTTGTTCGGTTGATCGCGCACGGGGTGAGCAACCGGGAGGCGTGTCGCCTGGTCGGGATCAACCGCAGGACCGGGACACGGTGGCGACTTGGGCGCACGATCGCGAACACTGCGGGTGAGGCGGTGCACTATCCGCCGGTGCACATCGCGGCGCCGCGGACGCGGCATCCCCGGTATTTGTCGTTGGACGAGCGGATGGTGATCGCCGACCTGCGGCGGGAGCAGCGCACGGTGCGCGAGATCGCGCGGGAGTTGGGTCGTTCCCCGGCCACGGTCAGCAGGGAGCTCCGCCGCAACGTCGACGCCCGTGGCCGTTACCT
>JAABUI010001826.1_pt1 | contig 12060 bp, 19 predicted proteins | sample 5559111 | NCBI WGS metagenome assembly JAABUI01 (sample SAMN10711870, study PRJNA513365) | rock metagenome | isolation source: Antarctica rocks | place: Antarctica: Victoria Land, Buttleship Promontory
TCATTGCAGCAATATCTCACCTGCCTGCATGTTGTGACAGGGTATCCAAGCCAGTTTGATAGGCATATTGCCCTATGCTGCCATCCGGCTAGGTGTGTATGATGGGCTGAAATGGAGTCACAGGAAATACAGCAAACAGGAGCAGATACCTCCTCTGCCCACAATGGTGTATGGAGCTGTTGCTGGCCTCATCTCAGCATCTGCCACCTTTCCTGTTGAAGTTGTGAGGTCTGTTCTTGCAGGCCTTGTGGCTGCCGTCCATCTTTGCAATTACCAGCTGAGCAGCACTCAGGAAATTTTCCAGCAGCACGATGCTGCCTGGCAAAAGTTGCAGCTTGACTTCTTCAGCATGGCATGCACTACTTTTTCACAAGTCAGGGAAGGCTTTGGTAATATATGTGTGTGTATAGGCATGTGCTAAGTTGTCAAAACTATCCAGACTGACACAGTGGTTTTACGTATCTGCAGACGCAGGATGATGGTGGGCACAGCAAAGGGCGGCACATGGGCTGCACTGACATCCATTGCTCAGCAGGAAGGCTGGCGTAGTCTGTACAAGGGCATTGGGCTGACATGGGCCAAGCAGGCGCCACAATATGCTGTCACCTTCCTGGCTTATGACAAACTTAAAGAGATGCTGGAAGTGTGATCTTTGTCAACACTGGCATGCAGTGACTTGCCTTGTGATCTGAGCAACAGCAAAGTCATGCTGCAGTATTTCCAGCATGCCATTGACAAACTGCGATTGCAAAGCATCAAATCGCCAACAAATGAACAACACTGAACAGTACAAAGCAAAGTTTACGCTTTTCAGCAATCATAGCGGGAGCCTCCTACAGCGGCAGCCTGAAGCCACTGAAAAGCAGTGTGTTTTGACGCTCTTGACAATATTGCTTGTGTGTTTCTAGTTGATGCTTTGCGACAATACAGCGAATAGAAAGTTTTCTCTATACACAATTTTCACAAGCCGCAGACAGACTGAGAACTAGTTCAAAGACCAGAAGTTATATGCATGTGGGCATATCAAGTCTCAAATGCATCATTTTGTTTTGGAAAACATACAAGTTAACTGAACGTTCAACTCGAGGCTTTCCAAATGTCTAGGCTGTTCATATACACCTCTCTAGGACATGCACAGCCACAAAGCACTCACTCAAACGTTGCTGATTGCTGTCCTGTAGCAACGCCCTCTCAAAGTATGACATAGGCAAAAATGGCTGCATATAACCTGGCTGAGTTTTGCAGTGCTGGCTGCAGCAGATCAGGTGCCAACTGTGACAGGGTCTTCGTCATATGGTACTGCCTCCTCGATGTCTTCCTCCTTCCAGCCTTCCTTCTTCAAGTACTCCTCTTCTTGCTCATCATCTTCCTCTTCCATGTCTTCGCTCGTCTTTTGATGATCAGATGCTTTCTGCTGGGCCAGAACCTTGCCAAGCTTGTCTGGTAGTTCAGCATACCACTTCTTGATGACCTGAGCATGCATGCGATGATGTAAAATGTGCTTTGGAATGCAGTGCTTCTGCAAGCATCTGTAGCCATTCAGATGATCCGTATAAACCATATTGAGTCCGACCTGCACTTAGTCTGCGTTACGCGCGACGTCAAACTGGGCAATAGGGCCATGACGTGGAAACCAATGTGCATATGTCAGGATTGCATCTGGGGTCAAGACTGCTGTATAGCAAAGAGTTGATTGCAGATTTGAGCGGGACATATGGTTTGAGCATGAGTGTATATATCTATATGTAGAACTGCATATCTGTTTGTTTGGGATATGACATGGGAGCATGACACACCTTGGAGCCCTCTTTGAGCCTTCTCTTGGCAGGGTCATTCCACTCAGGGTTGAACTCATACAAGCCAAACTTGAGCTCATACGCAAAGGCCCACTCAAAGTTGTCAACCAGGGTCCAATACATGAAGCCCCTCACATCATAGCCATCCTCTACTGCCTTCTGCACCTATACAGCTAATTTCCTGCCTCAGTTTTTGATTCAGACCTTGTTCATGCTTGGTCAGGCGTTGTACAACACTGTTGACCAAATGAGCAACAGAGACTAGAAGGGCATGCACAGACGGAGCAGGGCGTAGTAATACACAGCATGCATGGTGCATGGAGCTGCGCCAATGCTGCAATGCTCCCTATTGACAGCCAGGCTTTGCTGTGATCAGTCACGCTTAGCCAGCACTTGACGTGTGTGCACGATGTGGTTAGTAACTGCACCACTGACAGCTTGCTGCTGCATTGACATACCTGGCCAAGGTAGCCGCTGATCCATTCACTCCTCTCTGAGGTGTCCTCTGTGAGGGGTGTGCCATTCTCTGTGATGTACATGGGAACCCCAAGCTTGCTGCCATAGCTGATAGCCCTGTACAAGGAAGGGGGGTACATGGGGTACCCCATCTCTGTCACCCCTCTTGGCCCTCTGCTGCTGGGCTGCAGGTTCAGACCCACAATGCCCCTGCACAAGATGATCAAGCTTACAATGTGATTATGCTTGCGCAGTAGGCAATGAACACTGACACCATGAAGCTAAAGTGTCAAACCTGAATGTCACATGCACATCAGTCTATGTGCTGCAGTTTTGTCAACAAGCAGTTGGTTGTGTTTGCAATTACGAACGAGAGGTCAAGGCATGCAGTGCAGCTCAAAGCCTTAACAGCTCCTGCATCCAGCAAAGCTGCAGAAATGTCTGAATAATAATCTGAAATGTCTTGCTACATGTTGTTTCAAAGTCTGCAGGTTGCTGTAGGCTATTGACAGCATCAGACAGACAGTGCCAAAGTACCCAATGTGCAGAAGTCACTGCAACAGGTGAAGGCAGGTGACTGGGACAGGCGGCGGCCATACCTGGCATAGTGGTTGATGCCAAACCAGTCACAGCCAGGCTTGCCCATGGGGTCCTTCCAGTGCAGGTGGCGGCAGGGGGGCAGCCAGTGGTGGAACACCCCCTCCTGCAGGTACTGCATCACTGTCTCATTCCCCCACACCCTGTTCCCTGCTCTGCATGCTGCCCTGCATCAGGCAAGCATACACTTTGTCAACAGCGGTGCCTCTTGTACCACCGCTGCAAACAGGATCTGTGCATCTTTTGTCCTGAGGTGAAAGAGCAATTTGACACCAGCGCATTGAGATATACAGCAACCTAGCCAGCACACGTCATTGTGATGTGTGGCAACCTACCCAGCACACATCATCCTTCAAGGTGTGAGCACCAGGTACAGAGCCTTCTGAGAGCGTACTCACTGCCAGCTTGCTGTGAGTACGCTCTCAGAAGGCACTGAGACCATGCTTGACGTGACACAGAGACATGCTCAACTCAGCAAGTGTTTTGTTGCCTGCCTTGCGAGCAATCACCATGCCACATGGCCCAAGAGAGGGCCAGACATGATGGCGTCAGTTGAGGGCTGTGCAAGCAAGGAAGGCTCAAGTGGCTAACAAGAATGCAGCTTGTGTGGCACCGGCCAAGTGTACTACCTGACATGGGCATACATGATGCCAGTGCCTTTGGGCTCTGTCCAGAACACATTGTGCACTAGACCCACCAACACATCCTTGCCGCCTGTGTGCACACACATGCCGTTGGCACCACAAGCTGTTCCATGCTTGGCACTCACATGGTGTCAGAAAACTGCTGGGGCTGCTGTGCAGCTGGACACACGACTGCAGGAGGTGCAAGAATGAGCGCTCCAAATAATGGAAATCATACATACCATATTTGGCTGCACGGCGTTGTAGGGCTGCCAAAGTGTGTGCAGCGCGGCATGGAACAGCACAAGGTTGAAAGGTGCATGCGTGCCGCAAACCTATACCTGGCATCTTCTTGATGGCTCTATATGCTGCTGCGTGTGCCCTCAGCATGTGTAGCAGCACCAGTCCAGCATCCTGCATGTACCAAAGTGGCTGCGTCACAGATCCTGTTGGCATACCATGGGGAGCAGTGATCATAGATGTCAATGCAATTGGTGCAAGGGCTATGGCATGACTGCAGGTGATGCTGCAGAGATTGTCAGGCCTCACAAGCCACTCACGGCACTGTTAAAGCCTTGGTCGCAATCTCAAGCCTCTGAATTTTGACAGAAGGTGTATGCGCTGTTGATGCATGAGTGAGTGAACAAGCAACTGACTTGAGGATGCAGAGATGCAGCGTGCAGGCAAAGGGTCTCACCCGGAAGTGCATGAGCTTGCCAGGTGGGTGGTTGCCAGCGATGTAGGCACACATGGCATGCACCCCAGGCTCGTTGAACGTAGCCCACAGCTTGGCTCTCTTGCCTGCAATGCACAGCTGACAGGCAACTGATGTTGCAAGCAGTCACATGGTGATCTGTGGTACTCAGTGGTCTGAATACAATGTCTGCAAATGATACATTTGAGTCAGCTCCAGATTGCATGTACCTGACTTTGGAAAAGCCCACATGCGTCGCAGCTAGATGTCACACTCGAATCATGCTGTGTAGCAGAAAGTACATGCTGGCAGATGCTCATCAGCCAGGAGTCAAAAGTTGCTTGATATCCCATGTTCACTGCACAGCTTTTGACAGGGCATGTCTGAAATCAGTCCTACCAAAGTGCTTGAAGGCCAGCTCAGCCCACTCAACATAGTATCGGACATTTTCAGACTTGATCCAGCCACCCAGCTCATCAAACCACCGTGGGTGTACAAACCAATGCAGCGTGACGTTTGCCTCCATGTCATGTCTGCGTACAAACCATGCCATCATTGATTGTGCGCGACGCTTGACAGACACCTGACAACTACCTCGCAGTGCCTGGTATGTCCATGTTGCACATTATACCATGATGTCATGTGTCATGCTGCACATTGCTTGCATGCCAAGCCTCAACTTGCCAGCATGCAGGCTGTTCTGTATGCATAAAAACTTCAGGCATGGTGTTTGTCACATCTGGTGCTTGTGCTGCATGCATATGATACATGAGCACCCAGTTTGCTCTGAGAGTATGCCCTGGACTCACTTGTCTATACAGTCAAACATCTGATGGTATCTTTCAATGGCTTTCTGGTCTATCTGCCCTTGCGCCGGCATAATTCGACTCCATTCAATGGAAAGCCTGAATGCATTGGATCCTGCAAGGAGTGCGATGTGAAAAGCAAGATCAATGTGGGCTGCCAATGATGTACCCATGCCTTGGGTGGTGCACATTGTGTAGCTTGCACTGGCAAGATCTATTCTGCAAGAGTACAATGATTGTTTTCTGTACACCACATCCTGATGACATTCGATCAGACTGGCTATTCAACAGAAAGCGCTGAAAGGACTGTAGGAGCGGGAACGTGGAGCTGGACTACTCGTGGGCTACCCGCAGAGTCTAATGGACCATCCATGACTGATCGGTGGACCATACAGGTAGGAAACGAGAGCAATGCTGGAGCGTAAAAACAGGCAGGTGATGCAGAAAACATGATGGCCAGTGCCAGACAATGTGTTGTCATGAGCTAGGATCGGCGCCACAACGGGAGTCAGAGAGTGTGTGACAGGACATACCCAGCTCCTTGGCAAGCCTGATATCTTGTGCATAATTGTTCCAGAAATCGCTGGACACTCCAATGCGCTCGTTGTTCATCACAACAGACTTGCCCAGTCTGTTCCATGATGAGTGCACCATTGTGCCATCATGATTCGCAGGGTCAAGACCAGAGGTGTCCCCAGATGACAAGCTCAGTTTCAGGTCAACTGCCACCATCTTCTGCTTCTCATACCAGGCCCAGTTCGAGTTGGGGTCACCTGTGCATACCACATATATGTATATGTTGTCCTGTTGGTCAGGATGCTTGGCATATAATTGGTCTTTCCACACGACTGCAGCTGCAGACTTGCCAGAAAATTGATTGCTCCCACCTGAGTTCTGGTAGACAGAGACCGCCACACCACATAGAAATTGTGGATCGTCTTTCGATTCACGACCGTTTGCGCTCATTCTGACTGTCTTAGCAAGCACCCAGTCAAGGTGCTGCTAAAGACTGTTTCAGCTTAAGATCTTAGCAAGTCAGGCCAGCCTGTCAGAGCCACAAGTCGGTAGCAGCTCAAAACCCTATGGCTGGATCAACAACTTGACTGACGATGCAACGAAGTAACAATACCTGAGAAAACTGTGTGTGTCGGTTTGACAACTACGTAGACATCACGCTAAGCCCAGATCAATCGTGCCCCTTGTATGGGGTACCCACAGCCGGTCGATCAGCTGACCGCACAGTCAATTGCAGACTGAGCAAAGATGTAATGCAGTTATGCGTTATGTACCGTTGCGAACCAAACAAATGTTACCTGTCTAAACGGCACTGTCCTTGATATATTCGAAGATAAAAGTGCTATGTACAAAAATTATTGTTATGCATAGGTTCGTGCATGCAACACGTATCATGCATGTCCGCCCGTATTCTTGCACCATCTGCGCTGCTGAGTCTGCCAGATCAAGCGAAACTCGTTCAGTGTCCGAGCGAACACGCACTACAAGCTTGTTCATGTAGCCGCTGTAGAGCTAAGTTCCAACACGGGATGCAGTCAAAACATTGGCTGTGAGGTATGGGCTGCTCAATGACCAGCTTGTATCAGCACGCTAGCTCGATAGCCACGACCGTGAATGACAGATGAACTTCAGGGGCACAGGTATAGGCCCATGGGCAGTATGATCAACTTTACGCCAGGATGAACTTCAAGGGCATTTGCAGTTGTTGCCAAAGTATGCCTGTAGTCAGCATACGCCTCAGATTTTGTTCGAAAATGCTCTGCGAATCGTTTAGAACACATGTCGTCATTGGAGAGCTCGCAAAGCTTGTGAAGGCAGCCTCATGCAACAAGGCTCTGAGGCCCCCTACATGCCGACATATTTTGCAGTGACACTTTCATACGCGCACACTAATCCCGACGGTTTCCTTGATAAATTGGATCTCAGATACACTTTCCCAAGGATACACTAATCTGCAGAGCTTGATAAAATGCCTGGATCATAGAGGTATTGCGACAGATACAGTATGCAGTCAAGCAAGGTTGTGTTGGGCTGCGCAATGCATTGAAATGCAGCTGGAGGCTATATTTACAGTCATGGAGGGTAGAATCGCTGACTGAAAAGCTGCTGAGACAACAACCATGGCGTTTGTTACTGACTGTTGGGGCGAGGCTGACAGTCCCGACGGCCGGCCACGAGCGCAAGCACAACGCATGTAGAGCTGATATTGGAGGTTGTGTTAGTGGTTATACCTATATCAGCAGAGTAAAAAGCCCTCAGAATGCGTGTCGAGGCTCTGTTGAAGAGTGCAATCAGGCACAGGCAGGTACTTATCCACAGAACCAGGCACAAGGCAGACAGGCTCGTGACCGGCGCGCTGAAGTTGCTCTTGCTGGCTATCTGTTCGTGCTTGAGTCCTCAGTCTGTGTGTGAAAAGTGAAGAAGCCGCCTGTAACTTGACTAGCACAGAAAGGTCGCATTGCAAAGGGGCGAACCCCGTAATGCCTAGGGCAATAGTGGCAAGTCCCAAAAGCAAGGAGTTATGCACATAGACGCATTGCAATACACAGCATGCGACCCACATTCATGTCATTTGTGCCTGGCTCAACTATCAAACCAAAGGGCAACGCAGTAGCATCCATGCATCATATGATTGACATCACACAGGACCTGGTATGAAATGTATAGGCTGCATATGCAGCGCAAACTGTGCGTATCAGCACACAACATACAGAAACGTGCAAACTAAACAAATGAAACAAAGCAAGCAGAGATGTGAATTGGCATACACCACCAGTTAGTCGCTGTTGATGCCCTCACCTCAGGCCCAAATATGGCTCCAGTAATCCCGACGGTTTACCGAGCTTTGCTGAAGAGTGGGAATTGGTCATCGGATTCATACCACTGAAAGAAAGGCTCTGGGCCCCAAACTGGGGCCTCATCATTCCACAAAATAGTTTCAGCATTTCTCGCTCTGTACACTCTCGCATCGCTGACGCCGGAATCGGATCACTGAACAAGCTATTTGTCTTGCTTGTGTTTGCAGCCACAAGCTTTGCTCTCAGGTGCTTCCAGCAGTCATGCTCAGAAGGGTACTACAGCAGGAGGTTCTCATCAGGTAGGCCTTTCATTGTCGCCTTCTGGAGAATACCTACGACTTCAGGACAGTAGGTCGTCCCAGAGTCCTTGCCTCCGCTATATAATCGAACGCACTCTCGTTCTCTCCGACTGCAGTTTGTTTGCATGCGTTCTGTGCATGGACATGCAGCAGCAACAACTGGATGTTCGCGATAATGCCGTCAACGCGAGACATTCACATCACGAAAGGTGATTCTGCCAGGCAGTGACAGTGGTGACTGTTTGTCACAGGCATTTTGGGCAAAGTGGTGTATGCAGAACCTTTGCTGGTGGATCAGCAGGGGTTGGCAACTCCACCAAAGCTCCAAGCACTGGCAATGACCAACGTGGAGAATCTGCAGCAAGTCAGCATGACGAAGACTATATGTCAAACCTAAAGGAAACCCAGGGCAAGGCTGGTGAGTAGTTTTCTGAACATCTTGTCTGTCAGACACGCTTGAAGCAGCAACATCATTCTCCAAATGCTCTGCTTTCAGGCAACACAACCTTGTTGTGACAAACAGGTGATGCAGAGGGCGGTCTGGGTGGTGGACAAATGTCACCTGGCTCAGCAGCTGCACAGGGTGATGCTGGTGATGACAGGGGTGGCAAGACAGACAAAACAGACAAGGCATCCGGCAAGGCCAGTACTGAGGATGATGGCAACACAGGTGTTGTTGGAGGAACACAGACGAAGAAGGGCAAGGTTGGCACAGGGGCTCCCACAGACATTGGCCGCTAAACAAAGTCACTGCAATCTGCCAACTGCCCAACAGTAGCTTAGGATGCTAGGTCATGTCTAGGTGTTTGGCCATTGACATACATACACTAGTGGCACAAGGTCAATATACACACTTAAGACCTGTGTGTTTTGTGCGATATGCTTGGCATCAATCCAGGCAATGTGCCCTTAAAGTCAGCTGTTGTAACAGTTTCTTGTGACTGTCACAGCCTACTGTGCAAATCGCAATCCTGGTTACAAACAAGCTTTTGAGACCTTTGTGCAGTGCTTTGATGTGCAATCATGCATGCAAACTTTGGCATCATCAGCTTGCATAGCATGATGTGGCCAAGTATGCAGGTAGCTGCTTGCATTGGTGACATGTGCTTGTTGCCCGACTTGATGTTTACTGAACTGAACATGTGAGAGCTCACTGCTGAGAGCCTGTCATTGCTATAGGCGTGAGTGTAAATGCTGTGTGGTCTCTTCCAGCTGCAGCTCCTCACTAGGTTTTAGCTGTCTGAAGTAGGCACTGACCGTCTCATCAGTAACCTGCAAACCAAACATTTGCTACAGCAACATGTTGCATTCCACCACAGACTACCCTCACATGGCCATGTTGATGATCCTGAACTCAATGGCATATCCCGCTGGAAAGCATGCTATACATACTATTTGTGCAATGCGGCTAAAATGCAGTTGAGCTGCATACATTCCATCCACTAAATACCAGCAATAGTGGTGCAACTACCTCGTCAACAGTTGCAGGCTTCCAGCGTGCATTGTTGTCTTTCTCAATGAGCTTTGCCCGAATGCCCTCTACAAAGTCATTGGAGATGTGACACATGTGGTGCAGCAGCCGGTAGTCTTCTTCCAACACTTTGGCTAGGGACATATTTCTGGCAGCCTTGACATGCCTGAAACAGATCTTCTGAGAAGTTGGAGATCCCCTGCAAGCAGCCATCATGCCTTGCATCAGTACTCCCTCTGCAGAAACAAAGCAGGGCAAAGCTACATGCTCTGAAAATTCTACAGTTGGCACTGCACCTTGCGATTGGACAACAAGTGAAATAAAATATGGTAACAGGCTCAGCGTTAATGTCAGCGGCACATCACAGCATTCAGTCAGCAAGATGCTGAGCATCCTACTATAGCATGCGGCAAGCTGTGCATATATGCCAAGGCAAGCTCATGTCTGCCAATGCAACTCAGACAAGAGCTGCCTTGGCACTCTTTGTCTGGCACGCTGATGCTGCCTTGACCTACTCATTCATGAGCTTGAGTGTGGCTTGACTCCACTCATTGTCCAACTCCTTGAGTGATGCATGTATGGCCTCGACGCTGTCCTGGTTGAAACAGGCATTCATCTCTGGCAGATGCAGCAGCAGGTCTGACTGCTGTGGGGGCGTGTCCTTCTCCTACAGTGTGAATCTCGTCAGCACAGCGCCTCTGTCTGGCTGAAGAAGCCATCAGCACACCTTGAAAATCAACAACTGCTGACTGACCATTCATGAGACTGCTGCAGCTGGGGTTTGTTTAAGCTGTTTAGGCTGTTTAAGCTGTTTATGTATACTGCGCACCACACTCAATGGCTGATGGAAGATTAGTGCAGTCACCGGCAGTGAGTCTGTACACACTGTTTCGTTGTTTGGGAACAGCTGAAGAAGAGGAGCTGGAGAGTGCCATGTGCGCAGCAGGCTTACCTCAAAAGAGCTGATGAGGTGGTGCACTGCTGAGTGCTCCCCAGCCTTGGATCCCAGCCCTTGAATGGCCTCTTCCAACTCAGGCAGCCTACTGGAAGTCAGGTAGTGGGTAGCCAATGTGGACTCTTTCAGCTCAATGCCTAGAAACAGCAAAACATACTAAGTACATGCGTGTCCCAAATGCTGGTTTTGGAGAGCTGTTTGTGGGGAGCTGTGTGAGGGAAACTTAACCACTGCCTTGGAAATTGTCTGCACAGGCTGTGGCAGCATGTTGGCAGTACAATTTGGGTATAAATGTAAGCCCAGCCAAGCAAACAACATGCAATGTCACAGCAATCACATGTACAATACTAAGCTCATAGGTAAATTGTGGCTGCAGACAGGGGGTCTGGCTGATTGCAGCTTACAAACATTGCTGAAACAACAACTGGGTACGAATCATGCTTTGCACATGACATGAGTCAAAGCTGAGATGACCTTTGAGGCGCTGGCCGGTGAGGGCCAAGTACATGCCCATCTCTCCTGGTAGGCGTGACAGGAAGTAGGCAGCGCCAATGTCAACAAACAGCCCAATGCCACACTCTGGCATGGCAAACATGGACCTGCATGCATGAACACGCTTGACAATCCGATGAAGTTATGTCTGCCAGCAGACGTGAGTGCGCAGAGTCAAGGGTCCCAGCAACTTAACAAGACATCACAAAGCTGTTCTGTATGAAGTGTCCCGAGATGGAAGGCTCACTGCATTCAAGTGCTTGCGATCAGGCAGCAAAGTGACTCAATCTTCATGGGCAGCTACAGCCTTGACACAAGAATGCAAGAGGAGCTTTGGACAGGCAACAGCATGTACAGCTATATGGCAGGAAGCATGTCACAGCCTACTTCTCTGTTGCAACTCGGAAGGAACCATGTATGGACACGCCAGCTCCCCCTCCCATCACAATACCGTCCAGCAATGAGATGTAAGGCTTAGGGTACTTGGCAATCAGGTTGTTCATGGTATACTCATGAGTGAAGAATCTGCATAATCGTATGCAGCATTCAACACACGTCAGCAGCGCAAAAGGGAAGAAACTCTCCATATGGTCATTCGCATGATCAGATGGTTGTTGGCATGCTTCATGAATTCACAGCTTCATAGTTTTATTGGTGGTCATGCATATCTAGGATTCTGTGCGTTGCCAAGGGAGAAAGTGACCTGGGGGCTTCTTCACGCTCGCCCTTCATGATCTGCTGGACAGTGGCCTTTACATCACCTCCAGCACAAAAGGCCTGCATGCAAGTCTTGCATCAGAACTCCAGACTCTAGATAATTGCCTTGATTGGCTCTTGAGGCGTGACTCAGCACCGTGTGGTGTACATTACTGCGTTATGCTTTGCAGCATCATGCTTGCATGATGCGCAATTGTGTCAGGAAAGGATCCTGTGCTGTGACCCATCAGGTAAATTATGTCATGAGTACCTTGCCGCCAGCTCCTTTCACAACCACAGCATGAACATCACTGCTGTGTTGCCAGTTTCTGTATAGCCTCAATAGAATGTCCACCTGCACC
>JAABUI010001828.1_pt1 | contig 12048 bp, 9 predicted proteins | sample 5559111 | NCBI WGS metagenome assembly JAABUI01 (sample SAMN10711870, study PRJNA513365) | rock metagenome | isolation source: Antarctica rocks | place: Antarctica: Victoria Land, Buttleship Promontory
AGGAGCTGGTCGTGTAGAAGCTGCGCTCGAGGCTCGGGTCCGGCGGCGGGACCGAGGGGTCGAGGTCGACGTCGAGCAGGTTGTAGGTGTTGATGCCCTCGTCGGTGGCCCCGGCGCAGTACCGCATCGCGCGGACGTGGCCTTGGGCCGAGACGACGCCCTCGGAGACGAGGAAGCCGGCGGCGAGGTCCATGTCATCGCCCGGTGTGCGCATGGTGACCACCAGCGAACGGCCGCCGACGCGCACCTCGAGCGGTTCCTCGACGACGAGGGTGTCCGGCCGTTGCACGGTCCGGGCCCCGTCGATCCGGAGCACCGGTCGCCGCGCTGTCACCCTTCCCACGCCGCCACACTGCCACGACGTACGGTGCTGCGGCTTGCTGGGAGTGGTCCGGACGGGCTTGGGTAGCGTCGGACCGGACGAGAGGTGTGGCGCGTGAGTGTGAAGAAGACGTTCCTGGCATGGCCCGTGCTCAAGCAGCTGACGGGCGACGACCCGCTGGCTCGAGGGTCGGCGGTGCAGAGCGCGCAGACGAAGGCGATCACGCCGCGCACGGCGACCGCGGACCGCGTGGTGGCGAGCATCTGCCCGTACTGCGCCGTCGGCTGCGGGCAGAAGGTCTTCGTCAAGGACGAGAAGGTCGTGCAGATCGAGGGCGACCCGGACTCCCCGGTCTCGCGCGGCCGGTTGTGCCCGAAGGGCTCGGCCAGCGAGCAGCTCGTCAACAGCCCCGGCCGGGTCACCACCGTCCGCTACCGCCGTCCGTTCGGCACCGAATGGGAGGACCTGCCGCTCGACACCGCCGTGGACATGGTGGTCGACCGGGTCCTCGAGACCCGGTCGCGGACGTGGGAGGACTTCAACGCCGAGGGGCAGCGCACCCGCCGCACGTTGGGCTTCGCGAGCCTCGGGGGGGCGACCCTCGACAACGAGGAGAACTACCTCATCAAGAAGCTGTTCACGGCTCTGGGCGCGATCCAGGTCGAGAACCAGGCCCGCATATGACACAGCGCCACCGTGCCCAGTCTGGGCACCTCGTTCGGTCGCGGCGGAGCAACGACCTTCCTGCAGGACCTGCAGCACTCCGACTGCATCGTCATCCAGGGCTCGAACATGGCCGAGTGCCATCCGGTTGGCTTCCAGTGGGTCATGGAGGCCAAGGCGCGCGGCGCGAAGGTCATCCACATCGACCCGCGGTTCACCCGTACGTCGGCGGTCGCTGACCAGCACGTCCCGATCCGGGTCGGCAGCGACATCGCGCTGCTCGGCGGCATGATCAACTACGTCCTGCAGAACGAGAAGTACTTCCGGGACTACGTCGTGGCGTACACCAACGCGGCGACGCTGGTCGGCGAGGACTTCGTCGACAGCGACGCGGACGGCCTGTTCTCCGGCTACGACGAGAAGACCGCGACCTACGACCCGGCGTCCTGGGCGTACGAGGGCGTGGAGGAGGTGGCGAGCGCCGGCAACGCCCGCGCCACCGCGGCTGACGAGGCCGAGCAGGACGAGGGCGGCTCGCAGGGCTCGGAGAAGGCCAGCTCCTCCGGGCACGAGCTCGGTGGCCGAGGCGCCTCGCTCGACACGCACAAGGTGCGCAGGGACGACTCCCTGCAGCACCCGAGGACCGTCTTCCAGACGCTGAAGCGGCACTACGCGCGCTACACGCCCGAGATGGTGCAGGAGGTCTGCGGGATCCCGCCGGAGCAGTTCCTGGACGTGTGCGAGGCCATTACCGCGAACAGCGGCCGGGAGCGCACCACCAGCTGGGTCTACTCGGTCGGCTGGACGCATCACAGCACCGGCGTGCAGTACATCCGCGGCTCCGCGATCCTGCAGCTCCTGCTGGGGAACATGGGCCGTCCCGGCGGCGGCATCATGGCGCTGCGCGGGCACGCCAGCATCCAGGGCTCGACCGACATCCCCACGTTGTTCAACATCCTGCCGGGCTACCTGCCGATGCCCAAGGGGGGCGCGCACGACAGCTTCGAGGACTACCTCGACGCGGTGCGCAGCAAGGACCAGAAGGGCTTCTGGACGAAGGCCGACACCTACACCGTCAGCCTGCTCAAGGCCTGGTGGGGCGAGCACGCCACCGCCGAGAACGGGTGGTGCTGGGACTACCTGCCGCGCATCACCGGTGACCACGGCACCTACCAGACCGCCATCGACATGCTCGACGACAAGGTCGAGGGCTTTTTCATCCTGGGCCAGAACCCGGCGGTCGGCTCGGCCCACGGCAAGCTGCAGCGGCTCGGTATGGCCCACCTGAAGTGGCTGGTCGTGCGGGACCTCAACATGATCGAGTCGGCGACGTTCTGGAAGGACGGACCGGAGATCGCGACCGGCGAGCTCGTCACCGAGCAGATCCCCACCGAGATCTTCTTCTTTCCCGCCGCCGCCCACACCGAGAAGTCCGGGACGTTCACCCAGACGCAGCGCATGCTCCAGTGGCACCACAAAGCCGTCGAGCCGCCCGGGGACAGCCGCAGCGAGCTGGAGTTCTTCCACCTCGTCGGGCAGAAGATCCGCCAGCGCCTGGCCGACTCGACGTTGGAGCGGGACCTGCCGATCCAGCACCTGACCTGGGACTACCCGGTCGACGCCCACGGCGAGCCCAGTGCCGATGCCGTGCTGCAGGAGGTCAACGGCCGGCACCTGACCGGCGAGAAGGCCGGGCAGATGCTCAACGGGTTCGTGGAGATGAAGGCGGACGGCTCGACCGACGGCGGCTGCTGGATCTACACCGGGGTGTACGCCGACGGGGTCAACCAGTCCAAGCGGCGCAAGCCCGGGGTCGAGCAGAACTGGACGGCCCCGGAGTGGGGCTGGGCTTGGCCGATGAACCGGCGCCAGCTCTACAATCGGGCCTCGGCCGACCCGGACGGCAAGCCGTGGAGCGAGCGCAAGGCCCTCATCTGGTGGGACGAGGACACCAGCAAGTGGGTAGGCCACGACGTGCCCGACTTCCAGGTCGACAAGGCCCCGTCCTACCGGCCGCCGGAGGGGGCTGTCGGCCCGGACGCGCTCGCCGGCGACGACCCGTTCATCATGCAGGCCGACGGCAAGGGCTGGCTCTACGCCCCGAGCGGGCTGGTCGACGGCCCCATGCCGACGCACTACGAGCCGGCGGAGTCCCCGGTCCGCAACGCCCTGTACGAGCAGCAGGCGAACCCGACTCGCGAGACCTACCCCCGCAAGGAGAACCTGCTCAACCCCTCGCCGCCCGAGCGCGGCTGGGAGGTCTACCCGTACGTCTTCACGACCTACCGGCTGACCGAGCACCACACCGCGGGCGGGATGAGCCGCTGGCTGCCCTACCTGTCCGAGCTGCAGCCGGAGTTCTTCTGCGAGGTCTCGCCCGAGCACGCCCGCGAGCGCGGCCTGGAGCACCTTGGCTGGGCCACGATCATCACGGCGCGTACGGCGATCGAAGCGCGCGTGCTCGTCACCGACCGGGTCGTGCCGTTGCGCGTCGGCGGCCGGACCATCCACCAGGTCGGCCTGCCCTACCACTGGGGTGTGGGCACGGGGGCGCTCACCACCGGCGACTCGGCCAACGACCTGTTCGGGCTGTCGTTGGACGCCAACGTCCACATCCAGGAGAGCAAGGTCGCCAGCTGCGACATCCAGCCGGGTCGGCGGCCCACCGGGCCGGCCTTGCTGCGGTTCGTGGAGGAATACCGCAGTCGCGCCGGCGTCACGGTCGCGACCGGCAACGTGCGGATGACCCCGCGGCAGGAGAGCACCACGTGAGCAACAGCCTGTATGGCCCGGTCGACCCTGCGGTCAACGCCGGCTGGGTCGAGCCACCTGCCCGCAAGGGATTTTTCACCGACACCTCGGTCTGCATCGGCTGCAAGGCCTGCGAGGTGGCCTGCAAGGAGTGGAACGCCATTCCGGATGACGGGATGAACTTCCTGGGTTCCTCCTACGACAACACCGGGGCACTGGGTGCGAGCACCTGGCGGCACGTGGCCTTCATCGAGCAGCCCAAGCCGTTCGGAAACCAGGACAGCGGGCGCGTGGGGCAGCCGACCGGAGGCCCGGTGAGCGACCTGGTGAACGCCGCCGCCGACTCCGCCCTGTCCGGCGAGCGCACGATGCTGGGGACCGACGTCGGCAAGGTCGACCTCGGCATGCCGGCGATGACCCTGCCCGGGGCCGACGGCGAGGGTCGCGCGGACTTCCGGTGGCTCATGGAAAGTGACGTCTGCAAGCACTGCACGCACGCGGCGTGCCTGGACGTCTGCCCGACGGGTTCGCTGTTTCGCACCGAGTTCGGCACGGTCGTGGTCCAGGACGACATCTGCAACGGCTGCGGCTACTGCGTACCCGCCTGCCCGTTCGGCGTCATCGACCGGCGCATCGGGGAAAAGGGCGTGACCAAGAACGTCGGCATCGCCCAGAAGTGCACCCTGTGCTACGACCGGATCGGGGACGGGCTGCAGCCCGCCTGCGCGACCGCCTGCCCGACGCAGTCCATCCAGTACGGCGACGTGGACGAGCTGCGCGAGCGGGCCCAGAAGCGGGTCGAGGCTCTGCAGGCTGCCGGGGTCCACGACGCGAAGCTGTACGGCGAGAGCGAGCTCGACGGGGTCGGCGGCCTAGGGGCCTTCTTCCTGCTGCTCGACGAGCCGGAGGTCTACGGCCTGCCGCCGGACCCGGTGGTCACCACGAAGTACCTGCCCCAGATGTGGAAGAAGGCCGGACTCGCGGCAGTCGCGATGTTGGCCGGCGCCGTCGCGGTCTTCGTCGGCGGTGCGGCTTGACGCTCCCCGCCGGATCCCAGCAGGGCGGTCACGTCTCCGGGGCCGAGCGCACGAGCAGCAGCGTCGGGCACGAGGCGCTGAGCGGTCAGGCCGGCGGTCGCAAGCGCGGCGGCAAGGGAAAGCGCCGGGACGAGCACCAGATGGTCCCGGACGCGACCTTCACCTCCTACTACGGCCGTCCGATCGTCAAGGCCTCGCCGTGGGAGAACGACATCCCCGCGTACCTGTTCCTCGGCGGGTTGGCGGCCGGTTCCTCCCTGCTGGCGGCCGGTGCCGACCTGAGCGGGCGCCCGGCCCTTCGGCGCAGCGGTCGCCTGGCGGCCTTCGCCGGGATCACCGTCAGCTTCGCCGCCCTCGTGCACGACCTCGGTCGCCCCGAGCGCTTCTACAACATGCTGCGGGTCGCCAAGCCGACGTCCCCGATGAGCGTCGGGACCTGGATCCTCACGGTCTACGGGCCGCTGGCGGGGCTGGCGGGTGCGGCCGAGCTGCGGCACCTGCTGCCGCACAAGCTCGCCCTGGTCGGGCGCCTGCTCGGGCTGGGTGCCCGGCCGGCGGGGCTCGTCGCAGCGGTGATTGCGCCCGCGGTCGCCTCCTACACCGCGGTGCTGCTGACCGACACCGCTACGCCGACCTGGCACGACTCTCGCCAGCACCTTCCGCTCGTGTTCGTCGGCTCGGCCAGCGCCGCTGCCGGCGGCCTGGCGATGGCCGTCGTCCCTGTGGAGCAGGCGGGTCCCGCGCGTCGGTTGGCCGTCGGTGGGGCACTGCTCGAGCTCGCGGTCGAGCACAAGATGGAGCAGGCGATGGGCGTCACCGCCGAGCCCCTGCACCTCGGACGCGCAGGCCGGCTGATGACGGCCAGCAAGGCCTTGACCGGGGCCGGCGCCGTCGGGGCCGCCCTGTTCGGCGGCCGCAGCCGGTGGGCGGCGGCACTGTCCGGCGCCGCGCTGGTGGCCGGCTCGGCGGCTACCCGCTTCGGCGTGTTCGAGGCAGGACAGGAATCGGCAAAGGACCCGAAGTACGTTGTCGTGCCGCAGCGCGCACGGGTCGAGGCCCGCGAGCGCCTGGGTACGGCCCAGGGCGGCAGCAACGGCTCGGCGACGAGCTCGAACAGGAGCACCGCATGACCAGCCCCTCGGTACCTCTTCAGACCGCCGGCGCCGCTTCGACGAAGGGCCGGTGGGGTATCGCCGCAGCCGCCCTGCTTCTGCAGTTCTCGATCGGCGCGGTGTACGCCTGGAGCGTGTTCAGCAAGGCCTTTGTCGCGAACCACACGGCCAAGCACGGCTTCGGTCTTAGCAAGACCGATGCGGCGCTCCCGTTCGAGGTCACCATCGGCATGATCTTCATCGGGACCTACCTCGGCGGCCGGATACAGGACAAGCGAGGCCCGCGACTGGTGGCCCTGGTCGGCGGCGTCCTGTTCTCGGTCGGCACCATTCTGGCGTCATTCACCCGAGGTTCGGGTGACCTCGGGCTGCTCATCGCGACCTACGGCGTGATCGGCGGGTTCGGTCTGGGTCTGGCCTACATCGTGCCGATCGCCATGCTGCAGAAGTGGTTCCCCGACAAGCGCGGGCTCATCACGGGTCTGGCCGTCGGCGGCTTCGGCTTCGGCGCCGTCATCACCTCCCCGGTCGCGCAGCGGCTCATCGACAGCGAGCCGCTGCAGCCGTCGAAGGCGTTCCTACCCCTGGGCATCGCCTACCTGGTGCTGTCGGTCATCGGCGCGTCGTTCTTCCGCAACCCACCCGAGGGCTACGCGGTGCCGGGCTTCGTCCCCGCTACCACCGGCCGGGTCGTGGACAGCGGTAAGGACTACACGCCCGCCGAGTCGTTGCGCACCCCGCAGTGGTACCTGCTCGCAGCCACTCTGACCCTGAGCGTCGTTGCCGGGATCTCCCTGATCAGTCAGGCCGCGTCCAGCGCCACCGACATCGCCGGATACAGCAAGACGGCAGCGGCCAGCGCCGTCGGCCTGTTCGGCATCTTCAACGGCGGCGGCCGTCTGCTCTGGGCGACCGTCTCGGACAGGATCGGCCGCATGCCGGCCTTCGTCGCCATCCTCGGCATACAGGGCGTGTGCTTCCTGCTGCTGCCGCACTTCCACTCCAGTGCCATCTTCTTCATCCTCGCGGCGCTGATCTACCTGTGCTACGGCGGAGGCTTCGGCACGATGCCCTCCACCGCAGGCGACTACTTCGGCGTACGGCACGCCGGCGCCATCTACGGTCTGATGATCATCGGCTGGAGCCTCGGCGGGGTGGTCGGGCCACAGATCGTGTCGCGGCTCATCGGTAGCAACAAGGACTACACGACGGCCTACACGACCATCGGCATCATCGCCCTCGTGGCGATGGTGATCCCGCTGATCACGAAGATCCCCCGGAAGCGCCAGAGCGCGGACGAGGGCCTGATCGGTCAGGCGGCTGCCGCGCGCTGATCCGGCGTACTCGGCAGGAGCCCGATCCCCCGCGCGGGGTGCGGCTCCTGCGCCTTCACCGGACCTCGAGGACCGCGTCCCGCCCGACGACGAACTCGCCCACGATCGGGCAGCCGGGCACCTCACCGGCGACCAGCAGTCCGCCGGAGGTCTGCGCGTCGGCGAGCAGCAGCAACTCGTCCTCGGTGACCCTGCTGGACAGGTGCGGGCGAACCCAGTCCAGGTTGCGCCGGGTGCCGCCGCTGACGAAGCCGTCCCGCAGGGCGTCGCGGGCGCCGTCGAGGTAGGGCACGGCCGAGGCCTCCACGACGGCCGTGATGCCGCTGGCCCGGGCCATCTTGTACAGGTGACCGAGCAGGCCGAACCCGGTCACGTCGGTCGCGGCCGTGGCACCGGCGGCGACGGCAGCGGCGGCGGCGTCCCGGTTGAGGCGGACCATGTTCTCGATGGCCTGGAGGAAGAGCTCGCCGGTCGACTTGTGCCGGTTGTTGAGCACGCCGACGCCCAGCGGCTTGCTCAGGCTGATCGGCAGCCCAGCGCGGGCGCAGTCGTTGCGCAGCAGGCGGTCCGGGTCCACGATCCCGGTCACCGCCATGCCGTACTTGGGCTCGGGGTCGTCCACGCTGTGCCCGCCGCCGACGTGGCAGCCCGCCTCCCGGGCGATGTCGAACCCGCCGCGCAGCACCTCGCCCAGGAGCTCGACGGGCAGGACGGAGCGGGGCCAGCCGACGAGGTTGACGGCAACGATCGGTCGGCCACCCATGGCGTACACGTCCGACAGCGCGTTGGCCGCGGCGATCCGGCCGAAGTCGTACGCGTCGTCGACGACGGGGGTGAAGAAGTCCGCGGTCGCCACCACGGCCGTGCGCTCGTCGATGCGCACGACCGCGGCGTCGTCGCCGTCGTCGAGCCCGACGAGCAGGTCGGGGGAGCCGGCGCCGGTCAGCCCACGGACCACGTCCTCCAGCTCGCCGGGCGGGATCTTGCAGGCACACCCGCCCCCGGAGGCGTACTGGGTCAGGCGATAGGTCGAGGTCGTCGTCATGGTGCGACCGTACGTCGGACCGCCTCGGCGGTGAGGACGAGGTTGCCCGGTCGGACGCTAGGCTCGGTCCTGGAGGCGTGCGGTTGGCTGGTGCTGCCCCCGGTCTTCAAAACCGGTGAGGTCCAGGATCTGGGCCTGGTGGGTTCGATTCCCATCCGCCTCCGCCAGCATGGGACCGGGAGATCGTTTGCGGTCACCGGTCGAGCTGGTCAGCGAAAGGCCGCCGCCAGCGGCAACGGGCGCCGCCCCCACTGCCGGACGGCCGCATCGTAGGCCTGCGCAGCGAGCTCCTGAAGGGCCGGCAGCACAGCAGGCTCCTGCTCCGCGACGAGCCGGAGCCGGTGCTGCAGGAGTGCCCGTCGCGTCGGGACTTTGGAACGGCGCGCTGGGTCCGGTGGCGGCGGGTCACCGTCCAGCGCAGGCCCGAGGAACCAGCCGGTGGAAATGAAGACCCACGCGGTCGTCGCGCGGGCGAGGTCGTCCCGGAACGGCGGCGTCAGGACGACCGGAGCGGCGGGGCCCACCGTTCATTGCCACGCCTGCAGCGCCCGGGCGGTCACCTCGGCCGGGAGCCGCCAGCTGCACCAGCACGACGGCCACGGCACCAACAGGTAGGCCGCCTCCCAGGCGATGTGGCGGTGCTCGGCGGCCTCGAAGTCGAGCAGCACGATGCCGCCGTCGGCCTCGAGGGCGTTGCTCGGGCAGGTGTCGCCGGGTACGAGGGCACCGGCCGACCCGGGCGCGGACACGTCCAGGCTGGCGGCCACGCCCCGTAGCTCTTCGACCGCCGGCACCGGCACGGTGATGCCCAACCGGGGAAGATCGCGGGCTAGCACGGCCACGGCCGCGGCCTCGGCCAACGCCGCCTCGGCCGCAGCCGGGCCGTCGCCGAGCATGCGGTCGGCAAGCGTCGGTCCACTGCCGCCATCGGCCAGGACCAGCAGCGGCGGGTCCACGGACGAGCAGAGCAGCCGGACGACACCCGTACCACGACCTCCACCGGCCCGAGCGTGGGCGACAGCGCCGCGGCGGCTGCCCGGCGCAGCACGTCCGGTGAGCTCGACACCTGCAGAGCCTGTCCTACCCGGCGTACTCGCACTGCGACACGGGTCCTCCTGCGCGGCGCCGCCTCGGCGAGGAGGGAGACTGGGGACATGGCTCCTCCCGTCGGCCGCGCTGTGTTCCTCCGGCGACGAGTGGTGGTGGGTCTTGCGACCCTGGGGCTGGTGGGGGCCGCGGTGGCGGTCGTCCACGGCGGTGACGGTGACGCACCGGCCGTCCTGCGCCACGCCCAGGCGTACGAGGCGCCGGCGCCCGCGAGGCAGCAGGCAGGTCCGACGTCGGTGTACGCGCACACGGGTGTGGGGCAGTTCGTACCGGCGACGCGCGGCGTGCCGTACCGGCTGTACGTGCCGGAGAGCGCCGGCCGGGGGGTGGACGTGGTGGACCCGGTCGGGCTGAAGGTCGTCGGGCACTACGACACCGGCCTGGACCCGCAGCACGTGGTGCCGTCCTACGACCTCAAGACGCTGTACTCCACCAACGACCTGGCGAACACGCTGACACCGTTCGACCCGCGGACGGGACAGCCGTCCGGGCCGAGCATCCCGGTGGATGACCCGTACAACATGTACTTTGTCCCGGGCGGGGCGCAGGCCGTCGTGGTCGCGGAGCAGAAGCAGGCGCTGGAGTTCTACGACGCGCACAGCTTCGCGCCGGCCGGCACGGTCCATGTCGACTGCGCGGGAGTGGACCACGCCGACTTCGCCGCCGACGGCAGCTTTCTGATCGCGTCGTGCGAGTTCGCCCACCGGTTGCTCAAGCTGAACCTGGCGACCAGGGCGGTCAGCTACCTGGACCTGCCGGGGGCCTCGCCGCAGGACGTACGGATCAGTCCGGACGGCGCGACGTTCTACGTGGCGGACAAGGACCTCGGCGGGGTGCACCTGATCGACGCGGCGCGGTTCGTGCAGACCGGGTTCCTGCCGACAGGCCGGGATGCGCACGGGATCTACCCCAGCCGGGACGCGCGCCGGCTGTTCGTGTCCAACCGTGGTTCGGGCACGATCAGCGTCCTCGACCCGGTCCGTCGAGCCGTGGTCGCGACCTGGCGGCTGCCGGGCGGCGGCAGCCCGGACATGGGCGGAGTCAGCCCCGACGGCACCGCGCTGTGGTTGTCCGGACGGTACGACGCCCGGATCTACGAGATCTCCACCGTTGACGGCCATCTCATCGCACAGATGCCCATCCCCCTGAAGCCGCACGGGATGTGCGTGTGGCCCCAACCGGGCCGCTACTCCCTCGGACACACCGGCAACATGCGCTGAGCCCGGCAGCCAGCACGGTCCGTTCAGGAAGGACGCAGCGCGGACAGCTGGAGGGCACCGCCGCGGCAGACCTGCAGTCCGGGGACGGCGACGTCCACGCCGCTGGAGGCCCCGGGCGGGGTGCTCTCCAGGCGGCTCACCGACGTGAGCGCGGCGCAGCCGACCCGTGAGAGCCGCAGGTTGAAGGTCGCCGCGTGCGTGCCGTCCAGGACCACGACGGCGGGCGACCGGACGGGCGTCCGGGACACCTCGACCGTGACGGGCCGGCCGCGCCCGTCGAGCAGCGCCAGGCTCACATAGCCCCGTACGGAGCAGGTCTCGCGGCCGGTAGTGTGCAGGACGATATCGGCGTACTGCGACCCGGCCGCACCTTGGCTGCCCGCCAGGCGGCCGCTCAGGTCGGTGCTGCGGCAGGCCGTCGTCGGCAGCGCCGGTCCGTTCGCGGGACGGGCCGCCTGAGCGGTCTGGGCTTCCGGGACGGGCTGCGAGACCGGGACGGCGAGCGGCGCAGAGGCAGTCGGCGCCACGGGGACAGCACGCCTTGTGGGGACAGCCGGCGCGACCGACCGGTGCCGCACGGGGACCAGCGCGGGCGCAGGTGTCTGGGACTGAACTCCTGCGACCTGCCGGGCAGCCGGTGACGAGCTCGCGCACCCCGCCACGCCACAAAGCGCGCCCAGCAAGGCGATCACTGCGGCCGGCCGGGCCTTGGTGCACTTCATCGGACTCCTGATCCAGGGACGGGACGTGTGCATCGGCGCTGCGCTCCATGACCTGAAGGGCGGTTTCCTCAACGGCTGGATGGCCGCCCGGCACCAGGCCCGTTCGGTTCAACCGCGCTAGATCCGGACTACAGGCACGGCCATGAGCTGTCGATCTACCCGATACCCCTGGATGCGCGGTGGGCAGCCCGCCCCGACGTCCTCGCCAGCTCACGTGAGGTGCTTCTCCATGCGACTTCGTCTTGTCACGACGGCATTCACCTGCGCCAGCGCGGTCGCTCTGACCGCGGCCCCGGCCACTGCCGAGATCCGTACGCACCACCCCGTCGTACGACCGCTGGGAGTGGACGTCTCCAGCTACCAGCACGGCTCCTCGCTGGACTGGTCGCGGGTCAAGGCGGCCGGGCAGGACTTCGGCTTCGTCAAGGCGACCGAAGGATCCAGCTACACCAACCCCTACCTGGCCGGTGACTGGGCCGGCCTACGAAACGCCGGCATGGGCCGGGGCGCCTACCACTTCGCGCAGCCCTCCGCGTCGTTGCAGTCCGCTGTCGACCAGGCCCACTACTTCGTCGCAGCGGTCGGTACGACGCAGCAGCCGGGCGCCCTGGCGCCGTTGCTGGACCTCGAGGTGTCCAACGGCTTGTCGTCGGCGCAGCTCGTGGCCTGGACCCATGCCTGGCTGGACACCGTGCAGCACCTGACGGGTCGTCGGCCGATCATCTACACCTACGC
>JAABUI010001834.1_pt1 | contig 12020 bp, 21 predicted proteins | sample 5559111 | NCBI WGS metagenome assembly JAABUI01 (sample SAMN10711870, study PRJNA513365) | rock metagenome | isolation source: Antarctica rocks | place: Antarctica: Victoria Land, Buttleship Promontory
TGGTATACAAGTCTGACCGATCCGACATGCTCGCCGCCATCCTCGTCATCCAGCCTAGCAAGGACCTCGAGCTCGATCTCGCGTAGCTGTAGAAGGACTGCCAACATTTTCGGTCGGTCCAGGGGATTCTCGAGGCAGCATGCCAGAGCGAGATCGATCAGACGTGCCGGACAGCCAGAGGATGCCCGCCTCCGAATCTCGTCGGGGTCCGGTGTGAAGCTAGGCGCTTTTCGCTGCGCGGCATGAGCATAATTAGAACAGTCGTGCTGAGCCTCACAGTGTATGTGCGAGAGTCGACGAGACGGCGTGACATGATCTCGATGAAGATGATGCCAAGGGAGAAGACATCCGTAGGGAGATCGAAAGCTTGACCATTGATGATTTCCGGGCTCATGTAACCCTGCGAGAGATAATCAGCCCATCTCGTCACCCAGTATGCCGGCAGATCTTCGCTGTATAGGCAGTCCAGAAAAGGGTTCACGTCGGTCCCGCAGTAAGTCATCCTCCTCATCTCATCCGCATTCCTCGATGCGATCCTCGCGAAGCCAAAATCGGTGACCTTGACCCGCTCGTTGGAGGTGATGAGGAGGTTCTCGCCCTTTAGGTCCCGGTGAATGCACTGCGAATGTCATCGAGTCAGCTCCCTGACCCAAGCGCCTTCAAGCCGAAGGCCGAGTCAGGATGGTGGCGACCCACCTGCCTCGCATGGAGATATGCCACCGCTCTCGCCACATCCGTCGCGAAGGACAATCGCAGTCTCCAGGGAAAGGGGTGGGAAGAGAGGATAAATTGCCGTAGATTCCCTCGAGGGACGAACTCGGAGATGATGCTGTGACCCGTCAGTGCGAAATTCCCTGGGTCATCCGGAGTGCAGCCATGGTGGCTGATGACTCGGTACAAACTGAGATGCTCACAAGACTCGCCCGTCCTCGTCTGGCGCTTTGGATAGGCCGAGGAAGAGGACGATGTTGGGATGTCGACATTCTCGCATGATCCGCCATTCTCGTTCAAAGTACTTGTGCACCTAGGTAGAAGCCATCGGGGTGAGTGGATAGGATATAGGTGGAGATGGCGAGACAACGGCTCACGTCATACTCCGTAGAAGGGAGGACTTCTTTGATGGCGATATCTATGCCGAGGTACGACCCTGTTCATCGAATGTCAGCTTCAAGCGTTCTCATACTCGTCAAACAGGAGACACAGTGGAGGGGCGCAACACAGCTCACCTTTGTAAACTGACCCGAAGCTGCCTGCTCCTAGTCGATGACCCCAGACGATGTCCTCACACTGCCCGGCTTCAGCTGTGGGTAAGGTGAGTCGAGGAATGCTTACTGACTGGGATCACATCGAAGTCCATGACGCCACTTCCAGTCTAACTTCCCAGCAATCCAGCGTGGAGGCGATATTCGAAACTAAGAACCAAAAGGGTCTTTCAGGAGGAATGAGAGGAATGGGAGAAAGATTGACGAACTCTTGACTTCCTGCGATCTTCCCAACAGTCAGGGATCGATCTAAAACGAGTCCAAGTCAGGTTTGATAAGGCCGAGGGAGATCAGATGGTATCCAGAGCGAGAATGAGTGCGGACGCCATTGGTAACCATGAGGAGGTAAGTTAGGAATGTCAATCGCTCTTCGAATCGACGCTTGGGCCCCCGGACCGCATTGCAGAGCTGATCATGGACCACTCGCTCGGTCTCACATGAAACGCGTCACCGAGCCCGGACCGTTGTTCCATTTCGAAAATCGATCACCGATGTCATCGAGACAGACTCGATACCAGGCGAACTCGATGCTATCTGTCTTGGTCTGGACATGGGAGCAAAACATTGGATGGAAGGAAGACGAACGAAATAGTACGATCCGGACGTAGTATTCCCGAAAGCCCGGTGCGCGCCTGATTTCCTCTCCATCTTCTTTGACCCAGAATGATTCCATTCTTCCTCCGGATCCTCGCGTACAGGGATGATGAACGCCAATACTCTCGACATGCAACCCAAGATCCAAGTCCCATGCAATAAACTATGGTATACTAAATGCTGTACCTCAATCTCCCAATCCGATCAATGCTTGACCCCTCCCATCCCCCCCATCCCCAACGCACCCCCAATCTCGCCCACCAGACATCTCACCACCTCCCCAATCACGCCCACGCTGCACACCAAGCTCGTCCCGCCATCGAGCTTCATCACCGGTGGTAATCCATTCTTGCACAGCCCAGATTGATTCAACCGTACCGCCTGATACGCCACCTGAAGCGATGCGGGGAAGCTATCCAGACGCGTCACTCGGCCGCAGGATAGGTCGATAGTCCCATCAGGACGTGGGCGCGAGGCATCATAAAGCAAATATTGGTCGGACGGTAGAACATCCAAGTCTACTGCGTATCTGGGATGAATTCAGCTTTGGCCGATAATGATCACACGGGAGGACTGACCGATGTTTGCTCTGCACATCCCACACCAACCGGTACTGCGAGACTGACCTGACGACAAGCTTCGGAAAGTCGCTCGTTGCAGCAGCACGGATCGCCTCGACTTCGAGCAGGACTGGTAGAGTATTTCGCAATAGCTGCTCCGCCCTAAGCTCAATTGGTGAAACAGACTGGGGGCTACGCACCCCGATGAACTTGACCCCAACCGTACCTCTGCTTCTTCCGGTACCCCTATCTGCAGCAAGCTCGTTGAGCCGATGGGATGATAGTGCCGCCAAGAAATCATGCGGATTCGCCTTCCCCTCTTCGTCACAAGAGAATGACACCTCATACGAATCCACTTCTGGCGTGTACGTGATGGACGCAACGTATCCAGGGGAATAAGAGAAAGTAGCCGTACGAAGGTCGAAGGAGAGCACCTTGATGTCCCGGAAAGCGTCGGTCTTGTTGAGTCGATTGACTAGGAAGTCTCAGCATGATCCCAGGAAGGAGAGAAGAGGACACACCTTCGCCTGCAACGACCACGACCTTGCTGAGACGCTCCCATTGCTCGAGGAAAGAAGGGACGCAGCGTGAAATGTCACCAGCTTGGAAACGGACAATCGAGGAGGCTTGGTCGAAGGTTATACCCTCAGCTCGAGCGGCTGAGCTGGGCGGCCCAGTCGCCGATGCTGGCGATGTGCCAGTCGAGGCAAGGGTCGGCTTGTGTCGGAGCTGCACCAACGTCACGACCTGGAGATCCGTAAGCTCATAGTCCAGTCTGAAACGGATCGGCCAATACAGCGGCTGACCGACTCGAGAGGCCCAAAGGAGCTCACTTGGCACTTTCCAGCCTTCCACCAATCCCATATCTGCATATACACCCTCGGCATAGCCACGTCCGCCGCTCTCGTATCCTTGAGTAGATCTCGAGCTTGGACACACAGGGTCGGGACCATGCCTGCCACCGCTGACTCGCTGAGCGGTGCACCTGGACCGGAGGTTGGAGGGTATTGTAGGGTGTATGGGATCGCGCGGTCTTTGAGCTGCTGTTCGACGATGGTCTGGGCGACGAGAGCGCTGGTACGATGGGTAAGCATCGAAGCAGTGGGGGAAGACCAGAGGCGCACTTGCAGAATATGAACAAGTCTTTGAGATCCCGGGTGTCAATCTCAAAGCTAGGAGAATGTCAGCCAGTACGACGATACTACACGGTCGAAAAATAACGCACCTAGACGAGCCGTGCATTTGATCGGCCCCAAGATCCAATGTGACGGGCTCCTTGGCCTTCTGCTCTCGCTTCCCACGCCTCACCCTCAACCTCTCCAGATCCAGCGGACTCCTGTCCCCTACCACCAGCTTGATACCGACCCCACTTTCCGCCGGTATCCGCGCAAGCTTAAGCAATTCGAAACCGATTCCTCGCGCGTAGATCTTAGCCACAAAGTAGTGAAGCAATGAAGTAGGAAGGGGGACGAAGACTGTAGAAGCGGGATGAAGGTCGTGTCTGGCGAGATCTGTGTGTCACCTAGTCAGTATAAAGCAGATCCTCTGTCAAAACCAGGACCAACCTCGAGATCGAAGATTGAGCCGTCTCGCAGGCGTCCATCCGAGTTGCCTCATCTGCCCCTCAAGATTTTCGGTGATCACCTATTAATTTTAGCATGCCAAAGACTTCCAGAAGCCTGAACGTACAGCCGTTATCAACTTGCCCACATCGTCCACCAACCGCGATTTCTGCTCATTGACAGCAGTCGTCGCCAGCTTCGCCCGCGCGGCTCTTTCCGGCGACCCGTCATCCTCGATCTCGATCAGCCCCGTGAGAGAGGAGACGCCGACAAGCAGATGATGCGAGGGTAGTGGTATCCGCAGTGCGAGAGTTCGTGTTGAGTTGGTATCCGCCTCGACGAGGTTCGGAGGATTGAAAGCGAAGAGGGCGACACGAGGAGCACCTACGAGGGATGCGGTCCGCGCTCGGGTCGAGTGCGATGCATGGGCATTTGTAGCTGTGACGAGCATTCCCTCGAGACTCAGAGAGTTAGGATCCTGCCGCTCCTGTCAGTGCCATGTCATAAGGAACGAGTAAGGCACACCAGGGGTAGGAGGACGCTGTCGATAGCATCCCCGACTTTCAGCCCGCCTCCGATCCCGGCCGCGCCAATCTCCCATCTGGTGCTCAAATCCAGCCTCACCACTCGCTCGCTAGGCATAAGAACGCTGGAAATAATCTCCCGCAGCACGTCTTCCACTCCTCCACCGTCCGACGAAGACTTCTCCGCAAGGAATATGCTAATAGTCCCGCCAACAATTGGTTTTCGAGGTGCACCTAACGATGACTGTTGAGCCTGTCGCTTCCCGACTGCTGCTTGTGGCTGGTGCAGGACTTGCGCCGGACGAGGTCGTCTGGATATCCATCAGCTCTCATTTCTCGCAGTCATGTGCCACTCACATCCAGTATTTGACCTGCAGTACCTTCTTCGCCCGATCCATCTCGATGAGCAATTGTCCCCGCCATTTGCCTTGGCTGAGCGCGATTGCCTGATTGTACAGAACTTCAAGTTGATAAGACAGAGATAGGTGTTCTACCACAGCGTCAGTCATCGACAGCACGTCCCGTTCACGTACGCAAGAAGTTGTAAATTCGCACCAAAGGCGCATCGACCTTCTTCCTCTCCTCTTCAGTAGCTACTTCAGCCGAGCCGACCTTCTCCACCGGTATCCCAGCGCCATTGACCAAGTGATGCGATTGCTCCGCCGCCTTCCCAGCGACCTTCGACACAGCTCTTTGGCCTGAAGATTCCACCTGCCGCCTAGGCAGAACCTCCCCATTCGCCAAATCCAAGATCTGCTGCCTCTCCTCTCCCCCAAACAACCGTCCGAGCCCCTGCCCACCCGGACCACCCACCCCTGTCTCCTGAATCCTCCATACCCATTCCACTCCCGTCAACCACCATCGCGCATCCTCATCGAAGCCTACAACCGTCATCTGTGCTTTCCACCCTTGGAACCCTCCACTACGTAGATACACCCGCCCGTTGCGTATGCCCTCAATGGCGAATTCTGGAGGGAGGTAATCGACACATCGCAGGCGGTAGAGGATGTGCTGGTCGAGTCGACGCAGTGTTGCGAGGATACCGCCGTTCGTCAATGGCGTGCGTGAGAGGAATGATTCGGTCAGAGATGTGGGCAGGCGGTTGTAGGTCCCGAGAGTGAGGAGGGATAATGCTGTGAGCAGATCCGGATTCCTCTCCCTGCTCTTCTCGTCAGTCATCATCCCGGAAACTATGGATCCGAACCCACCGTAACGACTCAATCATGTCAGCCGCATGCCTGACATGCGCAACCGCATCCTCATGCTGCCGATTCTGATGCTCCATGAAATGCGTAATCCTCTTCGCATCCGTCACTTTCCCCCTCACCACCGGAACCGGCTCATCCATCGCCCGGCCCTTTCCCTTCCCGACGAACGCGCCCGGACTATTCGACTCCCCATTGCTATGTGGTGTCGGGAATGACTCGGCGGCCGGGAACGGATGGGTGAGGGCTTGAGTGGAGGAGGAAGAGGAGGGGATATCGACGGAGCTCTTCCAGCGGAGGATCGCGAGGTATTTCAGTACGGCTTGACGGGTCGTCTTGGCGTATTCGATTATATGACGAGGTTTCTGTCGGGCATACAACGGCGGAAGACTGTCCATCATCAACACACCTTTCTTCCACATCGATTTATTCCTCGAAGCTCTGACTGCCTTCCATCTCGAGCTCAGGCGAAGTGTGAAGAATCTCACGTCTGCTCGACCAAGACCCTCATATCGCCATACCCCTTCCTCGCCAGCCTGCCCAACATCACTCCAAGATTGACATTCTCCTCCTCGAAATACGGTGGTAGCTCATCTTCAATCTGCTCCGGTGTCGGAGTGGGGTACGTGAACCATGGTTCGGGACCGAGTTGGGGATTCGCGGGTCTGGGATGGGAGCCGGAGGCTTGGGATTGGGGAGCCGACGGGGTCATGCCGGTCGGGTTATAGCTTTCGCTATCGGGGATTTGACGAGAGCATGAGGAGACGGTTGAGATAGCTCGAGCTATGCAATAAATGTGAGGAAGTTGAGGGGAGATGTGGGAGTGTGATAGTCAAATACACGGAGGAATCGACTCCTCTGCATAATAGGCGCGGTATTACTTCCATGGCCTACGAAGCCATAGTTCCCTCCAGCTTTACACTCCTTCAGATTCCGTGAGATGTCCAAGGCCCCGTATTCGAAGCAATGCGATGCATGTATCCCAGAAAGACATCACCGTGTTCGTCTACCTTCCGTTCCCAAGACTATGCACACAAACCCAAGACATTCGTTATTTTCGTCGTCTATTTCGCTTCCCGACTCCCGATATCGCCAAAGCTCGCCCGTCTCTCACCCGTCCATCCCGCATCAAGCGTCGGTCTCGGCCCGTCCAGACTCGCTCGATTAGCGTGCGCCTCCCCTTTCACTAGATCGGCGAGATTGAGCCCACTGGCCGATCTCTGCGACTGACCCAAAGATGTCGGTGCTGGCCGGTTGACATCTCTCGCGCCATTAAGCGACATACTGGCAGTGAGAAGGCTCAAGTCACTGTGCCCCTCGCCCCACGGGGTCTCGACAAGGTGATCTCCTGCATTCAGCGGGGATGCGGTCGCCTTTGGTCGATTAGGCACTCGAGGCGATGGAGATGGAGGATTCGGAGCGGGACCCAGCGGCTGAGATGGGAAGTAGTCATTGCCTACTCCGGCCAAAGCCTGGGAGATGTTTGCCGGACCCGGTGCGCCAGCATACCCATGTATCAGATTACTCGGGAAAGACTGCGTCGTTGGCGTATCGAGTTGCGCTGAACCGCCTTGGGGAAAGCGATTGACAGGTCCGCCTGGCGCTAGGTTGAGGAAAGAATTATAAGAATAGGCTGTAGGGCTCGTTACAGGTATGCCAGGGGAGAAGGGTCCAAGACCGGGTGAGAGGAAGTGTGCATGGATCGGTGGTGTCTCGGGGTATGCATTGAAGACAAATCCGGGCATGGACGGCGTCATTGGCGGGAAGCCGCGCGTCTGAAGTGGCGATAGAGGGTTGCCGTTCTCCATTGAAGGGAAGGGTGGCATGGAGATCGGTCCAGGATGGTGCATTTGCCGGAAGGAGATGTGCGGCGATCCTTCACCTCCACCGTTTCCAAGTGGTCCTCGGGCGGGCGTAGTTTGAATACCGTTGAGCGATGTGTTGAGCGCCCACGGTAGCCTAGCGGCAGATGGTGAGGGAGAATCGCCAGTTTGGGTTTCTTGGGGGTACGCAGCCATGGATAGATGTGGTGGACCTCCATTGTGTTGTGGATACGGCGTCTGCCAGAAGCCGTTCGCTGGGGCGGGTGGTGATGCTCGAACTCCAGCACTGAATTGATCCGAAGGTCGCCTCGGATGAAGATCATGATGGCTGTCACGCTCAAGGTGGACTCGGACCTTTCGCCCGCCGAGATTTCGACTGAAAAAGGATAAGCGGATCGTCAGGGATTCTCCGGGAGAGTATCTACTCGTTGTACATTGCAACCGCTTTCGCTGCATCGGACTCGGTCGCAAACAGCGCTGTACCGAAACCTCTCGGTCGTCCATCGAGATCGGTTGCGACGCTACGAAGGATCAGTGCCGCCAATTTGGGCTCGATTTTTAGCTCACTCTGCGCGTATGATGATTCCAGCCGGACGCAAGAAGTCCTTCAGCTCTTGCCATTGCATCGTCAAGGGCAGCTGCTCACGCCATCAGCACCATCCTGGTCGAAAAGCTTTAATCTTACATTCGACACAAACACCACTCGATCATGCAAGGTGGTTGGAGGTCCCAGACCAGAAGCTTGGTGCGCCAATCCCTCCATCGGCACCGGCAGCGCTTGTTGTGCTCCAATCGAAAAGCTTGGACCCGGATGATTGTTTGGTGCGCTCTGAGACGGATGCAATCCACTCTCGGTCGGCGAGATGGCGGATTCCACACTCCCAAATAGCGATGCGAGGTGACCTGGCGGGCCGACGCGGGGTGGGGCTTGATGTTCAAAGTCTGATGTACCATTGGCAGGCGAATGTGATCTCGGAAGCCTACCGGTACTGGAAGTCGGTCTAGACGTGGACAGACCCACATCGCCGTTTGGTGAAACGCTACCTCGAAGCAGACTACCATTCGCATCGGACGTCACGGAATGGGCGAATGGCGTTATCGACTCTCGCCTAGACGAAGTACTGAAGCTGTTCAGCGGAGCGGGGACTGTTCCGGCTGTCAGCGAGCCGGCCAGAGGCGATGCCCCGAGATGTTGATAGACGTGATTGCCAATGTTTTGTCCGCTCAATGGCAACGGGATATCAGCGTTTCCGTGAAGCGATATGGGTGATTGGCTAGATGGGATGGGGGATGTTCCCTCGAGCGCCATCAAAGGCGGGTGAGGCGAGAGACCCACGCCAGGCAAGGAGTTAACGCTCGACATTTGCTGCGAACCCGGAGCTCCAGGCGGGAAATTCATCGGCGGACGCTGTGACGGCATCTGGCCGGGCAGCCAGGCGGGGCCATTGGAAGGCGTCAGATGCCCAGGGAGACTGAAAGCCGAACTTCCCCCGCCCGACATGTTGTGATATGTGTAGAGAGGTGGACGAGGGGGAGCTACATGATGGTTCGCATGGGGTTGAGGTTCGTACTCCGGCGGCAAGCGGTCTGGGCGGACCTCCAGCGTTCTGGTCTGCCAAGTATAGCCATTGAAGCGGTCTGACGACCATGAGGTCAGCAATTCCATCAGAGCTCCCCGTGGATCTCGCGCTGAAAGGTCTGAACTCACCTATCGCCCTCGCAGCGTCTTCTCTACTGCCCATCAAAACCGTCCCATAGCCACGACTCCGATTATCTGGCCCCAAGCTGACGTCCGCTCTCAGTACCGTCCCCGCCTTCCGGAAGAGATCCTTCAGGTCCTGCCATCGTACTCGATAGGGTAGCTACAGAAGATGTCTCAGTCAGCACTAAGCTAGAGGGAAGCTGAACTGCTCACGTTCCCCACGAAAAGATTGACCCGTCCGTCCATCCCGACTGCCGAAGGCAGGAGATTGGTCATAAGTGGCGTGGTAGATCGTGGCATCACCACTATTAATGATCAGTAAGGACCGTTGTATAGAGGAAACAAGCGTACGCTCTGATCCAAAATCAGGAGGTGGCGCTTGAGGAGCCGGAGGAGCATTTGCCATCGCTGCTGCGATGACGGCGTCAATCTGTGCAGAGGTAGGAGGACGTGAAGGGGAATGTGATCCGCGGGCGGACATGGCAGTGCTATGGTATGGTCCGGATCCTTGTGGCTGTCATTTTGACCCAAGTCAGCTGCGTAACGCGTGTGGCGAGGATTTGTGAGGTATGGTATGAGGAGCACTTACACCTGGAGATCGTCCCCGTTCTGACCCATTGAGAAGACCCATCATACCGGTAGATCCCTGGTCACCTCGGAGATAGTCTGGAAGCGACATCGTACTGCTCTGCAAGGCCAGAAGTGCCAGATCAAACCGGTCTGATTTTCGTCAGCGCAAACGTCATGGAATTTTGATGGAAGAGAGGACGATGGAATGGTTGAAGAATCGAGCGTAGAGCGAGCGGCGAAAAGGATCGAAACTTACAGACAGGAAGAGGGGGGCCGGGTCCCGGGAAAACAGTCTCGATCCTTGGGAATTCGACTGGAATGTCGACGTGATCCTCTCCCGACACGCCGCTGCCCCGTTACCTGATATCAAGCAGGAGCAACATCAATGACGGCTAATTAGATGCAGAGCGGAGCACGATCCCAGGATTCGACACCCAACGAGACGAGAACGACATAGAACCCAAGACCTGAACCCCGATGAAGACGAGCAAGAAAGGCAGAATCAAAGGAGACAAGGGGAGATGATTCCCGGTGATGCCTCTGGACTGCGCCTAGCCGGCGGCCTTCACGTGGGAAATACGCTAGTGGATCGGTCGCATGGGCATGTGCGAATTCTAGGCCTACCAGCTCATCATCTCCCTCGAGCAGACTGGACTCGTTCAAGCATCACATGGGTGAAAGCTCTGAAGATTGTAACCGCCGTGAGAAGGAGCAGAAAGCGATGCGAGCAGCCCGTCTGCCGCTTTGTCGGGTTCTTCTTCAGCTCTGGGTTATATGTATACCTGTTGTTGCTATTACACATTATCTCCAGTCCTTGTGCTCACTCCAGGGCCCTACCGCATTGCTTCAGAGCTCCAATAACGAGTCGGCAAGCCAGAGACCACCCGTGTCAATCCTTGACAGTTGAGGTCGACACCATGACCCAACTTTTTCCCCTTCCCCCCGACCCCTTCTGGCCCTTCTCGATGTGACAAGTGGAGTCCAGGGATACTAGGCAAGCTCCTATCGGGTCAGCTCTGTTCTTCCTGATGGTCTGCGCGGCTCGACACCGCTAGTCTCCAAGGATCTGCCAGGAAATGAAATGATTCGGCAGGCTCCGACTTTATTGGAGAAACGAGATTCTAGCCGGTGAGATCTCTGCAGTCTGTGCAATCACCATTCCACACTATATCCTTCAGCTTTCCTTCTTTCCCCAAGCGATGGTGAGTTTCGCATCACACCGATCTACGAGTCGTCTACTGGTTAAGCGCTCGTACAATCGCTTCTCCAAAGCAAGGGCCCCAAACACATCCTCATCATCGGCGGTGGTCTCGCCGGAACCGCCTCGCCCGAGCCCTAGCTCATCATCACATCCGATCCACCATCTTCGAGATCCACCCGGTCCGCGGTGATCAGGCGGATCCATCACTCTCGCTCCCAACGCTCTCCGTGCACTCGACAAGGTCGTTGGGGTATACGAGTCGATCCGATCCTCCGGCTTCACTTCTCAGCGCATTGGAGCTTATGCCGATGACGGGTACAAGTTTTGGGAGGCCGCATTTGGCGAGGACGAGGAAGGGTGATTATCCGCTCGTGAGGATCATGAGGCCGGCGATACATAAGGTCTTACTGGACGCTTGTGAGCAGTGGAGGGGCTGGTGAAGGTTGTTTAGGGTGCGAAAGGAACGAGGATGCAGGAGAGTGGGGATGGTGTTACTGCGTTCTTTGAGGATGGCTCGAACGCTACTGGTGGGATCCTTTCTTTCCGATCTTATGAGACTTGGAAGTGGAACTGATGAGCTGAATGGAACGCCAGGTGACATCCTGATTGGCGCCGACGGCATCCACTCCAAAGTCCGCGAACATGTTCTCGGCCCATCAGCGCCCACTCCAACCTACATCGGCTCATGCACCATGTCTGGCTTCCTACCGGTCGATTCCATCACAGTCCCATGCGGCTTCAACTTCCCAGCGATGATTTTCACCCCTATAGGCCTGATCATGGCCATGGCCATCCTGATCGACCCAGAGGGCAAGACCATCGCTAAAGGGAGAGAAGGCTGGAGAGAATACGAGGTCTCGGGTGAGGCTGCCCGAGTCGCAAAAGCCGAGCACGCGGACTGTACCACGGAACCCATCAGATCCCTCCTCGACAACGTGAAAGACGAGTCTGTCCGGATTTGGGCGCCCTACGAGATTCCCGAGCTGCCAACATGGCATCTCGGTCGAGTATGTCTCA
>JAABUI010001835.1_pt1 | contig 12014 bp, 10 predicted proteins | sample 5559111 | NCBI WGS metagenome assembly JAABUI01 (sample SAMN10711870, study PRJNA513365) | rock metagenome | isolation source: Antarctica rocks | place: Antarctica: Victoria Land, Buttleship Promontory
ACGAGGGGCGCATCGCCATCAGCGCGCTGTCGGTCGGCGCGGCGCAGGGCTGCGTCGATGAGAGCGTGAAGTACGCCCGGCAGCGCGAGGCGTTCGGCCGCCCCATCGCGCAGCACCAGGCCATCGCGTTCAAGATCGCGCGCATGGAGGCGCGCGCCCACGGCGCCAGGACCGCCTACTACGACGCGGCCGCGAGAATGCTCGCCGGCCTGCCGTTCAAGAAGCAGGCCGCGATCGCCAAGCTCATCTCCGGCGAGGCGGCCATGGACAACGCCCGGGACGCCACGCAGGTGCACGGCGGGTATGGCTACATCAACGACTTCCCGGTTGCGCGACACTACCGCGACTCCAAGATCCTGGAGATCGGCGAGGGGACGACCGAGGTCCAACTGATGCTCGTCGCCCGCGAGCTCGGCCTGTAGATCGTCCGCTTTCGTCCCTTCCCCTAGCCTGTGCCGTCACCGACGACGAAGGGGACGCCGTGAGGGACAAGAGCGCCAGGGCACTGAGCGCGGAGCTGGGCGGCCTGCCGGTGTTCGCCGGGCTCGGCGGCGGGGCGGTCGACGCCCTGGTCGACGCCGGCCGCCTCGTGCACCTGCCGTCCAACTGGGCCCTGATCGCCGAGAACACCCCCGCCGACTCGGTGTACGTCCTGCTGGCAGGGACCACCGAGGTCCGGCACGGCAAGGACGTGCTGGCGACGCTCGGGGCCGGTGCGCTCGTGGGCGAGGCCGCGATCGTGGCCAGCCGCCGCCGCAACGCGACGGTCGTGAGCGTGAGTGACGTACGCGCGCTACGCGTCGGCTACGACGAGCTCAACGCGGTGTTCGCCAAGCACCCCTCGGTGCAGCAGCGCGTCACCGCTGAGTGGGAGCGCCGCTCGGCCACTGCCGAGTAGCGAGGCCCGCTCGGCCGCTGCCGAGTAGCGAGGCCCGCTCAGGACGCGGACCCCTCGCAGCCGGCAGCGCCACCGATGGCATGAGCCGGTGGACGCCCGCGCCCGCGACCGGCGGCGGGACAACGAGGTGGCGCGGCTCGGTTGGCGGGTCCTACGGGTGTCGTGGGACGAGGTCGTGCGCCAGCCGGCCTCTGTGGTCAAGCTGGTCAGGGACGCCCTGTCGGCCGGTCTCGCGGCGTAGAGCCGCACCACGGCAGGTCGGCGAACCGGAAGGCGGACGGTACGAGCGTGCGGTCCACGGTGAGGTCCCGCGACTCGCTCACGATCCTGCTGTTGTGCTGGTGGCCGTCCGCACAGCGCTCACTCGGGGTCAGCCGAGGATGGTCTCCAGGCTCACGGCGGACAGGACGGTGAGACGCTGGGTCGCTCGGGTCAGCGCGACGTAGAGGGTGCGGAGGCCGGCCTGGGTGGTGAGCGATTCGGTGACGACCTGCTCGGGCGAGAGCACGACACATCCGTCGTACTCCAGGCCCTTGACCTGCCAGGTGTCCACGACGGACACCCGCGGGTCCAGCACGCCGAGCACGGCGCGGGCCGGGTGGAGCAGGGCATGCGGGCAGACGATCCCGACGGTCCCGGACACCGCGGCGAACAGGGCGCTCACGGCCTCGGGCAGCGCAGCGAGCAGGGCGTCCTGGGCGTCGGCCGGCGCCGGCACGACGTCCCACTCCGGCTCGAACCCCGAGGTGCGTACGGCGGCCGGCGCGACGGCTGCAGGGTCGACGCGGGCCAGGACGCGGGCGGCCAGGGCGGCCACCTCGGTGCTGGTGCGGTAGTTGGTGGTGAGCTCGACGGTGCGCACCCGCGATCGCCCGAGCACGTCGTTGAGGGCCGAGCGGACCTCCTCGACGTCGGGCCAGGCCGACTGCGCCCAGTCACCCACGACCGTCCAGGTGGCGCCCCTCGCGCGGCGGCCGAGCATGCGCCACTGCATCGGCGTGACGTCCTGCGCCTCGTCGACCACGACGTGGGCGTAGGTGCGCAGGTCGGCGTCGGCCAGCAGCGAGGGCCGCGTGCTGCGGTTGCGGTCGGCGAAGGTCGTGACTTGGGTGGCCTGGGCCCGCGCGTCGAGGTCGGCCAGCTCGTCCCAGTCCTCGTCCGGGTCCGGCTCGGGCTCCGGTGGGGTGCCCAGCAGCGCGGCCAGCTCGTCGAAGATGGCCGTGTCGGAGGCTGAGAGCGACGTCGTGGGCCAGGAGGACGACAGCGCTCGCAGCTCATCGCCGGAGTACGAGCCGGACCCCAGCGGGACGGAGCCGGACCGCAGGGCCGCAAGTACCTGCTCGGGCACCAGGACCGGCCACGCGAGGCCGAGCACCCGCTGGAAGGCCGGCGCGGCCCGCAGCCAGGCACCGAAGTCCTCGCGGTCGCCGAGTTCTGGGCGCGCGGCAGCGGGCCGGCGTTCCCATGCGCGCCAGGCAATCTCGGTCAGCGCGGCGGCATACGCGGCGTGACCGGCGTTGTGACTGCGTGGGGAGCGGGTGATCTGCTGGCGGCGCTGCACCAGCTCCCGGGCGGACACGACGAACGTGTGCCCCCAGCGGGTCAGCTCCAGGTCCGGCACCCGTGCGGCGGTGGCGAGATGGCGTACGACTCGGGCGAGCAGCTGCGCCATCCGGACCGAGCCCTTGAGGGCGACGACGGCGGGGGTGTCGTACCCGTTCACGGTCAGACCGCGCGGGAGCACGGGGAGGCCGCCGAGATCGGACAGCCGCACGCTGGTCTCGCCGAGAGACGGCAGCACCGCGCCGATGTAGTCGACGAACACCGGGGAAGGCCCGACGACCAGAACGCCGCGCCGGCCGTACCACTCGCGCTTGGCGTACATGAGGTAGGCGACCCGGTGCAGCGCCACGGCCGTCTTGCCGGTCCCCGGACCGCCGGTGACCACCAGCGCCCCGTCGTCCGGCGCGCGTACGGCGAGGTCCTGCTCGCGCTGAATCGTGGCGACGATGTCGCGCATCTGCGGGCCGCGCTCGCGCGACACTGCCGCCAGGAACGCGCCGTCGCCGACCACCACGGTCCCGTCGAGCGAGGCGGAGGGGTCGAGCAGCTCGTCCTCCACACCGCTGACCCGCGACCCGCGGCAGCTGATCGTCCGACGGCGTACGACGCCCAGCGGGTCGGCCGCCGTCGCGCGGTAGAACGGCGCGGCGGCGGGCGCGCGCCAGTCCACGACGATCGGCTCCTGCTCGGAGGTGCGCATGCCGAGGCGACCGATGTGCAGCGGGGCGCCGTCGGCGACATCCAGCCGACCGAAGACGAGCCCCTCGCCTGCGGCGTCCAGGTCACCTCGGCGGGCGGCGGCCGCCAGCGCCGTGACGTCTCGCTCGTACACCGCCTGAGGTGAGCCCCCCACGGGGCGCAGGCTCTCCTGCTCGCGCCGTAGGGCGTCGGCGCGCAGGACCTCCAGGCGGGACAGGGCGAGGTCCACGTGGGCCTGCTCCCGCGCGACCTCGCGCTCGAGCTCGCTCATGCCGGCCTCCGGGTCCACGGGTGGAGCCGACAGTCTGCCGGAGGGCCCGTGCGGCGCCGGTCGGGCTGGAGCGGAACGCACTGGACGACCGGGCCAGGCCACGAGCCGACAGCAGCGGACCGCCGGGACGGTCCGGGAGTCGACCCGCGGCGAAGCGCCGGGCCAGGCCAGGCGCCGACAGCGGGGGAGCGCCGGGTCAGCCCGGAGCCAACGGCAGCCGCACGACGAAGGTGGCTCCGGGCCCGGCCGGCAGCAGGACGACGTCGCCGCCCTCGGCGCGGGCGAGCTCGCGGGCGATGGGCAGCCCGAGTCCGGTACCTCCCTCGTCCCGCGCGCGGCCGTCGTCGAGCCGGGCGAACCGGTCGAAAACCAGGTCGCGCTGGGCAGCCGGCACGCCGGGACCGTCGTCGCGGACGAGCAGCTCGGCGTGCTCGCCCCGTCGCCGTACCGTGAGCACGACGCGCGCGGCGGCGTGCCGGACCGCGTTGTCGAGCAGGTTGCGAAGGACCCGGGCCAGGGCGTCCGGATCGGCCTGCACGGTCGGCCCGACCTCGTCGGCGACGACGCCGACCGGCACCCGTCCCGGTCCGGACCGGCGTACGGCGTCACGGGCGAGCGTTGCGAGGTCGAGCCGGCCAGTGCGCCGCGTGATGCCGCTGTCATCGACCCGGGCCAGCTCGAGCAGGTCCTCGACCAGCCGGCCCAGCCGCAACACCTCGACCAGCACGTCGGCCCCTACCGCCTGCCAGTCCCCGCCGACCTGCAGCGCGACCTCCAGCTCGATCCGGGCTGCCGCGAGCGGCGAGCGCAGCTCGTGCGCGGCGTCGGCGACGAACCGCCGCTGGCGCACCGAGGCCCCGTCGAGGCGCGCGAGCATGTCGTCGAGCGTCGTGGCGAGCCGGGCCAGCTCGTCGGAGGAGCCCGGCACCGACAGCCGCACCGGCCCCTGTCCTGGCGTGACGCCGGCCGCCGTACGCCGCAGCTGCTCGACGGGCCGCAGCGCGGAGCCGACCAGCAGCCAGCAGCCGGCGGCGACGAGCCCGGCGAGCAGCGGGACGCCGACCAGCAGGGCGACCACGACGATGTGCACGCCGGCGGTGACGGTGCGCACCGGCGAGGCGACGACCACCCGGCCACCCGGCAGGCCCACCGCGACGGCCCGCAGCGGCTCGCCCCCGACCGCGACCGGACCGACCCGCAGCGGGGGGAGCGCGGCGGCTCCGGGCGAGGCCGCGACGACCCGTCCCGCGTCGGTGACGACCTGCACCAGCAACCCGTCTCCGCGCTGGGCGAGCGCCTGCGGTCGACCGCCCGGCTGCCGCTGCAGCTCGGAGACGTCGTAGGAGGCGGCGACCTCGCGGGCGCGGTCCCGGGCGGCTCGGTCCACCCCGCCGGTCAGCGAGTTGGCGACCACGTGCACGAACAGCAGGGCCCCGAGGCCGAGCCCGACGGCGAGGACGGCGGTCGCGAGGGCCGTCAGCCGGAAGCGCAGCGAACGCCGTCGCCACCACGACACCTCAGGCCGCCGGCACCCGGTAGCCGACGCCCCGAACGGTCTGCACCGCGGCCGCGCCGAGCTTTCTACGCAGGTAGCCGACGTAGACCTCGACGACGTTGGGGTCCACGTCCATCGGGGCGTCCCAGACGTGGTCGAGCAGCTCGGTACGCGTCACGACCTGGCCGGCTCGGCGCATCAGGTACTCCAGCAGCCCGAACTCGCGCGCGGTCAGCACGACCGGCGCTCCCCCGGAGTGGACCTCACGACGCCCCGGGTCCAGCAGCAGGTCGCCGACAGACAGCACGGCAGGCGCGGTCGCGCCACCGCGCCGCAGCAGGGCCCGCAGCCGGGCCACGAGCACCACGAAGGAGAACGGCTTCGTCAGGTAGTCGTCGGCCCCGAGGTCGAGCCCGTCGGCCTGGTCGTGCTCGCCGTCCTTGGCCGACAGCAGCAGCACGGGCACGTCGATGGCGTCCTTGCGCAGCGCCTCGACCACCCGGTACCCCGACAGTCCGGGCAGCATGATGTCGAGCACCACCACGTCGTACGACGCGGAGCGCGCCATCGCCAGCCCGCGCACGCCGTCGTGGGCCAGGTCGACCGCGAAGCCCTCCGCGGTGAGCCCCCGCTGCAGCGCAGCAGCAAGACGGACCTCGTCCTCGACCAGCAGCAGGCGCACGTCGGCAGTGTGCCCGTTCGCTCCCGGGTCTCAGGCCGCTCTCAGGACGGCGGGGCAACCTCGTCCTGCGTCCCACCGTCGAAAGGTGTTCCCCATGGTCTCCACCCGGGTCCGCTGGACCGTCCCGGCCGGCGTTGCCGCGGTCGTGCTCGGCGTCGCTCTCGTCCCGTCGCTCGCCTCCGCCGACCCGACGCCGAAGCTTCCGACCCGGACCGCCGCAGCGCTGCTGACCGACGTGGGCCGGGCCGATGTCCCCGGCCTGACCGGCACCGTCGCCTCGAGCGCCGCGCTCGGCCTGCCCTCGCTGGAGCAGCTCGGGGTGCGGGCCAGCGCCGGGGCCCTGGTGTCCGGCACCCACACCTTGCGCGTGTGGTCGGCCGGCAGGACCGCGTCCCGCCTGGAGCTCGACGACAGCCTGCACGAGTACGACATCGTGCGGCGCGGCGCCCAGGTGTGGACCTATGACAGCGAGACCGACCAGGTCACCCACACCGCCCTGCCGGCTTACCCGGCCAAGGCCTCGGCGCCAGACCTCACCACGGCGCACGCACCGCAGGAGGCGGCCACGGCTGCGCTCGCCGCGCTCGACCCGAGCACCGTCGTCACCGTCGAGAAGAACCGCTACGTGGCGGGCCGCCCCGCGTATGAGCTGGTGCTGACACCGAAGGACCACCGCAGCCTGATCGGGAGCGTGCGGCTTGCAGTGGACGGAGCCACCAAGGTCCCGCTGCAGGTCCAGGTGCTGGCCCGCCGGACCGCGAAGCCGGCCTTCTCGCTGGGCTTCACCCAGGTCGACTTCACCGCGCCGGCCACGAGCGTCTTCGCGACGCCCACCGGCAAGGCGCTCGTGCAGGCGCCCGTCCGGCCCCGGGCCCCTCGCCCCGAGACGAGCAAGCGCGCCGCCGCGCCGGTGACCAAGGTCGTCGGGACCGGCTGGACCGCTGTCGTCGAGGCGAGCGGCGTTGATCTGAAGGGCGCCGGCATGCTGGGCCAGGTCACGTCGCCGGTGACCGTCGGCACGGTCCGGGGTCACCTGTTCACCAGTGCGCTGGTCTCGGCTCTGGTCCTGGACGACGGCCGGGCCTACGCCGGCGCCGTCACGCCGGCCACCCTGACGGCGCTCGCCGCCGGCAGGTGACCGCCGCGACGCTGGACACCCAGCCGGCGGCGGCGCTCGGGGCTCCCGCGCTGGCCGTCGAGGCCCGCGGCCTGACCAAGCGCTTCTCGAGCGGGCAGGTCGCGGTCGAGGCGATCGACCTGCTGGTGGACAGCGGCAGCGTCTACGGCTTCCTCGGTCCGAACGGTTCGGGAAAGACCACGACCATCCGCATGCTGCTCGGCCTGGTTACACCGACCGCCGGGACGGTCCAGCTGCTCGGGGAGCCCGTGCCGGCGCGCAGCCGCTCGGTGCTGCCGCGGGTCGGCGCGCTCGTCGAGGGGCCGGCCTTCCACCCGTTCCTCACAGGCCGCGCCAATCTCGCCCGGCTGGACGCGGTCGACGCCACGGCCGACCCCGCGACCTCTCGCTCGCGGGTCGGGCAGGCGCTGGAGCGCGTGGGTCTGGCCATCGCGGCAGAGAAGAAGTTCCGTCGTTACTCGCTCGGCATGAAGCAGCGGCTCGGGATCGCGGCCGCCCTGCTGCAGCCGCGCGAGCTGCTCGTGCTCGACGAGCCCACGAACGGGCTGGATCCTCAGGGCACCCGCGAAGTGCGGGCGCTCGTACGCGAGCTGGCGGGTGAGGGCATCACCGTCGTGCTGTCCACGCACCTGCTGAGCGAGGTCGAGCAGGTGTGCAGCCACGTCGGCGTCATGAGCCAGGGGCGGCTGCTGGTCTCCGGCACCCTCGCCGAGCTGAGCGCAGGCAGCCGTCCTCGCGTCAAGGTCGAGGCGAGCGACCCCCACGCGGCCGCCGCAGTCCTTGACGACGCGAGGCTGACCGGAGTGGAGCTGCTCGAGGGCCGCGTGCACGCCGATCTCGGCGACCGACGGCCCGAGGACCTCTGCGCCGAGCTCGTTCGGGCCGGCGTCGGCGTGCGCGGCTTCACGATCGAGCGACCCTCGCTCGAGGACGTGTTCGTGTCGCTGACCGGCGAGGGGTTCGACGTTGCCCAGTAACGCGGTGACCTCGACGGCCCCGGCCCCCGGAGGTCGGGCCACCGCCAGGACTGCGGCGCCGCCGCGGCCGCGGCCCGGGGCCTTTTTTCGGCTCTACCGCTCCGAGCTGCGGCTGCTGTTCGGCCGACGCCGTACGCAGGCCCTGCTCGTCGTGCTCTGCCTCGCGCCGGTGCTGCTCGGCACGGCCGTCCGGCTTTCCTCGAACGGAGCCGGCGGCGGCCCGGCGTTCATCAGCCGGATCGCCGGCAACGGGCTCTACCTCGCGGTCGCCGGCCTGATCGCGCTACTGCCCCTGCTCATCCCGCTGGCGGTCTCGGTGGTGTCCGCCGACTCGGTCTCCGGCGAGGCCAGTGCCGGGACGTTGCGCTACCTATTGACGGTGCCCGTCGGCCGCGGCCGGCTGCTGCTGGTCAAGTACCTGTCCAGCCTCACCTTCTGCCTCGTTCTGGCCCTCGCCGTCGCGGCGACCGGGGTGGTGGTGGGGGCGCTGCTGTTTCCCGTCGGGGACATCACGCTGCTGCCTGGTACGACGGTGGCGTTCTCGGCCGGCCTCCTGCGGGTGCTGCTCGTCGCCGCGTACGTCACGGTGTCGCTCACTGGGCTGGTGGGGCTCGGCCTGCTCGTGTCGACCCTGACCGAGGTGCCGGTCGGCGCAATGGCCGCGACAGCGGTCGTGCCGGTCGTCAGCGAGATCCTGGACAGTGTGCCGCAGCTGTCGTGGCTGCACCCGTTCCTGCTGACCCACCACTGGTTCGACCTCGGTGACCTGCTGCGCGACCCGGTGCCGACCGGCCGGCTGTTGTCCGGTCTGCTCGTGCAGGTGGGCTGGGTCGCGGTCTGCGGGGCCCTGGCATGGGCCCGCTTCACGACCCGCGACGTCACGACCTGACCGCCTCCGAGGAACCCGGCCGGCCCGGCGGCGCGCGGCCGGGAGCGCCACTAGCCTGACCGGGTGCTGGAGCGCTGCGACGTACCCCTTGCGCCGCTAACGACCCTGCGGCTCGGTGGTCCGGCGCACCGCCTGCTCACAGTGTACGACGAGCCGGAGGTGGTGGCCGCGGTCCGCGAGGCGCCGGGGTCCCTGGTCCTCGCGGGGGGCAGCAACGTGGTCTTGCCCGATGCCGGGGTGGACACGGTCGTCCTCGTGCGCAGCCATGGCCTGTCCGGTCGGCGCGAGGGCGACCGGGTCCTGCTCGAGGTGGCAGCAGGGGAGGACTGGGACGGCCTGGTCGCCGGGTGCGTCGCGGACGGGCTGGTGGGGCTCGAGACGTTGTCCGGGATCCCCGGCAGCGTCGGGGCGAGCCCGGTCCAGAACATCGGGGCCTACGGCGCGGACGTGGCTCGGACCGTCGTCGCCGTACGCGCCTTCGACACCCTCAACGACAGGGTCGTGACGCTCGACGCGAAGGAGTGCGGCTTCTCCTACCGGCACAGCGCCTTCAAGGCCGAACCGGGGCGCTGGGTGGTGGTCTCGGTCCTGTTCGCCCTCGGTGCGGACGGGGTCGGGCTCCCCGTGCAGTACGCCGAGCTGGCGCGCGCCCTCGGGGTACCGCTGGGTGACGGCGCACCCGTCGGTGAGGTCCGCGAGGCGGTCCTGGCCCTGCGGCGCGGCAAGGGGATGGTCGTGGACTCCGCCGACCCGGACAGCCGCAGCGTCGGGTCGTTCTTCACCAACCCCCTGCTGTCCGCGGCCGCCGCGCAGGACCTGCGCGCGCGGGCGCCCTCGGTGCCGACCTGGCCCGAGACCGAGGGGCGTACCAAGGTCAGTGCAGCGTGGCTGATCGAGCAGGCCGGCTTCCGCAAGGGCCACGGCAGTGGACCGGTGGGCCTCTCGACCAAGCACACGCTGGCCTTGGTGCACCGCGGGGGCGGGCGTACGACGGACCTGCTGGCCGTGGCCCGTGAGGTGCGCGACGGCGTGCGCTCGGCCTTCGGCGTCGAGCTGGTCGCCGAGCCGGTACTGGTGAACGCGACGTTGTAGGCAGTGGTGTCGGCGTCCGAGGAGGAGCCTCAGGACGGGGGGCCGGGCACGGGAAGGCCGGACGCCTCAGCCAGCACCGCGCACCAGTCCCGGACGAAGCGCTCGATGCCGAAGCGCTCGGCGGCGACCGCCCTGGCGCCGCGCGAGAGCTCGGCGGCCTCGTCCCGGTCGTGGAGCAGGCGCCGCAGGTGCCCCGTGAGCTTCGCCAGGTCTGTCTCGACATAGCCGTTGAGGCCGTGGCGCACCGCCGTCGACATCTCGGTCGTCGCCAGCCCGACGACCGGCAGGCCCAGCGCCATCGCTTCGCAGACCGCCAGCCCCAACGAGGTGTACCGGATGGGGTTGAACAGGCACCGGTAGGCCGTCATCCGCCGGTGCAGGTCGCCGAGGCGGACGTCCCCGAGCCACCGGGGGTAGGCCTCGCCGTTCATGCCCGCGAGGTCCACGGGCACCTGTGCGGCAACCAGGTCGAACACGTCCGGCCCCAGCCGCCGCCCGCGCCGGTAGAGGTTGTTCACGACGGTCACCGCTGCGTCGAGCTCGCCCGTCCACGGGACGTCGGGTACGACGACGCCGTGTTCGACGACGCGGGTCGATGTGCTCCCGTTGTCCCACATCAGCTCGTTGAAGGGCGTGACGTGCACCAACAGCGCGTCGGGGTCCTGCACCGGGTGCAGAGCGTCGTTGGGCCAGCCCGCAGGCGGGTCGTGCTCGAGGTGGACACGTGGCAGGTCGCGGACACGCGGGCCGAGCAGCTCGTGCCGATCGACGTCCCAGTTGTGGCGGTGCTGGGTCAGCACCAGGTCGAGGTCGTCCAGGCCCGCCACCTCACCAGCTGGTACCTCCACGACGTTGTCCGGCCACGGGAAGCTCGGGCTTCGCCCGCCGTACCCCTCGGCGTCGCCGGCCCGCACCGGCAGCACCCAGGTGACGGGGACGTGGCTGAGGTACCAGAGGTAGGAGCCGTGGACGTGCCAGGTGAGGACCTTCACGGCCTCGGGCTGCCCGGGCACCCCGGCGGGAAACGGACGTTTCTCGTGTTCGGGTCGGGGCAAGCGCCCGCATGAGCCGCCGGTCCTGAGGAGCACACATTGGCAACGAGCGGCTCGAGCACGGAGGTCGATGCTGTCGTCGTCGGTGGTGGCGTGGCCGGCCTCGCGTCGGCCCTGTGGCTCGCCCGCTACCGGCGTTCCGTGGTCGTGCTGGACAGTGGGGACTATCGGGCCGCCAAGGTGGAGGCCTCGCACGGCTATCTCGGTCGGGACCCGCAGACACCTCTCGAACTGCTGGAGCGCGGTCGCGAGGAAGTTCTGCGGTATCCGACCGCGACTCTCGTGCAGGGCCGCGCAGAGCCCGTCGTACGCCGGGCAGACGGGCGGTTCGACGTGGGATCACTCGTGGCCCACCGGGTGGTCCTGGCCTGCGGCGTGTTCGACGTGAAGCCCGAGCTGCAGGGGTTCGACGAGCACTACGGTGCCTCGCTGTTCCACTGCCCGGCCTGCGACGGCTATGAGGCGCGCGACCGGGACATCGTGGCCCTGGGGTGGGACGCCCACCTCGTCGGCTTCGCCTGCACGATGCTCAACTGGGCTCGCTCGATCACCGTCGTCACCAACGGACACCACTTCGACGGCGACGAGAGCTGCCGCTCACTGCTGGCCAGCCACGACATCGAGCTGGTCGAGGAGGATGCCGTGCGCCTGTTCGGCACGCGTGGGTCCCTGGAGGGCCTATGCCTGCAGTCGGGACGACTGCTCACCACCTCGCTGGTGTTCTTCTCCATCGCCCACGAGCCTCGGACCGAGTTGGCAACGTCCTTGGGCTGCCGGCTCGACGAAGAGGGATACGTCGTCGTCGACGCAGAGGGACAGACGCGGTGCAGGGCGTCTACGCCGCAGGGGACCTCACCTCGGCCTGCAGCTGGTGCAGGTCGCCGCAAGCTCGGGGGCCGTCGCCGGGGTGGGCGCCGCGCAGTCGCTGTTCGGTACGCCGGGCGCACCCAGCTCGCCGACGCCCGCCCGGAACTGACGAGCTAGTTGCTCGGAGCCGAGTCCTTGGCCTTGTCGTAGGCCGAACTCGCCGCGGAGCCGATCGTCGAGCCAAGGCTGCTGATCGTCGACGGAAGCCCCTTCAACGAGCCCTTGACGACCTGGGACGGCCGCTGCTGCTCCTCGTGCAGGGCCGAGGAGGCGATGATCGCACCGGTGAGGCCCGGGATGGCCCACTGCAGCGCCTTGAGCTGCTTCTGCGCCTTGGCGACCTCGGGTGGGGTGGAGGGCAGCGCCGCGGTGCCCCCGGCGACCGGGACGT
>JAABUI010001838.1_pt1 | contig 11997 bp, 14 predicted proteins | sample 5559111 | NCBI WGS metagenome assembly JAABUI01 (sample SAMN10711870, study PRJNA513365) | rock metagenome | isolation source: Antarctica rocks | place: Antarctica: Victoria Land, Buttleship Promontory
AGCCTGATCAGTCAGCAAACCTTTGTTTTCAGTACAACCACTTGCAGAGGCTCACCTAGCACATTGCACAGCCTGTGCAGAAAAAATTGCGAGAGTTTAGCCCCTAGTTCCTAATGACTTTGACTTTGACTGCTGACTGCGTCAGCCTTTTGCCAACAGCTTATACCGTGCTTGGCTGGAAATTTGAATCTGGCTAGGGTTTGCAGGAATCTGAACAGCTGGGGTTGCAGAGTTGGGTGTGGAATCCCTAATGGTATGGTGACTGATGTTCATATGTCAGTTGGGGATGCACAACAATGTTCAAGGCCACAGAAATGAAAATGTGTGTAAGCAGACTTATGATGCCAGCTGTAGTTGAATGATGATTGAATGCACTGTTTAGTTGTGAATAAATGCCTTCAAACAAACAATCAACCGCAGTACTCGCAGAACGGGGGGTCCTTCGCTGCGTACTGCGGGTAATGCGTACTGCGGACCTGCGGAACAACACTGCAAGACCATGCTGAGTTAGTCAGGTGTTCGAAATTAAGATGCTGAAGTACACAACAATGTACAGCTGTGCATATGTCTTAATCGCAATTTACGACCTAAGCTGTATGGTGTTGGAAGCTTTTGCTGGCTCAAGCAAACTCCCCTGGCAGCAGAGGACCACATGTGGTCATGAGAGAGAAATGTTACTGACAGTATTACTGAAAGACAGCTTTTCAAGAAGGTGATCAAGCATTGAAAATAGATTGACCACACTGCGTATATTCACTGAACAATGAAGGCCCAGACACAACAATGAAAGCCAGCAACTTTTGCCAATGCCATTGCAGTGCTACATCAAACAACAGTCTTCTGAGTGGCACTTAATCCTGGCTGTCCTGTCTGGCTGTGGCAGTTCTGGACCCGGCGGGACAAGGCTGATGTTGTCAAGGGGTATGTCCGCTAGCAGCGGATGATGGTACAGAGTCCCCCGGGACTCTGACCATTATCCCCCGTCACCGCCTTCAGCACACTAGTGGTAGCCTTGCGGCCAGTCTGAAGTGTCTTGCTCCAGGTAAAATCGTCTGTTCTGCTGTGCTGTTGCTGCTGGCCTTCTGCATAGAAGGTGTGCTGTCTGCTGTTCTCCTCCAAGCCCTCGTCAGTTGGCTGCATTTGCAATGTCTTCAGTAGTTTTGCATGCTCTTCATCTGCTGGCCTCTGCAATTCCCCAGTCCATCTGTCTGTTGCTAGGTATGCTGCATTCCAGTCACCTGCCATGATCAAGTTGTCACGTCCTGCTGCATTGTCTGCTAGGACTTGATAAACCTGGCGTCTCACTGCCATGTCATGGGGCATATACACGGCCCATATGTTTATCGCGTCACTGCCGGCTGGTTGCAGGCAGATCTTTTGACAGTGGCTGCTAGCGCTGGCTATTGGGGCATTCAGCGGGTCTACCTTCAGTGAGCCATGTGTGGCCAGCTTCTTATGGATTGCAATAGCTACCCCAGCTGCGCCTGTGCGCTTTCCTTCTCTCATGTTTGGTTCATCCCTCTTGCAACTTGTGTGAACAACATAGTCCTCCAGAGCCTCTGTGAGCTTTTTTCTGAATCTCGAATTTTTCCTCAGCTTGGTGTCCGTCAAGACAATAAAGTTTGGTGCCTGTTGCTTCATTAAGTGTGTAAGCTCATGCAACACAGTCGTCAGTCCTCTCACGTTCCAGCTTTTTCAATGATGGCATCTGCTTTGCTGGTTCTCCTGTGGCCTTTTGCCTTTTGGGAAAGCACTGTCCAGTTTGCTCTGTCGCTGTGGCCTTGGGTGCTTCTCTGCCTTGCCCAAACACAAAGAAGCTTCTGATATCTTTGGTGCCAGTCTGCAGTGTCCCGTTCATTTTTGCGCACACCTTTGCAGACTATTTTGTCTTGTGGCTGTCAGCTGAGTCATCCTCACTGACAGCTTGTCTTTTGTTCCCTTGTTTATTTGTATCGCATTTCTGCGCATTTGCCTTCTTGATCCTCTTGCCAGTCTGCCTTTTGGCTGCTGGCTTCTCAGACACTGTCTTCGATCCCATGGGCCACATTTTGGTGCTTGGTACATAATCCGGCAAGGGGTTTGTGCGCCGTCGTTTTTGCACTTGTGCATCTGAAGTGTCCTCAGCTTGGTGGTCTGTGGCTGTTGTCACCCTAGTTGTGCTACCAGCAGCTGTCCCTTCCTCCGTTTCCCTCCCAGTTCTGGGATGTAGGTCAGAGTGCCTCTCAGTTTTCTCCATTCTGAAAATCCTCTTGCCAAATGCAATTCTTCTGGGCCTGTCTTGAGCCTTATAAGGCAGCTTTGACTCGTCTAGGACAGGCTCAGATATCTTTGGCCTGACTGAGTCGTGCTCTCGCTTTTTTGTTCGCTCTGCTGGTCAATGCTATTATCATGATGACGTATGATACTTCCTTGCTCTAGTGTAGTACAGTGTATTCTTCCATTTGGCTGCGGTGCAGGCCTTGGACCTGCAGTGGCATGTGTTGTAATGACCAATTCTTCAGGTGTTATGAAGTCCAATACCTCCAGCCATTGTGGGTATCCTTCAGCTGCTGCACCAGGAAGTGTATTGTAGTTGTATGCACTTCCTTTTGCAAATATACATACAGTCCCTTTAAGTGAACTCCAGCCTACATCATCTAATTGTACTGGCTGTCCCATCTCAGAATCTAGCAAGTACCACTCTTTGCTGACTGGGTGTCGTTTGACACAGACAGCATGTCCATATGCTGGGTCTTCATGTGGCATATTGCCGCAGTGCCACCTGAGCACAAAGGCATTCTGATCTGCTGGTAAGCCCCTCAGAAACATGTCTGCATTTGAGCCCACTGGAATGTTTTGGGCCACTGGGTATAGCCTTGTGCTTGGTACGCTGTGAAAATGCAGGAAAGCATCGATCGTCATGTCTCCAAAGTTTCCATCCCTTGAGCACCATCCTACACCAAGCCTCAGGTTTTGACCTAGGGCTGTGTTGTCTTTTGCATGCTCTTCGCAGAACTTCAGCATGGTTCGGACTGCATGGTCGGACTGCATGCTTGCCGAGCGTTGCATTCAGGGCATGCACTTGACAGAACTTCCTCACTTGATGCTCCATATACAAGCCTGTTGTGCCATGAGCTTGTTGTGTTTGCAGGCCATGTTGGTTTACCCCATTGTTAGTTCCTCCTTTTGGATCAGAGTGCTGGGACTCAGCGTTTGCGGTCTGTGTGTCATCATTGCCTCTCCAGATGCACCTTCCTATAAGTTTGAGAGGAGCTAGCAGCATTTCATACAGTCTAGAGACGACTGCTTTCACACACTTTCTGCTTTGATGCAGCCAGCTTCGAGATTCTGAGTGTTGGCACTTGAGAAACTGATTCTTGTCCAGTATTTTCCATTAGCGCACTTTGGATGATCAAATCTGCGTAACTGTATGCTTTGGGTGTTCCATGTCGCATGCAGTACCAAGAGATCTCATACTTGGACATGAGATGTAGAATGAGTATTCCAATCATTGACCCTGGAATACACGTTGCTTCTACTGCGCTCATATAAAGTTGTACCTTGTGCACAGCAGGGTCAGTGGAGGAGTGTAAGATCAAAGCGTCACATAATATGATTGTATGATAGTTATATGATAATTACATGATTATGATAAGATGATAACAGGTGCGTTGACCCATTTTCTTGCCTAAGTGTGCAATCGACACAGTGCACACTTTTAAGGAGGTAATACAGTATTGAGCACTGCATACGCTTCCTGGGTGCTGCTTCGTCAGCTTCATGATGGACTGCAGTAGAATAATGCTGACCAATGCCAACACATGTATTGCCTGAGCTGCGACTGTAACTGCACATGGAATCACCAGCCCTACAAGTGCAAAGCTGATGTGTTTGCATGTCTGCAGTATTATCTTCCCTGTTAGCTCCCACTCTGCCAAGCTTCTTCTCTGCATGTGCATATCACTTGTGAGCGTCTTCACAGCTTGTATTTCTTCACTGGACACATGGACGTCATGACAATGCTGGTGCCAGCTGCACTGTACATGAGGTTGAGTGGTGGGGATCAAGCTTTGGATGATGGGTAACAATTTAGCATGCACAGTATGCATGCCGCTGGCTACTAACCAATATAAGCGTATTGCATGCTGTCCCAGCGGTGTTGCTGAAGGCAGCCTTGGTGCATAGTATACAGACGTACTGGAGAAGGCTTGCAAGGCACTGATGGTGGTGCCAGCTGAGGGCAGGGAGTGTGTTTGCATGTATTGGTAGAAACTGGTCTGCTGCACTTTGGCAGCATCAAAGCACGGCTCTACTTGCAGTGGATCGTGATGTACACATACATGACAGTCAGCTGTGCTACAAGGCATGTGTAGTTCATTGCAGACATGTGCAGGGAGGCTGAAGGTGTCATGTATGTTGGTGTTGAGAAGGCTGTTGCTGCTTTGGTGGCACCCAAAGAAAGAAGTCCCTACAGGGCAGGATAGGGTGAGATTCGTGTCGTCATAGTACGGCCTGTGGTATTGCAGCATTTCTGTGCTCATACAGGTGCCACTGCAGTAAGGTGTTTGGCATGGTGTGTACAAGCTGTCACTGTTTATCAAAAAGTCACAGCGTTCAGCACGTAGATCAGGTTGAGTCTTGTTGCGCTTCATAGCTTTGTCGCGTAAGTGTGTGCGTTGGCAGTCGTTGTGATCGGCGTGAAAGTGTTCTTGGTTGTGTGATCGGTAGTTGTCTGATCGCCCAACTCCCGCAGTAACCTTTTTCCAGGAGCGGACCCTCGCGGGTGGGCATCTCTGGATAGGCGCGGGAGTGGTATATGCAAGTGCTATGCAGGTTTGTAAGGCAAGAAGCGAGATCACAAGAGTTGGGGCATGGCAGCACACACCTGAGGTGCCGTTGCGCAGCTGATTCTTCCCCACCCCTTGTGTCTTTAAAGCTTGCATGCTTACCACACTTACAGCGGCGAAAACTGTCGGTCAGGTCTCAGCTAGCGTCTTCTATTGGCAAGTTGCCTGAAAGAATTTGTAGTAAAAGGGTACGGCCGTTCCTGTATGCTGATGACATTTCTTTGGCATGTAATACCGCTCAGAAGTTCAGGGAAGCTGTCATTACCATGGACGCCACATTTCTACCTTGGGGACTTAAAATCAGTACAAAGAAGACCAAAGTGCTGGTTGTCGGCAGAAATGCTGCAGCTCAAGCTGCAGAGATTTGTCATGTCAGTTCTGCTGTACCCTGGAGAAACATGGGCTGTTGTGAAACAACACATTAGCCCTTGAGCTGTTGTCCAGATGAACTGCTTGTGACGCATCTGTGGCATATCCTTGCGCAATCATGTGCCAAACCTAGGTCATGTTTTCAGGATGCCTAATGATAGATTGCCTAAGAAGCTTTTGTTTGGTGAAGTCAAGGGGCTTCGTCCACTTGGCCGCCCTAGGTCTAGTTTCGATGATGCATTATGTGACTGTCAAAACTGTCGTTTTAGAAGGCCGTACAGGGATGCACAAGACAGGCTGCATTGGAGAACAAGACTTGTCCTGCATGTACCTGGCTCATCATGAGCTGGAAAGCGTTGAAATTATTATTGATATTTTTGTTATTATTATTGTGATTATTGTTATTATTTTAGTCTCTGATGCGTATATGAGATGCATAAAAACAAATAGAGCAACGGGTGTCAAAACACTATAACGTGAACATTGTGTGCAAAGTGCATTGTAACAATTGACATGCTTCCAAGCCAGCGCTGTTCATCAGAGGCACATTACACAGTGTAGAAAGCACAGCTGCTATGCATTGCGACGTGAACCTACCACTTCAGCATTCCAGGTTGCCTGCTTTGTAATTGAGCTGGCTTGTCCTTGCATGCTCCTGCTGTCAAAAGGCATGCTTTGGCACACCAAGATTTCTGCTCCTACGGTATTGCTGTATCTACCAAAGCATAAACATAGAGCTGGCTGCAATAGACACTAAAAGATTGTACATACAGGGTGGGCATTAGGACCAAACAGTATGACTGTTACAGTGGCAATGCATGCGTCACAATGCTACTTGTCGTGCATTGGTAAAGGTGTGCAAATTGCACAAAAATCATGAGCGAGGGCATACCCCTACAGGACTCTCTGCGGTGCTTGCAAGTGCAGCAGGCCGTGTAGTCTTCAGGCTATCATAGACTGCATGCATTTCTGTGTCATCCTTGGTTGGATGCTGGAGCTGTGGAGCTGTGTGCTATTCTGAACTGAGGGGCACCACTGCATCTTTTGTGGCTGTTGTGCATTAGCTTGCTGCACTGATGCAGACCCTGACACTTGAACTGGATGGCCTGTGTCAGGACGCTGTCTCTGCTGCAAATTCTGATCCAGGTGACCATGCCTGACCTAATGCAAGTGAGCCAACACCTGCTGCCTTGGGGCAACGTGACTTGCCTACATCTAGCTTGCATTGGTCGTGAAGAAGTGAGCTGCATGGAAGAGCATTCCAACATTCAGAAACAAGCTGCTGTTTTTCCCAGGAGACTGTCATCTGCCCCGCTCATGTCATCCTTGGATGGTCCTATTGTATCTAATGTCAGCCTGCCATGGGAGATAGAAACCAACAGGGACGTAGCACTTGTTACACAATATATGTTTCATTGATGACACAGAACTGCACAGTATACACCGCTGATGTAAAAACAGATGACTGTGAAAGCAGATGTCAGACTCTTGTGCACAGACTTTGACCCGCAACACACGGCAGACACATCTATCAATACAAGGTGCACAAGCCTTCATAGCCACTCCGCAAATTTCGCAAACTCACCTTCGATCGGTTTTTGATCTCCTGCCAGACGCATGTCAAGGAGCTTGCAAAGGGTGCAGAGGGGGCTTGAAAAGCTCTGCTTAGTCAGATAAAAGATCTTCTTTGCTTGGAAGGCGGGAAAAAGTAGGTAAATCAACTCTTGTAGATCAGATTGAGGGGTCCAAGCTGTTTGGATATGGACGATAAATAGTTCCTTGGAGACAAATGCCGCGCCCACCATGCTCGGAGACGTCATGATAATCATGCCGATTTGGACTGCGCATCCTTGCTCGCTTGAATGGGCGGGCAAGACAAAGTCTGACAAACACGGTTTGCGGTGTTGTCAACACCGGATTGTATGATTAATTGATCTTGGCGGCCAGCTTGAAACATGATTAATACATGTCTTCTGACGTAGCTGAGGGCTACTGCTGCGACATATTTGCCGCCTGGGAGGTCCCAAGCAAGGATCGAGCTGACCACTGGTTTGCACGCAGGTCAAGAGGGTTGTTACAGTACACGCAGCGAGCAATGAGCACGTGCACAACATCTGCCAACGCATGGCAACAGTCACACTCCAGCTCGACACTCTTGCCAGCGATGCACGAAAACCTAAGGACTGCCTGTTGCATTGGGATCCAGCGTTTAAATATCTCAAAACCTTACAAGAAAGACGGCCTAGCTTTCGTATGCTGTCATTGGAACATGTGAAGAAGCCTGCCACCCTTCCTAAAGCGAAAGGAAAACAGGTGAGATTTCTCGAAAAGTTTTGAGACACCATTGGGAAGCACAAAGGATATTTTGAAAATATAGGAGGCTTTCAGGAAGCCTATGCTTGCAATCCTGAAATTAAGGAACACGGATTCCCAACAGAACACTCGGCAGTGAAAGCGACCTCTGTTCTGGCCTTGTGTTTCCAGCTTATTGACAACCCATTATCAGGGGAGAAACAACTACTGTGCGAGTACCAGAAGGGTGACACAGTTGCACATGCAGGCCTGTTCCTAGGAGGTCATAATGTACATGTTGATAAAGCACGTGCACTACCCTATCCAGTGCGTAATGATATGATGCGCCTCAGTCACACATTGTTGTGAATGCAGCAGCCAAAATGAAGCACAACATGCAGTTCAAAGGCAGGCTTGGTTGTGCTGATGCTGAAATTCTGCTTGATACACAGTCTAGCCTCATTAGTGACCTGCCAAATTTGCCAAGAAGAAGGCATCAAGACTGACCAAAGACAGGAACTCTCTTTCCGATAGTCAAGTCAGTCTGGTGGCAGGCAAGTGCAAAGTACATGTCAGATCCCAGGCATATCAGTTTATGGTTACGTGCTATGTAGTACTACTGATTGACCAGTTTGACACTTATTTTGGATGACTGAGTCCTGGATGCTGCAGTGTAAGGACTACCTGGTTTATGATGACCTATGATTTTCGCTTAGAAATTCAGCAATGTGCAAGCGCATGGAATTCACCCCTAATGATTGTAAGCGCATGTCACTTGACTGCCCAAAAGCTGACAAGAAGCTTGGTGCTAAGCCTGCAGCTGCATCTCTGTATGTGAGTGTAATGCAGTGTAAAAGGGCTATATCAAGAGGCGCAGATGTCAGGTATGTTTTCGCAATTCATGAACCTGACTCAAGCGGTGTTAATGTTGCTGCAATGGGTGTTGGCAGTGCAGCTGCAGCCCAATAGGGCAGATGCACACACAGCATGGACAGCACACTGGTGCCAGAATCACTTCTGCAGTCTGTGTCACATCAATACAGGGACTGTTTGCCTGACAAGCTGATGGTTTGCCTCCAGAAAGAACTAAAGGTCTTGCAATTCCTACACAACCTGGATCTAGTCGAGTTGACAAGGACATATACAGGATTAGTCCTGTTGAGAAAGCAAAGCAGATTCACAAGGGCTCCGGCAAGGCATCACTGAGCCCAGTACCTCACTGTAGTGCAACTATTGATTGATAAATTGAGGGCATACTCAGCTTGCAGTCTTCGGTACTCTGCCAAGATGCCTTAGCTAGCTTTACAGCAGCCTGCAGGTCTTCTGTCAAGCCTGTGCAGCTGGGGCCTCAGTGCCTAACTCAGTTGTAAGTGGGAGTTGACCAGAATGCAGGAAGAAGGCAGTGTTGCATACCGAATCCTGCCATGCATTCTTGATGGTAGCCTCAGCAGCATGTAGATGTTCATCCCAGTCATCATGCATTGAACTGACACAATGCTGCAACATCTCTTCCAATGTTCTGTCTGCCCATCTGAAGTAGGATGGTATTGCAATAGATCATGACAGTCTACTGCCAAGTAGTACAGAGACCTCTTCCCAGAAATCATTGGTGCACAGGTGTTCCTGTCACTGACAATCTCACGGACTAAGCTATGCGGCCTAATGATCACTTGTACATAGAGCCTAGCCATTTCATGAGCAGAGACGTGTGTTGGCACTGCTGCAAAGTGCACCATCTGGCTCAGCATGTCTACAAACACCATAGTCTTTGTATCGCTTGTTTGGTAGGTGGCAGCTCAGTACTCAAATTTACAGACCACATTCTGAGTCCAATGAATGGGATCTGCTGTCAACACCACAGGTTTGCATTTCTGCACTGCATTCCACATGTACTCCGGTCAGCATTTTTTAGCTGAGCTTTGTAAATAGATGTTGCCTTCACTGTGACTTTGTGCAACACTGCACATTTGTATATATGATGTGTGCCATGGGCAATTGTTTGTGCTTATATAGTATAGTGAGATTCATGGTGCCACATTTCTACTGCAGGCCAATAGAGATAATGATGATGCCGGCAGTTGAGGGGAAGTCTGTGCTCCTGACACAGTGGCAAGTAGCAGGACTCATGTATTCTGCAAGAGCGGACTAGCACGGTGGCAAGGAGTGAATGGCAAGTGAAGAAGCCTAATCATGTTGATAAGTCAGACCAGCTGGTCCAGTTCATGATCATGATATGTCTGCACCACATCCTGGTCCTATAATTAAGATTGACAATCTGACTAGGTCTGATCATTGTCATCTCAAATGGCGTCCGTGGTTGCAGCGGAACGCGGAATCACTACATAGCTGAAGTTGACAAAGTTGTTTTAAAGTATAGGCTGAATAGTGATTAGTTGCATGTGTGCATAGCATCGCAGTCCAGCAGACTACACTCTGTATGCCTTGATGCTGAGGGGCTTTTCAGATTTGTTGCAATTTGCTATTTTCTCCCATACAGATTGGGTACAGGCTGGTATCAACAATATAGGCTGTTTACAGTAGACATCATCAACAATAACCAATATAGTTGCGCTTTCTGCAGAAAGTAAGTCAGAAAGAAGCTGCATTTGTCTTGCCACATGAAAAAGTGACTGGATGAGCTCAAGACAGTGGACCCATCAACTTGCAGGGGCAGTCATGGCAACCGTTTGTTTTAGGTCGCAAGCTTTACTGCAATCAAACGACACAAGGCGTCCTCTCTTTCCAGGCATCCTCTCTTTGCCGGCGTTCTCTCTGGCTTTGACACCCAGAGCTGTGAAGCACCAGCAGGCTGCAACAAACGCAGCGCAGCCTGCGTGCTGGGTGACAGCAGATTGAAGCTGATTTGCCCGCACTACAAGAGGCTCGGCTACAACTTCGGCGGGGCTATCGGACACGAGACGTGGGCAAGCACATCCTTGCACTATGCATGGATGACTGACGTGGTGAAGCAGCGGAAGTGTACGTGCAACCTGACCGCCTGCATTTTCAGTCTACTGGTCCAATGGTCATGGTTGGCCCCAACGACCTTTAAAATCTAATGAATGAATGAATGAATGAATGAATGAATGAATGAATGAATGAATGAATGAATGAATGAATCAATGAATGAATGAATCAATGAATGAATGAATGAATGTATGCTGCTGTCGTTCAGTTATACTGCATCCTGGCTGCATTGGATCTGTCAGCACCTTCACTCAAAGACACTGTAAACATAGCCTAGCGTCGTACCAGGCGTGGATCAACCAACTAAAAGCTAAGAAACAGCAGAGACAGCTTGGGATGCTGCATGATAAGATGCGCTTACAGAAAGACTTCTTGCCTCCTGGCCTGACATTTGAACAATTCTGGGCCCGCATGAAACACTACAGTAGAAACTCACGCGTTTTGGAGTACTTATACGGCCAACAGAATCAAATGGACCATATCAAACTAATCAAACATGAGTGCCTAGAGCAAGTGATACCCCCTGCAGTCTATCACAAGCTACTAGAAGTAACAGACAATTTTGCTAAACTGTGCTTGCCAAACAGACAAAAGGTCATACTGCTCAGTACCTCGGAGCTGGCCCTCAAGTTTGGCAGAGTGATCACCAACCAACACAAGAAGGCACTCAACCAGCTGACCAAGCTGCTCAACCAGTACCACCCGGCGAACGACGACATCCATGGGGTTACATTCCAGAATGTCGGACCCCCTGAGCATAGAAGACAGAACTGTCGTCAGACCAGAGATTGTGTCTGAACTTCGTAGCAGAAACACCGACCACCTAGACTCCACAGAGATAAACGACATCGAGTGCAGAGCGCTAGCAATGCTACGGGATCTCTCACTGCTGAAACCAGCACGCAACAGCAGAAAGAGCAACAACAGCAAGCCCTGCAGACGAGACCGGCACGATACAAGGACGGAAAAGTTACCTGACAGATCGTTCAACCTCACAGATGACCGAAACAGCTCTGACGACGGATCAGATGACCTTGGTCCCGACGCAACAGCCAAAGGCATGGACGTGGAGCAAAATTCCCCGCCTGGTCAAGCGGTTGGACCCAACAGACGAAGTACAAGGCTAAGCGCACTGCAGTCAGTTCGACAGCCAGGCCAAGAAAAGGTGAAAAAGAGGAAGCACGAGGCCGGCAAGCGGGAAAAGAGGAAGAGCAGGAGAAGCATGACAGGCAGCACAGAGTACAAGGCAAGGCAAGACCTGGACGAAAGTGATGCAGATGGAACCAAACTTTACAATGAATACAAGAGGGGTGAATTGTTGATACAGTGGTCGTCAAAAGTCTGTATCCAAAACCAGTCCTTGCTTAGCAGAACAGTTCGTATGCGATGACAGCTCAATCTGACTGGCGGTACGGCCAGGTAGGCCTAGTACACCATCGAACGCGTGTGTAGGTGGGACCAGTGCGGCAGATATCGTCCGTAGCGCTAGCTGCAGAGCTTTGACCCTGACTGTGCGTTGACCTAGGAAACCTGTTGTCAGCAG
>JAABUI010001840.1_pt1 | contig 11990 bp, 12 predicted proteins | sample 5559111 | NCBI WGS metagenome assembly JAABUI01 (sample SAMN10711870, study PRJNA513365) | rock metagenome | isolation source: Antarctica rocks | place: Antarctica: Victoria Land, Buttleship Promontory
GGGAGCTCGGGTCGACGGCCGAGGGACACACCACGACCTCGGCGCCGTACGCCCGTAGGACCGCGATCTTCTCGGCGCTCATCTTGTCGGGCATGACGAACACGCACCGGTACCCGCGGGCGTTGGCCACCAGCGCCAGGCCCACTCCGGTGTTGCCGCTGGTCGGCTCGACGATCGTGCCGCCCGGCTGCAGCAGTCCGCGCTTCTCGGCGTCGTCCACCATGGCGAGCGCGATCCGGTCCTTGACCGAGCCGCCGGGGTTGAAGTACTCCACCTTGGCGAGCACCTGCGGCGCGAGCCCCGCGGCCAGCCGGTTGAGACGGACCAGCGGCGTGTTGCCCACCAGCTCGATGAGCGTGTCGCTGACCTGCACAGTGATCCTCTCGCGGGCGCGGCGGCGGCTGCCGCTGGTAGGAAGACTACGGTTAATCGTCGTCACCCCGAGGAGGTCCCACCGTGTCCGCCGCCCAGCCCGTGAGGCTCGCCTGGTGTCTGCCGCTGGTCGCTGCGCCGGCGTCCTCGTGAGCGTGCGGCGGGCGGTGCGCGGCCCCCGTCCCGGGCAGCCGTCGTGAGGCTTTCCCGGCCCGGTGGCCGGGTCCACTGGGTCGTCGTCAGGGCCGCGTACGGAGGGGGCGCGGTCGGCACCCTCGGCGCTGCGGGGTACGTGCTGCTGCGGGCCGAGGCGCGGCTCGCCCGCCGGGTGATCGGCGTGCCGACCGACACCGCGCCCGTGCCGGACGGCACCTACGGCCGCTACCTCGGGCCGCCGCTGCACCTGGCGGTCCTGGGTGACTCCAGCGCCGCCGGGCTCGGCTGCGACACCCCCGCGCAGACTCCGGGCGCGCTGCTGGCCGGCGGCCTGGCCCGTGACCTCAAGCGGCGCGTGGAGCTCGATGTCGTCGCGATGGTCGGGGCCCGCGCCGCCGACCTGGACACCCAGGTGGCCCGGGCCCTGCGCCGGCCCGTCGAGCTCGCCGTCATCATGGTCGGCGCCAACGACGTCACGCACCGGGTGAGTCCCGAGGAGTCGGCCCGGGACCTCGGCCGGGCCGTCAAGGCCCTGCGGGCCGCCGGCGCTCAGGCCGTCGTCGGCACCTGCCCCGACCTCGGCACGGTGAAGCCGGTGCTGCAGCCGCTGCGCGCCGTTGCCCGCCGCTGGAGCCACCGGCTCGCCCGCGAGCAGGCCGTCGCCGTCGTGGAGAACGGCGGTACCTCCGTCTCGCTCGGCGACCTGCTCGGACCGGAGTTCGCCGAGTCACCGCACCTGTGGAGCCCGGACCGGTTCCACCCCTCGGCGGCCGGCTACCGCCGCGTCGTGGACGCGGTCCTGCCCAGCCTGCTCGAACTGGCCGGCGTGCAGGTGCCGGTGAGCGTGACTGTCAGCACCGCGGTGCACGACGTCGACGTCGCCGCCGCGGTGGCCTCACGGGAGTCCGGGCTCGTGCTGGAGACCATGCCCGACCGCGAAGGCATCGCCGCCGCCGGCCCCGGCCGGCTCACCCGGCTGGTACGCCGGCTGCCGCTCGTCGGCCGCGGCGAGCCCGACGAACGGGCCGAGGTCGGCCTCACCGCGCCCTGAGCAGCGTGTGGTCAAGGGCACGCCGTCCGGCGTACTGCCTGGGTTACTGGCGGGTTAACCTTGCCGCCACCGTCACCCCGACCTGAGGAGCCCCATGCCCGAGGCAGTGATCGTCTCCACCGCCCGCTCGCCGATCGGTCGCGCCTTCAAGGGCACGCTCACAGGCGTCCGCCCCGACGACCTCGCCACCACGATCGTGCGCGCGGCCCTCGACAGGGTGCCCTCGCTGGACCCGCACGACATCGACGACCTGATGATGGGCTGCGGGCTGCCCGGCGGGGAGCAGGGCTTCAACATCGGCCGCGTCGTCGCGGTGCAGCTGGGCTATGACTTCCTGCCCGGCACAACCATCACGCGGTACTGCTCGAGCTCGCTGCAGACGACCCGGATGGCGGCGCACGCGATCAAGGCCGGTGAGGGAGACGTGTTCATCTCCGCCGGGGTCGAGATGGTCAGCCGGTACGTCAAGGGCAACAGCGACATGATCCCCGACACGGCGAACCCGCTGTTCGACGAGGCGGTCGCCCGTACCGCGAAGACGGCGGAGACCGGTGCGGACAGCTGGAGGGACCCACGTGAGAGCGGCCAGATCCCCGACGTCTACATCGCCATGGGGCAGACCGCCGAGAACCTCGCCCGGCAGAAGGACATCTCGCGCGAGCAGATGGACGAGTTCGCCGCCCGTTCGCAGAACCTCGCCGAGAAGGCGATCGCCAACGGCTTCTTCGAACGCGAGATCACGCCGGTCACCACCCCAGGCGGCACGGTCATGACCAAGGACGACGGGCCCCGGGCCGGCGTCACCGTCGAGGGCATGGCGGGTCTCAAGCCCGTCTTTCGCCCCGACGGCCGCGTCACCGCCGGCAACGCCTGCCCGCTCAACGACGGGGCCGCTGCCGTCATCGTGATGAGCGACACCAAGGCCGCCGAGCTGGGCCTCACCCCGCTGGCGCGCGTCGTCTCGACCGCAGTGACCGGGCTGTCGCCGGAGATCATGGGCCTGGGACCGGTCGAGGCCGTCCGGCTCGCCCTCAAGCGGGCGGGCAAGACCGTCGGCGACATCGACCTGTTCGAGATCAACGAGGCGTTCGCCGCACAGGTCATCCCGTCCTACCGCGAGCTTGGGATCGACCTCGACACGCTCAACGTCAACGGCGGCGCCATCGCGCTCGGTCACCCGTTCGGCAGCACGGGCGCCCGCATCACCGGCACCCTGATCAACAGCCTGCAGACCCACGACAAGCAGTGGGGCGTCGAGACGATGTGCGTCGGCGGCGGCATGGGCATGGCCATGGTGCTGGAGCGCCTCGGCTAGACCCCGCCAGGTCCCACCTCGGCCCGGTCCCTCCACGGGACCGGGCCGTCGCACGTGGTGGGCCAGCACCCTCAGGATCGCGTCGCTGACGGCGGCGTTGCGCACACGGCCTTACCGCGCTCAAGGGTCGCCGTCCCACCCAGCGAGGGCGGCACCGGCTCACCGAGCAGCTCCTGCCGATGTAGCAGCAGGTGGGCGACCGCGTCCAGGCAGGTGCTGTCGTCGGGGGCGGCACGCCACAGGTCGTCGGCCGTGACGGCGAGCTGATCAGCCACCACGAGGTCAACCGCCAGCACCGGCAGCGGGCGGCTCGGCGCGGCTTCCAGGACCGCGCAGGTGTCGGCAAACGCCTGGGCCAGGTGGCGTACCAGGTCCGCTCGCGTCCCCCGTGGGCCGTCGCCCGCGGCCCAGCGCTGGGCCGTCCACAGTCGCAACCGCTGCACGAGCAGGACGCTCTCCTTGCGCAGCAGTGCGCGCGCCTCGGACACGTCCCGCAGGCTACGTGGACAACCTCCGCCCCGCCGTACACCTGTCTGCCGCGCGAGGAACCTGTCTGCCGCGCGGAGAACCTGCCTGCTGCGTGCGGAACCTGCCTACTGTGACCCACTGCCCTCGAGCACAACCCGGGCGCCGGGCTGGCTGGGCTTACCTGCGGCTGAAGTAGCTCAGCAGGCGCAGCACCTCGAGGTAGAGCCAGACAAGCCCGACCACCAGGCCGAAGCTGATCCGCCACGCCTCCCGGCTGTCGACCCCGGCGGCGACCATGCGGCTGGCCTGGTCGAAGTCCAGGACGAAGGTGAGCGAGCCGATCACGATGAAGGCGATGCTGAACAGGATCGCGATGGGGCCACCGCTGCGCAGGCCGAGGTCGGCCACGTGGAAGGCGTTGAGCAGCACGTTGACGATGAGGAGCGCGAACAGACCGAGAAAGGCGCCGGACACGATCTTGGTGAACCGTGGGGTCGCCCGCAGCCTGCCGCTGGTGTAGCCGAACAAGACGCCGCCGAAGATCGCGGTCGTCACCACTGCCGCCTGCAGGGGCAACCCGGAGTACTGCGTGTCGTAGGCGTGGCTGATCGCGCCGAGCGCCACTCCTTCGGCGACGGCGTAGGCGAGGACCAGCGCCGGGCTGACGGCGCGCTTGAAGATGTTGACCAGCGCCAGGGCGAAGCCGACGAGCACAGCGGCGACGAGCAGGCCCGGGCCGACATCGGCCACCCACGCCGCGGCGCCGGTGACGACGATGACGCCGAGCAGGATGCCGGTCTTGACGACGACGTCGTCCATCGTCAGGCGTTGAGGAGTGTTGTAGATCGCCGAGACGTCCTGCGCCGTCGGGTAGCCGGTGCCGCCCTTGCGCAGGCTCGGGGTGTTGCGGAAGACGGGGTTGCTGGACTGCAGTCCGGCCATCGGGGGCTCTTCTCCTCCGCCCGACCCACGGGCGGGGTCGAGCACCTCGTACAACGGGTGGTGCCGGGCTTCTGTGCCCCCGGTGGGGGTCGAACCCACACTGACGTGGTGTTTAAGACCACGGCCTCTGGCCGATTGGGCTACGGGGGCAGGGCGCGGAGCGTACGCCGATCTTGGTGATTCCTGGTGGACACCCCTTCCATCGGTCACACTGCGCGAGTGGACGAACGCGTGACGTACAGGCAGGTGCTTGCCGTCCGCGAGTTCCGGGCCATCGCGGTGTCCCAGGGGCTCAGCATCCTCGGCGACCAGGTCGCGCGGATCGCCGTGGCCCTGCTGGTCTACGCGCGCTCGCACTCCGCGTTGGCCACGGCCGCGACGTACGCCTGCAGCTACCTGCCGGGGCTGCTCGGCGGCCCGTTGCTCTCGGCCCTCGCCGACCGGTACCGGCGTCGCACGATCATGGCCGTCTGCGACGTGGCTCGCACCATCCTGGTGCTGCTGCTCGTCCTGCCGCACGTCCCGCTGCTCGCCGTCTTCGTGGTCCTCGTCCTCGTCGAGCTGATGGCGCCGCCCTTCAACGCCGCCCGGGCCGGGACCCTGCCCGACGTCCTGCCCGGTGAGCAGTACGTCGTCGGCAACGCCGTGCTCAACGTCGTGTTCCAGGGCGCCCAGGTGCTGGGTTTCGTCGCCGGCGGCCTGCTGGTGGCGACCGTCTCGACCCGCGGTGCCCTCGCCGTCGACGCGGCAACGTTCGCGGTCTCGACGCTGACCGTGCTGCTCGGGGTGCATGCCCGGCCTGCTGCCCAGGACGCCGCTTCCCGGGGATCGCTGCTGACGGACACTGCAGCCGGCGTACGGGCCGTGCGGTCCGAGCCGCTGCTCGTCCGGCTCCTGGTGCTTGCCGTGCTCGGGGTCGCCGCCGGTATCGCCCCCGAAGGGCTGGCTGTGCCCGTAGCGAGCGCCCTGCACCACGGGGAGATCGCTGTGGGCGTGCTCACCGCGTGCGTGCCGGCCGGCTTCTTGCTCGGCAGCATCGCCGTGCTCCGCGTCCCCGCCGAACGTCGTGTACGCCTGCTGCCGCGACTGGTCGCACTGTCCTGTGTCCCGCTGCTGCTGACTCCGCTGGTGCACTCGCTGCCGGTCGTCGTGCTGCTCTGGCTGCTCGCGGGCACGGGGACGGCGGTCCAGGTGATCGCCAGCGCCGCCTATGTGCAGGCGTGCCCGGCCGAGATCCGCTCCCGTGCCTACGGGCTGGCAGGCACGGCGCTCGTCGGCGTTCAAGGTCTCGCCCTGCTCGTCTCGGGTGCCCTGTCCGACGCGCTCGGCGCGGCCGGAGCGGTGGCCGGGCTGGCGCTGGTGGTCCTGCTCCTGCTGCCGCTCGCCGTACGCGGGACGCGGCCGCGGTTGGCTCCGGTTCAAGTGCCTGTCGCCATCGTCCGAGGAGCACAGGGATGACCACGCCGGGGGGAGAACGACAGCGGGCGCACGTGTGGCCTGTGGTCATCGGCCTGTCCCTGCTCGGCCTGGGGACAGCGGCAACGCTGCTGTCCGGCAGTGCTCCGGGCGTCCTCCACCCGAAGCTCTACCTCCCGTGGTACGTCCTCGTGCCGGTCTACGTACTGTTCTCGCACCTTACGGTCGACTTCGAGTACCGCAAGGAAGCACACAGCGTGGCCCTGACCCAACTGCCGCTCGCTGTTGGCCTGGTTCTCCTGAGTCCGGTCTGGCACCTACTGGCCTGCTTGCTGGCCGCGCTGTTCGACTCCGCGGTCGTGCGCCGCCAGCAGCCCATGAAGATTGCCTACAACTCGGGCAGTGCCGTGGTTCAGGTGGGCCTGCCCACCTTGGCTGTGAGCCTTATCGGTCGTTCGTCGTCGCCAGGGCCGGCACTCTGGGCAGGCTTGCTCATCGGTCTCATGCTCAGCGACGTTCTCTGCCACTTCTCGCTTCTGGCCATCCTGCGCAGCCTCGGGGTGCGCACGCCCCGTGAGCAGGTCTTTGCTCCGTTGGCGTTCGGAGCGTTGAGCACATCGGTGTTCTCAAGCCTGTCGATCGTGGCCGTGACGTCCATGTGGACGACCGGTTGGGCGCTGGTCGTGATGGCAGCGCTCGGCGTAGGGCTGTCCTTTGCCTACCGCGTCCATCGCCGCCTTTTCGCGCAGCAGCGCTCCACCGAGCGTCTGTACGAGTTCGTCCGTGATCTCGGGCCCCTCGACATCAACGCTGACCAAGCGGACGACGTCCTGGAACAGGTGCGGGTTCTGCTGCACGCCAACACCCTTGACCTCGCGCTCACCGGAGGTGCCCACCAGATCTGGCGGCACCTCATGGCCTTCGAAGGCGACGCGCCGCAGGACGTGACCGCGCTCGATGAAATGACTCACCAGGTTGCGACGGGGGGCAGAGCGGCCCTGGAGGTGGCCGACAAGGACCGCATGACCGTCCCTCTCCTTGGCATGAGCGGCATCATCGGCGCTTTGACGGTCCATGACCGGATCGGCACCGTGCGTGGATTCGACATGGGCGATCTGCGTCTGCTCTAGACTGTCGCCGCAGAACTCGCCACCGCCCTCGAGCGAGGTCGGCTCCTTTCCGACTTGGGGCGGGCAGCCACCACCGACCCGCTCACCGGTATGCCGAACCTCGCCGAGGTCACGCATCAGGTCGATCTCCTGCTCCAGACGGGCCAGGCCATGGTGGTGGCCGCCGTGGCCGTGGACTCCTTCCGCGAGATCAACGACACCCTCGGGCATCAGGTCGGCGACGACTTGCTGGTCGAGGTGACCCGCAGGCTGCACCTTTCGCACCCTGACGCGATCCTGGGCCGGATCGGCGGCGGACGCTTCGCCGTCGCGGTTCCCGCGGGAGACACAGGCGACGATCCGTCGATGTTCGGGCTCGGCATTCGCGCCCAGGTCGAGGGGGGAGCCCAGCTCGGGCCCGTCGGCACCCACGTACGCCTGTCCGTCGGCTGCGTGATGGCGCCCGAGCACGGTTCAGACGGGGCCACGCTCGTACGACGGGCAGAAACCGCCATGTACAGCGCGCGGCATGTGCACGGGGGGCCTGTCCTGTGGGAGCCGGCTTACGAGGTGCAGGGGCAACGGCGGCTTGCTGTCGTCATGGCCTTGCGGGAGGCGCTGTCCAGCGGTGCCATCGGCGTGGCGTTCCAACCCAAGCTCGACGCCCGCACGGGTTTCGTCACAGGCGTGGAAGCGCTGGCACGCTGGACGCACCCGGCTCTCGGCTCCATCCGCCCGGACGAGTTCATCCCGCTCGCCGAGGCCTCCGGCCTCATGGGTCCGCTGACCAGCACCGTCCTACGCCAGTCGCTCACCGCCTGCAAGGGCTGGCAGCGCCGCGGCGGTCGCGTCGGGGTGGCGGTCAACGTCAGTGCCGAAACCGTCCTGGACGCCGGCTTCGTCACCGAGCTCGCCGCTCTACTGACGGCCGTCGACATCGCCCCTGACCTGCTGACCATCGAGCTCACGGAGAGCGTACTCGTGGCCGACCCGGTCCTCGCCAGCGAACGGATCAACGAGTTGCGCGCCCACGGGGTCAAGCTGTCCGTCGACGACTTCGGGACCGGCTACTCCTCGCTCACGTACTTGAAGGGACTACCGGTCGACGAGGTGAAGATCGACAAGGGTTTTGTCGACGACGTCGTCGATGATGCCGGAGATCGAGCCGTCGTGCGGGCCGTGGTCGACATTGCGCACACGCTCGGACTGCGCGTCGTGGCAGAAGGCGTCGAGCAGGACGCCCAGCACCTGCTCCTGGCCGAACTCGGTGTGGACGAGATCCAGGGCTACCTACACGCCCGGCCCATGCCAGCACTCGACATGGCTGCATGGCTGCGGCGAAGGGATGTCTCCACGCTGGTGTAGGCCGTCAAACGTTCCAGGAACTGGAACCGCGCACCACCCAGTCCCCGCCTCTGTACAGGACTGCGTCTAGGACATGAGATTTGGCTCTTTAACGACAAAGGGTGCAGTTACGGCCAGATGACGTGACGCATGATGTGACCCCCTCACGCATATGATAAGCCGAATGGCTGTGTGTGACTGACCATAGGCAAGCAAGTGGCCTAGCACCAGTACCCGATTGCGGGGGAGTCGCGACATAGCACGCAAGCGGCGTGTGTTCCTGAAAGATTCCCCCGTTCAGCCCCTACAGGACGCGCGCGAGGACGCCGAGAGACTCACGCCAGGCCGGCCAGGTCCGTCGCGCGGCGGAAGACGTCGTCGAGCATCTGCTCGGTCAGGCGGCCCGTGAAGGTGTTCTGCTGGCTGACGTGGAAGCACCCGAGAACGGTGAGCCCGGGCAGCTCCAGCTCGACCCCGTGCCCGAACGCCGGTGCCTTCACGGGCATCGGGACGCCGAGCTTACGCAGGCAGGTCAGGGTCGCGCCCCAGCCGAAGGCGCCGAGCACCACGATGGCCCGAACCGTCGGCAGCACGTAACGCAGTTCGGCGACCAGCCACGGCGCACAGGCGTCACGCTCGGAAGGAGTCGGCTTGTTCGCGGGAGGAGCGCACCGCACCGGCAGGGAGATCCGCGTGTGCAGGAGCTCCTGCCCGTCGTAGGCGGTGGTGGAGGTGGGCTGCGTGGCGAGGCCGGCGCGGTGCAGCGCGGCGAACAGCCAGTCGCCGCTGCGGTCACCGGTGAAGATGCGACCGGTGCGGTTTCCGCCGTGGGCAGCGGGTGCCAGGCCGAGTACGAGCACCTTGGGCCGCGTCGCCCCCCAGCCGGTCACGGGGCGTCCCCAGTAGGTCTCGGTGGCGAAGGACGCGCGCTTGGTCTCGGCGACCTCCTCGCGCCAGGTGACCAGTCGCGGGCAGGCGCGGCACACCGATGAGCGGCCACTCACCTCGGCCAGCGAGGGGGCGCCTGCCGCCAGCCGCTCGACGTCGGCGGCGGTCACCGCGACCGGCGTCGAGGCGCTCGCGTTGTCGGTCGGGAAACCCGACCCGGGCGGGATCACCTAGGGGGCGCTCGTGCCCTCGCGGCCGTACCGGTCCTCGAGCCGGACGACGTCGTCCAGCTGTGTCGTCGAAGCCTCGAGCAGCACGCTGTCGACGAGCGCCGTGACGCGGTGCCGTACGCCGGGCCGCAGTCGCACCGACTCCCCCGGCAGGAGCTCGAAGTCCTCGAGAGCACTCTCGTGCAGACCGATCTCGCACCGGAGCAGGCCTGACTGCACCGACAGGACCTCCTCCTTGTGCTCGTGGTACTGCAGCGAGAGCGCATGCCCCGCACGCACGTGGATCACCTTGCCGCAGAATGCGCCGTCCACCAGGGCGAACAGCTCCTCGTGCCCCCACGGCTTGTCGGTCCGCCGCACCGCGACCACCCAGTCCGCCTTGCCCATCTACGCGCTCCCTGCGATGCCGTCGAGGATGTCCGCCTCGCTGATGGTGATCTCGCGAAGGTCCAATTGGTTCACCACGGTGCGAAGAACGAGCGCGCCCGCCCCGATCACGTCTACGCGCCCGGGGTGCATGACCGGTAGCGCCGCCCGTTCCGCGCGGGTCATGGCCAGCAGGCGGTCGCATGCCTCCCGCACCACTGGCGCCGGAAGGCGCGCACCGTGGATCGCCTCGGAGTCGTACGACGGCAGCTCGAGCGCTACCGCGGCGACGGTGGTCGAGGAGCCGGCGAGGCACACCGCGGTCCGGGCACGTTCGACGGGCACGACCGCGCGGACCAGCGCTAGCGCGGCGTCGATGTCGGCCTCGGCCGTGGCGATCTGCTCAGCCGCCGGCGGGTCGTCGAGCAGATGCCGCTCGGTAAGGCGCACGCAGCCGATGTCGACCGAACGGGCGGCGTCGACCTCGGTGGTGCCGAGCACGAACTCGGTGGAGCCGCCGCCGATGTCGACCACCAGGAACGGGCCCGCACGACGGTCCAGGTCGCGGGTCGCGCCCGCGAACGACAGCGCGGCCTCCTCGTCCCCTGTCACCACCTCGGGCTCCACCCCGAGGACCTGCTCGACCATGGCGACGAACTCGGCCCGGTTGCCTGCGTCGCGGGTCGCGCTGGTGGCGACCATGCGGAGGCGCTCGACCATCAGCTCGCGGCAGGTCGCCGCGTAGTCCACCAGGGCCACCCGGGTCCGCTCGAGGGCAGCTGGAGCAAGGACCCCGGTCCGGTCCACGCCCTCGCCAAGGCGCACGATGCGCATCTCGCGGTGCAGCTCGGCGGCGCCGTCCACGATGAGCAGCCGCACCGAGTTGGTGCCGCAGTCCACCGCCGCGACCCGCGTCACGCCCGCGTCCGCTTGCTGGGCAGCGCACTCGAGTCGGGGTCGACGCAGGGCCCGCGGGCGGCCCAGTCCGGCAGTTGCGCGAGCGCCTCGTCCCCGAACGGGTTGATCCCCGGGCCGACCGCCAGGCTGTGCGCGACCAGCACGTGCAGGCACTTCACCCGTACGGGCATCCCGCCCTGGGCAGGTACGCCGGTGAGCACCTCGTGCGCGTCCCGCCGGCGGACGTAGTCCTGCGCGGCCGCGTCGTACCGCGCCGCCAGGTCCGGGTCGTCGCCCAGTCGGGCGGTCATCTCACGCATCAACCCACGGGACTCGAGCGTCCCTATCCTTGAAGCGAGCCGCGGGCAGGTGAGGTAGTACAGGGTCGGAAAGGGCGTCCCGTCCTCCAGCCGCGGGCTGGTCTCCACCACGTCCGGCAGCCCGCAGCCGCAGCGGTGGGCCACCGACTGCATCGCCCGAGGCTTGCGGCCGAGCTGCAGGCCCACCGTCGTACGGTCGCGTGCGGTGGGCTCGCTCATTTGAGCAGCGGCGGCGCGGGAGGCGCCGTGGGGCGGGAGTCGGCGGACAGGACGGTGCCCCACACCTGCGAGTACCACGGCGCCTCAGGCCCGCTCGGCGGCCCCGGCGCGGCACTCCGCGCAGGCTCGGGCGCCGCCGAGGGCGACAGCACGACGTACGCCGTCTCGCCGGGCAGCACGAAGTGCAGGCGCGCACGGGCCTGCGAGCGGACGTACGCCGGGTCCTGCAGCTGCGCCAGCTGCTTGTCCAGCCCTGCCACCCGGGCTTGCTGGGCCACCTGGGCCGCGCGCACGGCGGCGATGTCGCTGCGCTGGCTGAGGTACTCCCGCAGCGGCAGGGCGGCGCTGAGCACGAGCATGCAGACGACCAGCCCGAGCACCGCGGCGCGGGTCGTCAACGCCGAGCGGACCTCCCGCTCGGCGACGACGGCGCGCGAGGTCACCACCGGCCGTCGGCGACGGACGGGCCCGGGAGGCGTGGACGAAGCCAACGCTAGACGGTGCCCTGCGCGGCGGTGAAGCGGGGAAAGGCGCCGGCGCCGGCGTACCGCGCGGCGTCGTCGAGCTCCTCCTCGATGCGGAGCAGCTGGTTGTACTTCGCGACCCGCTCCGACCTCGCCGGGGCGCCGGTCTTGATCTGTCCGCAGTCGGTGGCCACGGCGAGATCGGCGATGGTCGTGTCCTCGGTCTCGCCGGAGCGGTGGCTGAGCATGCAGCGGTAGCCGCTGCGGTGGGCCAGCGCGACCGCGTCGAGGGTCTCGGTCAGCGTCCCGATCTGGTTGACCTTCACGAGCAGCGCGTTGGCGCAGCCCTGGGCGATGCCGTCGGCGAGGCGGGCGGGGTTGGTGACGAACAGGTCGTCCCCGACGACCTGCACCTGCGCACCGAGCAGTGCCG
>JAABUI010001841.1_pt1 | contig 11986 bp, 10 predicted proteins | sample 5559111 | NCBI WGS metagenome assembly JAABUI01 (sample SAMN10711870, study PRJNA513365) | rock metagenome | isolation source: Antarctica rocks | place: Antarctica: Victoria Land, Buttleship Promontory
TGGTGGTGGTGGTTATGGGGTTGATGGTCAAAGGTACCAGGATTTTGGTGGTGGACCCACCAAAATCCTGGTTACGTGTCCCGCAGAAGGTAATGCCAAGGAATCCCGATAAACTTGCATATGCTAAAAGGGTATTGTTCCTTTAAGGAGGGGGGGGCTAAAACCTCGTTAGGCTGGCTCGCTGGCGCGCAGCGGAGAAGGCAGTTTGTGCCCATTGCCCATTTGCGACCGTGAAATCCTCTATCACTACCTATCCCGTATCAGCCTACTCCACGATCATTCCTTTCCTTCATCGTCGCAAACGAGTCACCCTCCGAAGGTAGCTCTTTAGATCTTTGGCGTAGACTGAGCGCATCGACAACCCAGCCTCGTACGCGAAACCCCAAAGGTTGCTTGTCTGTACATAAGACAAGGCAACGGAATCCTAGGACACCACGGCCCAATATGAGATCAATTCCGACGAGATACCGCGCGATATCGAGATGAAGGATGATTCGCTGGTGCCATCAGAACCAGCGGAGGCAGGACACCATGAGATTCACTCTGGCCCAGGAAAACAGTCAGAAAGCTTAGAAGCAACACCAAATCCTGGAGCCCCTACCCCACACTCCCCCTTAATCAATGGCAACAGTGTCGCTGGCAGCAATGGGGAGCCAATTGCTGATAAAAGCGACTCCGAAGCAGAGACTGTGGTGCTCTCTGGGAAGGAGGAGGGCAAGGACCATCAATCGAAGAAAGCCATCAAGCTTGAGGAAGCAAGTGGACTAGATCCAGACGTCGATTCTCAACCGGATGCTGCGAAACCAAATCCAGAAGATAAACGTGAAAGAAGCACAGACGTTGAACTGCGCAAGTCGTCATTGAAGCGAAAGAGAGTGATGCTGGAGCACGGCAACGTTGATGATCCAGATTGCGCTAATTCAAGTAATTTGAGCTCCACAGTCTCGTCTCCAGTCCAAGAAGCTCGCTCCTCGAAGGGAACTGACTCGGCGTCCAATCGATCGCGGTCGTCACCGCCCTCGGATGAAGTTGCTCAGGCGCAAGAACGACGGGCTCATAAAGCTAGGACTGAACTTCACTCCTCCCAGATTCACCACGAAGGCGGTAAGAGCGATCGGGTTCCAGGCCCTGTGACTGGAAGAAAGAGACGCGATACTCGCAGTGCAACGCACTACGATGAACCCATTCACCGATCAGAGTCCCCACCATCACGTCAGAGTAACCGCGCTCAGTCAATTCAATCAAACTCCCCTCACTCTGGTGTGACTAAGCGAAGAAGAGCTCCTGCTCCGCTGCACGTCGAACGTCGAAGAAAAGCTTCAGAAGATGCCCATCCTGAGTCGGAAGATGATAGCTCAGTTCACAGTCATCACCGTCTCCAAAAGCTTGCCTCGACCGAAAATATCGCTATTTCACCGGCAAAGATGGTCTCCCACAAGAAAAATCGGGACAGAAATGGTCGTACATTACTAGCAAGGGCCTGCCAACAAGGTGAGGCAGCAGACGTGGAGCAGTGGCTGAAAGAGCGACCGCAGGATATCGATGTACCAGACAACGCTGGTAATACGCCTCTACAAATCGCGGCGCTCGATGGCTCACCAGAGATTGTCCAACTTCTGCTCGACGCTGGATGCGACGTTGAGTGCAAGAACATTGATAAGGACACTCCTCTTATTGATGCTGTCGAAAACGGCCACTTGGAAGTAGTGAACATGCTGCTCAAGGCTGGTCTTGATCCACGGCAGACCAACGCATTTGGAAAGGAGCCATTGGACTTGGTGAAGGCGGATGACGAGCACGCGGAAGCAATGCGAGAGGCGCTTCTGACCAGCCAAAAAGAAAAGGCACTGCTTAGACGACCTTCAGAGGACTCCAATCGACAACACAGTGCTGGATCTCGGGATGTAGAGATGACTGGAGGAACTGCTTCTGGCGCAAGTCCTATCAACAGCACTAGAAGCCCACCTCCAGTGAGTCAAGGAGCTAGGAGAAGGACAGCAAGGAGCCAGCCCACTGACGATGCTCTACTATGGGTAAACCCTACACCAGCAAGATTACGCGATGCTGCTGGCAAAGGAGACCTGACTATTCTTAACTATATTTTGAACATGAATCTGCAAGTTGATACGGAATCTATGCTTGCAGCAGCTCGCGGCGGACATGATGAGGCTCTCAATTTGATGCTGGCGACTGCAACCATAGACCCGGATCCGGAACCGTTGAGATCAGGGGATCACAAACCAGGCTATAGTACTCCAATGCTTGCAGCCATTGGGCGAGGCAATACTAAATCCATCGAGCTACTGCTTGCCCAGCCAGGATTCGATCCTACTCGTCGGCTCTACAGAGAAATGACGTACTATGAATTGGCTAAAGATAGACAGGGTTCTGATTGGGAGAAGGAGTATGATATCCTCAAAAGCGCTTTTGATAGCTACAAGCCACACGGAGGTAGGAACAGCAGTAACAATTCGCCACGCAAAGTCCGGTCTAAACGAGCAGATTCATCCAAATCTGGTTCGGAGCCGTCATCATCTCCACATGAAGCGCGGAAGAAAAGAAAGCCGAACAATTCAAAGGAGGCATCGCGAGATGTTATGAAAAGCAATGCCTCTCACAAAGGTACAGCGCTTGCAATCGGCCAAGAGGACAGAAAGCAGAGATCTCCTGCTTTCACATCAGAGTTTGAGCTAGAGTCTCTAGGGGCCACAAAGTCTAAGGTCAAGGAAAGCAAAGCAGGCGGGGACAGAGATCATTCAACAAGCAGGCGCACTGACAGCTTGAAACCTAAGCGCAGACTGATGTCTGGCAACGATTTCAAACACGATCAGGATATGAGGCGAAGGGCGAGCCTTGCGGCTGAAGCAGATTTACCAAAACCCCAGCCTGGCGAATCTGTTGGGGACAAAGACGTTCGTCGGCGCAGGTTCAGCGATGCTTCAGAGTCTATATCGAAAATTGCGTCCGGGCAACCTTTAAGTGCCGATGGCGTGATGGGCAAGAAGCGACATCGAATGAGTGTCAGTCCGCAAGCTAGCAAATCCGACCTCCCTGGAAGCACAGATCCTAAGAGGAAAAAGCGACAGCGAGTCGATTCGCAAGGCAATGCAATAGACCAGGACCAAGATCGTACTTTTCGACCTGGAGCTCCTGCGGTGGTAGCAAATATGATAGTGAGTCCAACAATCATTGCATCACCCACCGTTTCCCAAGGAACAGCTCCCGTAGCATTCATGGGGAGTAACGTTACTTCACCTATAAATCAACCTCCCACTGAGCTCCCTCCCCACTCAACGATAATATCGTCCGTGAAAAGTATCGACCAAGCAACTTCACAGCGACCAAATCAAGGGGTTTCGCAATCGGATCATCAACTTGACAAGGACAACACCACAGAGCAAGCAATGGGGCAGGAGCTGGCAAGCCAAGCTCTAGAAGATGAAGAGCGGGCTTTACAGGCCGAAGCTGAGCAGAAGAGGCTGGCTCAAGCAGATAAAGAAGATCGTGAACGTGAAGCTCGTATTGCTCGTGAGAGAGAAGAGGAAGCACTCCTGGAAGAACAACGTCAGACCGCTGAAGCCGAGCGACAAATTCGTTTGGAGAGGGAGCAGGAAGAGACCCGCCAGGCCAAACTCAAGCGAGACGAAGAAATGCTCCAGCAGCGAATGGATCAGGAACGTCTTCGAAAAGAGGAGCAAGAGCGCAGGCGCCGGGAGATGGAGGAGCGAGAAAGCCTACGCCGATTGAGGATGCAAGAGGACGAAGAACGCCAACGATTGCAATCCTTGCCCAATGGCCTAAGGCGAGCTGCCGAGTTAGGCCCAGAGGAAGCAAGAGACGCGATAGAGATCAAAAAGTGGCTACCACTGTGCACAGTCGAAACACAAATGCTTGATCCTAACTGTGAGCCACAAGTGGCAGAGGAGAAATGGATCGCCAATGTCCAGGCGGCGCCCATCCTTGCGGTGAAAGATCTAGATCTTTCGCAATGTATGTACAGAGTAGCCCCTTTACCGATACGCCAGTGTCCTAATAAGTGTGCAGACACCGCATGGACTCGATTCCCTGCCACCATAAACCACCGTGGCTCTCTCTGGCGCCTGCTTCGCAACAAGATGTCTCAGACTCCTCCATCACGTCGCCTCACTCCAATGGACGCCTACAATCTCGACGTAGAAACCAGACCCAAATTCTTCAATCTGCCACATGTTTTCTGGATCAAGTATGCTGACTTCATGGACATTGTTCCCCGTCATAAAAATCTAGTAGGCTTGCATTTCAGGACGATACCTATGGTGCTCCATGAGTTTCCCTTTGGTAAGGGTGGAAGCTGGGATCGACCTGCGACCTCGTGGGCCGAAGGCTCAGTGAAGCAGGAGGCGCACAGTCCTATGATGAACGACCACACGACGAATGGATTTAGCTAAGGCTTGTATAGTTGGGGAGACGGAGAGGTAAAGCTGTACAGGATGTTGCTAGGGTGCTGAGAAGTCCTGCGTTTGGATGGACTGTGTGGCTTCAATGTATTACATACCCCCGCTGTCAAGCCTTAGTGCTGCACATATTATTAAGGGACAGAACTTTGACGACTGCAGATCCTGCGACACACGTTGTATCGCAGCTTATGAGAAATCTTTTAATTGCAGAGGAACCTGACCAAAATCAAATTCTTGTCGCACGATAGCAAATCCGTGCGTACACATCTGAAGTAAAAATGAATTTCCAGAGTGAGATGATACTCCGATCCATGTCGATAGAATACAAGTAAGTGCATTTTTGTGTATGCCATCTATGCAAGCCGAACCCTCAAGTTTTCTGTGATTGAAGAAGAAAAAAGGTCATCTAGATTCTCTCCACACATCTCAACAGTAGTCCCCTCAACGTAGCTTCCCCAACTATCCGCTCGAAGGTCTCCTTCTCTTCAGACGTCCTATACCCCAAAGGTCTCTCTATTGCTCAGTTTGGAAATAATTCAGCAAGATCGACCGCTCCTGGCTCTCCTCGCCCCAATCCCGCACCACAACACAAGAGCAGTTGACCACTTTTCTCGCATTGCCCTCACGATCAAGCACACCTACAGCACACAAAACACATCAGCCCACACCCCCCAAGATCCAACCCCTCTTCTCCGGCAAGGAAAGAAAAAACAACTCACACAACCCCGCCCACTCCCCCAACTGTTTCCCATCCGGCACCTTAATCAACGGAATCGAATGCTCCGCACACAACGCCACCACCAACTTCTTATACGCCTCCTCCTCGCACCCCTCATTCAGCACGCACATGTGCGCCTGACGGCGATCGAGCGCCTTGCTGGCCTCGCGCAGGCCGCGCGCGAGCCCGTCGTGGATGAGGGCGAGTTTCAGGACGCCTTTGAGGGCTTCGAGGATGGGCATTTGGCCGGAGCCGGAGCCGGCTGCGGCATCGGCTTCGACGCTGGGGTCTTCGGCCGGGGTGGGGGATGAGGGCTCTTCTCCGTCCGACTGGGAGGGGGGGTGTTAGTGGGTGGGCCATGGGGGCAGGTTGGGGAAGGGGTGTTGTAGGGTTTGGGGGATGGTAGGGTGGAGGGGGAAGAAGGGGGCATTGAGGGGCTTACCATCTTGACTGAATGTGTGGTCGATCAGTGTGGGTTGTCGGATATCCTCAAAGAGCTTGGTTCGTTGGAAACGTAGGTGTAGTTGATCTCAGCAATTTCTGGGTCGTGTGCGCCAAGGCGAGTCGCTTAATTTTCAATACGTCACGCTAGTAAGCTTCATCCAAGCTGCAGGGACCGGAGCCCTGAGGGAAATTAAAGGAGTAAAAGAGTCTCCATAAGGGATGAGATATTAAACCTGGCGTCCTTATTCACACGATAAAATCTACATATACAAATGCTCAAAGCTAATCAAGCGGCTGTTTGAAAGGAAACTCATTTGCAAAGCCATGAAAGAATACCACCCAAATCCAGGCTTATGATTGGAGAGTCTCATTACTGCATCTCAACCTCCATCTCACGCTTCATGCTCGAAGAGCTTTTTCGAGGCCCATTGCCTTTGTCTCTGCTAACGCCCAGCCCTCCAAGCCCTGCAGCCAATGTAGCTAAGCCCGTGGCATCTCCATTAGGCAGAGCATGACCAGGTATACCAGCCCCAACTGCATCGTGAGCTGTCTCGACACCAGTAAGTACACTGGCATCAACATTGAGATCGTAACCATTGGTCTGCGCATTCGCTCGAGTGGGGCCATTCATTTCTGAGTCAGAACGACCGAAAATCTCGTTCCACCATCGAAGCGGCCCACTTCCAGGCAATATGAGTCGTTCTTTGCCTCGAACATTATCATCAATTGTAGCGTCGTATCTGTCATTCACGAATTGCTCCTTTCTCGAAAGGATGTAATCCCAAACACTCCTGGTCTTCTCGCTGACGTGTGCATCAACGCGCTCCTTTTCGTTGTTGTAGAGAAACGTGCCATACTGGCATGAGTATAAGTGATAAAGTAGACGCCGAAGGAAGCGCTCATTATACTCAAATCTAGTGGGATGTCGGAAGAGTAATTGATACGTTGCATCCAGGAACTGATGGAAGACCGGGCTAGTCTCCTTAACCTTGGTTGTGCTCTTGTCGCTTGCAGTACCTTTCCCTGATGCTGGAGCTTTCTTCGAGGCCGGCGAATCCATATCGTAGGGCTGCATTTCGCCATCCGAATCGACAATAGAGTCCCTGCTCTTGTTGTCCTTATTAAAGAAGCCTTTCGCACTCAAGAGAGCGTTCTCTAGTGCCTGGCCTGCTCCGCTATTCTGTCCTACTAAGCCTGGCTTGCTAGAATTCTCACCACCGATGCGTTCATTTTCGATATTGAACCACTTCTCGCTGGACAGATATCCAGAACGATGGTTGAATTGATGACCAAACGAAAGCCAGTCTTTCTCCACCAGAACGATAAAACCTTCAATGGTACGGTAATAAGGATCCAGACAAAGCTGGCTCAAAGCACTGAGTTGACTGGTCCGATCCCATCCATCTGAGCAGTGTATCAGAACATGGGAATGCTGAAGCGCTACCTGCCGAGCGATGATGCCTGCGCCATTGAGAAGCCCACTGATATGTTTTAGCCATTTGCTGTTAGCAAGAGCTTCTCTGTTCGGCGCCAAAGGCGTCACATCTGACTCTTTTAACGAGTCAATGACTTTGTTTAGCGAGTCCCTCATAACATGAATGTTGTCGATTCCTAGGTAAATCTTAGTTGCAAAGCGATAATTGTCCATATTTTCCGAGCCCAGCCCAACAGCTTGCATTGCCAATGCATTTACTGTAGGTCTGGCGTCCACTATGAGATTATGTTGTTGGGCCCCATACACACGCGGCTCCTCAGGCTTGTCATCGCTCCCTGTTCGAGACATCATCTCGTCCTCCAGAGCTTCTGTGTCAGTTAGAGGAGGATCTGAAGGAGCGAAGTCGTCTTCATCCGATCGAAGCGATTGTCGGCTTCGAGGTCTTGAGGGCGGCTCAGCATCGCCGGAATCTGAAAGTGACGTCGAAAATATTGCGAGCAGAAGTTTTTCGTCTTGTATGCTTCTATTACCCTTGATACCCACAAGTGGCTGTGCGCAGCGAGTGATTGAGCAATTGTTCACCGGGTGTAGATATGTCAGGACTGGCAAGCGCACCCTTGAACGATACTTGCCCGCATAGTTGAGGGTATTGTCAGATATGGCGGATGGGACAGGCAAAAGAGCAGGGTACGTAGGTGAGAACTGGCGCATTCGTAAGTCTCAGCCAAGTTATCTCCTAAAGAGATGCACCCACCCCGTAGTCAGTATTGACCGTTGATATTCTCCAGCCCTTGTCTGCACCCTTCTCGTTTATTCCAAGCCTCTTCCACTCCCTCCGGGCATTGTAGATGGTCCATCCATTCACATCTTTTTCTGGTTTCTGCGGCTGGTAGCTGAAAGCATATAACTTCTCGATCCTCCCTAGCTTACAAGTCCACGCTTTAATACTATCGAACACATCTCGTGCTTTCTTCTCGTCCACAAAACAAAAGCAGGCGAATGTGAAATCTCGACATCGCAGCCGGATTGATGATGGCAGATGAGATGCCGGTGGAGATGGGCGGAGGGTACAGGTCTGTATTATGGGGTATGTGATCCAAAGCTCTCGGGGCTTAGCCTTGACCTCTTCATTTGTCACGGGCGGCGTATGGCTGAAGATGAGATGGTGAGGTGTCAGATGTAGACTTCCCTCGACCTGCTCGCCTCTCCGGACGAGCTTGACGTCATCTACCTGAAGATGATAAGCTCGCGTGTGTCCAAAGATTCTCAGCTGGCAAGCACCTTAGCGATCCTTGTTCTTTCCATCGTGACACCATTGCCTTTCCATTCAATAGGGAGAGGGTCTTTTGCTTATGCTCCTGGGACGCATATGGATCGAGACTCAAATCTTTGCTCTCGCTTGATACAGTAGGAAAGCCTGCTACAAGGAGACACGAAAGTGTATGGGGCATGAACAAAACAAAACATGAACAACAATCTCTCTAGAAGTCGTTATAGGCAGGTATTCTAAGGTAAGGAAACTCAATACGTAGCGCAGATCTAATCTTATCTTGAGAAGCGATTGCCAAGCCCCACAAGTCCGCTCCCCGCTGGTAGAATCGCAACTTCCACGACCGCGCCCGTCTACAGATTCCGATCCCTACTCCACTGCAATCATGGCAACTGCAGGAGCAACCTCGATCTCGAAGCGTAGGAAGTTCGTTGCCGACGGAGTATTCTATGCTGAGTTGAACGAATTCTTCCAGCGCGAGCTGGCCGAGGAGGGATACTCTGGTGTCGAAGTCCGAGTCACACCCACTGTAACTGACATCAGTATGCTGCTCTCCCTGGATGCTTTCTTCTGTTTACTCATAGATTTACAGTCATCCGCGCAACACACACCCAAGAAGTCCTGGGCGAGCAAGGACGCCGCATTCGCGAGCTCACATCGCTCATTCAGAAACGCTTCAAATTCCCGGAAAATTCAGTGTCCCTCTATGCTGCGAAGGTCCAAAATCGTGGTCTCTCTGCGGTCGCCCAGTGCGAGTCTTTGCGTTACAAATTACTCAATGGATTGGCTGTGAGACGAGCCTGTTATGGTGTACTCAGGTTCATCATGGAGAGTGGAGCAAAGGGGTGCGAGGTCGTTGTATCTGGGAAGCTGAGAGCTGCTCGCGCAAAGAGCATGAAGTTCACAGTATGTGCTGCCAATGTCATTCGGGAATACGTTTCTGGAAAACAGTATTGCTGACTGAACTAAAGGATGGTTTCATGATCCACTCCGGCCAGCCTGCCAAAGACTTCATTGACTCTGCTACCCGCCACGTCCTCCTCCGTCAAGGTGTCCTCGGAATCAAGGTGAAGATCATGCGGGGCTCAGACCCAGAGGGCAAGACTGGTCCTCTCAAATCACTACCAGACTCGGTCACTATCATCGAGCCCAAGGAGGAGCAGACTGTTGTACAACCTATGAGTCAGGACTACGGTGCGAAGGCGGTCGCAGCACAACAAGCGGCCGAGCAGCAGAGGTTGGAGGAGCAGCAGGCGCAGGCAGGGGACAAGGGTGATGAGGACTATGGTCAGGAGTAGGAGGTATTCCAGGAAATGCACAGCAGCAAATCTTCACGTGTCTCAAGCCGCATAGTCAAATTTTAGTCAAAATTGATTCAAATGATGAAAGGGTTTCCTCTTGACTATTGTTTTCCGACATCTTTCGAGGTTCCAAGTCTTGTCGTTTATCGCCTTGCATGGTGGCAGGGCACTCGTCGGGTTATGATTGCAAATAGCGTTATCATGATTCAGAGCAAGACTTAGGCGAGTGGGCTCTTCCTCTGACACAAGACCTATCTGACTGTGTTCAACATTTAACTCACTGCATTGCGTATATCGATATGTTCAACGTTGGAAAGAGCATTCGACTTTTGAATGCAGGGGTTGGCGCAATGAGACGATATTTAAGCAAGGGGAAACTTCAAGAATGTTACTTCTGGATACACGAGAATGACAGGATTAAACAACATATCTGGAGTAACGCCATAGGCATGAGACTCTAATTTTGTACCCTCAACCCTTATGCTCACCTAACCTCTCGGATAATCAGGGGCTTGAACCCCTTTGTATGCAGGGAAGCCGGGGTTAACACCGTCCAGAACGTCGTCTTCTAGCAATTTGATCCCCAAATATCAGCTTTATTAGTGTCCAGCGAGGCACAGCATCGATTCCTGTCTCTGAATTTCGATGGTATTGCTGCGCCATTCATACGGCATTGGCCTAATCTGGGCTGCTGCTTATGGTACCAAGTCGATTCGTCGTCGTCATCCTCGCTCGGAACGCTCATTAACGGTGTAGAAGTGGGTGACACCTGGGATCCGTGTTGCCTCCCTAGCCCTGCTGTTCGAGGAGGCCCAACTTTCGTGACTCGGAGATGCCTTAAGACAGATTGTAAGGTGAAGCCGCTGTGCAGCCTGGAAAACTTTCATAGGTCAATAGGACTTAGGAGATAAAGCATCGTTCCTACTTTGGCCGTACCTCTTTGGGAACATTTCTGGTGACTGGCTACACCGCGTTCCGTATTGAGCGGCTTTAAGCTACTAATTATTGGGGAAGTTAGGAGGGAGCGAGGAGTAAACGCATATGAACAAGGTTTTGTGCCCGTTGTATGAGTGGAAAAGTGCTCTCATTGCCGTCGTTCTCATGCGTGAGTGGGATTTCCTACCCCTGCTATTCGTTCAGAGGCTCTTTTTAATCCATTATTTGGGTGTAGGAGGGTACAAAACCCACCCACCCCTGCAGTAAAAATTTCAAGGATGTGTAGCAACTTCGTTGTAGAGAGGTGACTAGCCGTGATACGAATGGAGTCACTGGAGATTGTCCACAGCAGAGATGGTGTTTCCTTTCGCGTGCAATTAGAAGACACACGCACTTAGCAATTCTTTTATGCAATGAAACCAACGGAACAAGGGTCAATAGTTTATGTAGGTATCTCACAATGCGTCTAAAACCGTGGCCAACCCAGAACAAGATGCTGCTCTCGTCAAAGAGAGCAAGTTTACCTACGCAGATTAGTCGCCTACGGTGAAGTCGCCATTTCCTCCCCACCACCTCCTATGCTCTGTGCTGCCGTTGTTGCAAAATACCTCACGTCTACATCCAGGTCCTTTTGAAGCTTCTCTAGATTTGGGAGAATTTTCTGTTGAATTAGATGCGGGCCTGCTGATGACGGTTGCATCGGTTGACTGGACTTCTCGAGATCCAGGATGGTACCTTCTGTTGGGAGGCGTTTCAAAACGTCGATGAGGACTGAATACGATTTGGCGACGTTGAAGCGAATATTAGGAATGTCGTCGGATACAAGTTTGTCCATCATCGGAAGAATGGCATTTTCGATGACATCGAGATTTATGGCTGGTGCGAGAGTCTAGATTTGTCAGTTCAACTTCGTTGAGGACCGACAGACGGGAATCCAGCTTACCGTGATTGCGAAACATGTGGTCATTCGGTATAGGTAATTAGGATGCTTGCCCATGACCGTGACCTTGGGGATGATAGCTTCACTAGCCCATTCGACACCGAAAACTTCGGTGAGCTTCTTGAGGTTTTTAGTGGCTGCTTCTCGTATTGAGAACACAGTGTCCCCCAGCCAGCTCATACACAACGTGCTGAGTTTATCATCGAAGAATTGGACACCGAGTTGGCCTGCGAGGAGTGGGATGTATTCGATAATGGCTAACCGAACACGCCATTGCTTGTCCTCGGCTAGCTGTACAATGGCGGGAAGAAGTGATTGTGAGAGCAGTTCAATACCGATTACTTTCAGTAGTTAGCAGCCAGTGCATTTAAATGGATTAGTGGCGCACCATTATTGACCAATTCGAGCTTGGAGATTATATGCAACCGAACATCAGGGAATTCGTCCTTCAGCATTTGCAGGAACATTGGTAGAAGGTGTGCGATCGTCCTGATAGGAGGTCAATC
>JAABUI010001842.1_pt1 | contig 11986 bp, 19 predicted proteins | sample 5559111 | NCBI WGS metagenome assembly JAABUI01 (sample SAMN10711870, study PRJNA513365) | rock metagenome | isolation source: Antarctica rocks | place: Antarctica: Victoria Land, Buttleship Promontory
GAAAGGGGATCGCTGCAACACGGCGCGTACCTCGTCCGTGCGCTTCAGTTTTGGCTTGCGTTCGATGCCGAAGACGACTCGATTGAGATTGACGCCGTCGAGAATCAGCAGACCGGGAAAGCGCCGCAGTATTTCACTGCTCGATATCAACATCGGCTACTATGCTCTTATGAAGAGACTCACTGCTGATAGGTCTCCGCACCCTTCGCATGCCCAAGAATCTGCTCCCGGAAAAGGCAGCCGTTGAGCTTGAGTTCTGTCAAGCTCTTCAAGCTGCCGACGCCCGCTGTTGCCTTGCCCTTCCTCTCTCCTTGGGCCAACAGCTCATCGAGCTCGGCGACTCTGCGAATCGGGTTGTGGCTAAGGTCGAGAGCGCGAAGATGGGGTAGGCAGTAGGGCAGACGAGTGAGATGGTGCAGTGCGTCGAAATTGTTGTTGGAGAGGGACAGAGTATGGATTGGAACAGTCGAAGGCTGGGAGGTGAATCAGTTTGTCATCCAGGATCAACCACCAAGAATACGGACTCGTTGGATAACATTGTCGATGAGTTTCCAGAAGATGTAACCTGCTTCGCGGGGCGCATCCTGGTGACCGGGTGCCAAAATACCCTGTTCCTTCAGCCAGGGATCGTCCGGCAGGCCCTAGAAGGTCTGTTATGCGAAGCCATACGACATCTCTCGTACTTACCGACATATTCATGACTCCCTCTTGCAAGACTCGAGACCGGAGCCACGTCTTCATCTCCTCGCTACCCAGCTTCTCGTTCAGCCTCGAATGTGCAGCTTTTTGGGCTTCCATTCTCTCTGGACGTCCCTGATCGAGGATTCGTGGTGTACCAACGGGGTCTCGCCGAGAGTTTGGGTTGATGGGTATTTTGGCATGTGACATTCGTGCTGCAAGTGGTCCAGAAGGGTCGGGAGCTGATCGGCCTCGACGCGGCGCGCCGTCGTTCCGGTCATTGGGTATTTTGGCATAAGGTGCTTTGGGAGGACGATGGCGGCCAGTCTGGTGAGGAAAGTTACCAGGACGGAATGCCGGGCAAGAACGGAGAGATGGCGGAATCGGCGTGGGGAAGAAGCGAACGTCGGTATCAATGGTCGGTCGAGAGGGTCGAGAGCGATCGTAGAATGGGAGCGGGCGGAGGCGAGAATGCAGAGGAAAATGATCATCTATGAGCATAATTCTTCCGATTGCGCGAGTCGAGCAGGAACTGTCACGAAGCGGAAGGGGGATGTGTCCTGAACGCGTAGAGAGAGATGAGAGTGCAGATCAAGGAGGCCGACGATCCCAGCCGTTGGATAGCTGCGACGCCGAGGTGGTCGATGAAGGGAGGGATGCGGAGGACGGCAAAGGATGTCTCTTTCATGACGACCAGTGGCAGTCGCAAAATATGACGAGCTCGAGGCAGCGTGAAGCTGGGAGACCCGTACGCTTGGCTGTCAGCAGTCGTCCTCCAGCATGCTGAATGAGGGCCGGGATGCTGAGCCAGGTTCGTCTCCTCTCCCTCGCCTTCATCCCCCGAAAAAGACAGAGATGCCGAACAGTCAAAAGAGACCCACCTGATCCAAAGGTCCTCCATACGAGCGGATAGAAACCCGTTTCCCAGCTCCCCTCGTTGGTCTTCCCCCTCCGCCATCCAGCTCCATCCCTGCTTCCGGCCGGATCCCAGCAGCTCGTAAAGCGGTCCCTAGCCCGCGAGCAGATGGGTTACCAGCTGCAGTACCGCGCGTGGACATGGAAGAACCTGATTGAATGGCCGAGCTGTCGGCGAGAGCTTGTTGGAAGGCTGACATGGTGGATGAGAGCAGGTGTGGAGAATAATGGTAGATGTGTAGATGGACGATACTAGGGGTCTCTATAGTGTCGTAGTACTTTTGTGAATGGGGCATGCGATCCTTGCCCCAAGGTGTGGACGGGTCTCTCAATGCCTAGCGAATGGAAGAAGAATTGGACAAGGAGACGCGTCAAGCTCTCCAAGTAGATAGACAGGTCTGTAATTGAAACTGTCAAGTGGCGACTCAATTGCCGCCCCGGAAATTACGCATAACGCCGGCACTCTCAGTACGAGGCCGGTCCCTTGCCATCCTCGTCCGACTTTACTTCTCACCTGCTCTTTGATTACCCACCTCGAGATGCCAGCGGCAGTCCTGGTTAATGGAAATGGCAATGGCCATGTCCCGAATCGTCACCCCTTACCCGATATCAAGGCATCCGCGGCCAAATCGAGGGGTGCCTTGAAGCGGTTGAAGGCGAAAGCGAAGGCTAAAGGAGGAAGAGGACCTTCAGAGTCTGCTAGTGAAGCCGGGACAGAGAGTGAGAGGGAGAGTGATGTAGAGGTGAGTGTGCGTGTTTGAGATATGATAGTCCAGCGACGGTCCGCTCCTTTATGCTAGATTGTGGATGGCCTTGGATACCTGCTGATCCGCGATGTCAGTCCATCGCATCCACCGCTTCAACAGCTACCACATCCATCGACACCTCATCCTTCATCCCAGACGCCTCCGATCCCGCATTCTCGGCCTTCGCCTCCGTCTTCGCCCACTTCCAAGGAGACGGCACCGAGAATGGAGTAGTCGAAGCGGGACCTGCGAAAGGAGAGGTGTACTATTCCGACGAGGAAGATGAGGATGAAGAAGATCGTGAGAGAGCTGCGCGAAAGGCTTTTGAGCAACAGGGTATGACAAGGAGACAGAAGCGGCAGGCTGCGGTCGGTGTTTCCACCTTGTCTTGTCAATGAAGCTTACCATTGCAGAAACTTACGGTGTCTGAGCTGAAGCAGCTGGTTGAGCGGCCAGAGGTTGTGGAGTGGTTTGACTGCGATGCACGAGATCCGCGATTACTAGTCAGCCTCAAGTCATACCGAAAGTAAGTTCCATCGGTCCCTCCCCTCCATACCTGAGCCTGACAGACCGTTAGCACTGTGCCGGTCCCGGTTCACTGGAATGCGAAAAGAGATTATCTAGCTGGGAAGCGGGGTATCGAGAAGCAGCCGTATCTCCTGCCTCGTAGGTCCAGTCTCCTGCTCAAAGCAAAGGGTTTTCAGCTGATGTAAAATCAGCGTGGATCGCCGAGACGGGTATCGGAGAGCAGCGAGATGCAGTGAAAGCGAAAGAAGCAGAGCAGTCACTTCGTCAGAAGACGCGAGAACGGATCCAGCCGAAGATGGGCAAGATCGACATTGACTACCAAAAACTGCACGATGCTTTCTTCCGATTCCAATCAAAGCCCAGTATGAGCAAGTTTGGCGAGGCGTAAGCTGTTCGAGCCTCGTTGTCAGACCAATATGTTGATGACCCAAAGGTATTATGAGGGGAAGGAGCTCGAAACGGATCTGCGAACAAAGAAACCCGGAGAGTTGAGCGATGAGCTCACAGAGGCGCTTTCGATACCACCGCTCGCTCCTCCACCTTGGCTGATCGCGATGCAACGGTTTGGACCGCCACCGAGTTATCCGAATCTGCGGATCCGAGGCCTCAACGCACCGATCCCTTCCGGGTAGGTCACGTTTGACAATATCGGGAATATGCTGAGATGGGTTCAGCGCTCAATGGGGTTTCCACCCTGGTGGATGGGGAAAGCCTCCGATGGACGACTTCAACCGGCCATTGTATGGAGATGTCTTCGGCGTGTTACAGGGTGCTGAGATCGCGGTGAGTTCCCTATACACTGCAGTGATCTCGCGCTGACCTGCTCCAGCATCAAAACGAGATTGACCGCGAGCTGTGGGGCGAGATTGCACCGATGGATGAGGGTATGTTCTCCATCTTAGGGATATGTATATTTGCTTACTAGGCTCTGCAGAAGAGGAGGAAGAAGAAGAGGAAGAGTCTGAAGCCGAGGAGGAAGCCGCACCCACCCGACCCGAACGCTCAGCCGCCGCACCCGGACCCGGTGCCGAGACACCTTCTGGCCTCGCCACTCCATCTGGGTATAACTCAGTGGTCTCGACCGTTCCAGGCGGGCTCGAGACACCCGACTTTATCGATCTTCGAAAGAAGACGCGTGCAGACTCCGAGGATGTCCCGTCTGGTCCTCGGGAGCTGTATCAGGTTATCCCGGAACGAGAGACATCGTCACGAGGGTTCATGGGGAGTTCGACAGCTTACGATCTGGCCAATGTCGGCAAAGCGGGTGCTGGGCCGGGTGTTCTCGGTGCAGATGATCGGGGTACCAAGGTGATTACGACCGCTCGTTATCGTTGCCATGCTGATGGGGGTGACTAGCGCAAGGTCGGGGACGTGGAGATCTCGGTGGATACGGAGGATGATTTGACTCAATCGCAATTGAAGGAGCGATACGACAATTCGAGGGCTCAGGCGAATAGGGTCCATGTTCCGGGTGCGGATGTGGATCGGAGTGGGTTTGACGATGTTATGGCTGGGGAGATGAAGAAGAGGCAGAGGAAGGAGACGGGCGGTGGGAAGGGGAAGGAGAAGGCGGAGAAGTATAAGTTCTGAGAGAGGGGCCAAGGGCGATGCAGCTTGTATTCCTACTTGCTTGTGCCTTCTCGCCTCCCATTTTTGTTCAGCTTCATCGTGCAGTATCACATGCTCCGTCCACTGTGTGGCGTCTGAAGCAAAATGTGGCCTTCCTCAGGCATATGGGACTTACGCCTGAGGTGACAGACACGGGACATGTTCATATGCATGCATTGTCATTAATGCTCATCACGTCGAACCAAGATCTCACACACATTATCACCATCCTCTCCCCATGCTCCGTCTCAACACGCCCGTAGGCTACGCTCCATACCCCTGACTCCGCCTATGATACCTCGGACTCGTTGGACCCGACTGAGCTTGTTGAGCAAACGGATTACTATTCGGACCATTATACGGTCCCGAATAACTCGCTCTTGCCTGATGACCCGCGAATCCTCCGGGATACCCCTGCTGATGATACCCCGCCTGATTCGGCTGGAGCGGTGTGTACATCATGCCCAAAGTCGAATCTCGGGTATCGAATGCGTCGAACGTTGCAGTGTTGGGGACGGAGGTCGCTGCTGGTGGAGGGTAGGCTGGGAGATATGATCGGCTCGACGAAGCGGATGGCGGTAGTTGAGGCTCATACTCGGATGCGCTGGGTCGCGCGCGATAGTCGTGTTGTGGGGACACCCCGATCGGCGGTTGCATCTGATACGCTGGAATGGAAGCCGAGGCTTGAGATCGGTGAGTTTGAGCAGGTCCATATTGACCGGGCATCATCCAGCTTTGTCCTCCCATCGCCGCTAGCTCCGCCTGTTCTTGCAGGTACTCGAGTTGCGGGTAGCTAGCATTATGCAGGCTTGACTTCTTCGAATGCCCCTGCTGCCGTCTTTCCCATTCGCGGATCGCGTCATCACGGTTCATCACCGGGGTGAGGTTCCGCGTGCCGGACGGATCGGGTGCGCCGAAATGAGTGAGACGAGCGAGGGCAGGAGGGATGGCATCCATCTCGTTGATCGTATTCGCACGATTTCGTGAAGGCGGATAGTAGGTGTTCGGTGGTGGATTGGTGGAAGTGACCATCATGGATGCGGTATTGGGACCGCGCGTCGAGGCGTGGGAAGCCGAGACCGGAACGCCTTGCGATGGAACGCGCTGTTGGTAATTTTGAGGTGGAGCCATGGTTTGCCGTTGACTCTGGCTCAGAGTTCGGGATGACTGATGCTGCTGAGAAAGAATACGTTGTTGCTGCGCATACGCCTGTTGTTGAAGATCATAACCTGGGGAGAAGGGGCCTTGTCGAGGGGTACTGCTTGCACTGTGAACCTGAGCAGTGTACGACTGATGCTGGGCGAGTTGCTGACTGTATGCGGCCGCGTCTGAGTAGATCCGTTGACCGCGATTGGAAGAGGGACTCTGGACGAGACCGCCGTACTTTTTGCTAGAGGAAGAAGGAGTGACGACTTCGGGCGGAGCCGTGGAGTATGACTGCTTCTTCGAGGGTGCGGACGGTGGCTGTGGCGTATCAGCATGATTTACTTCATCACCTCCCCAAGCTCACCTCGAACTTGCCGGTGAACTTCTCTCCGGTTATGAAGGGATGCTTTGCTGCCTGTTGAGGAGACCATCTCTTGATCGGGTCAAGATTCAGCAGTCCCTCGACAAAGTCGACGAATGCTCTTCGATTGCCCATCTCTGCTGCCATCAGCACAGAACGCCTACTAGAGACCTAGCTCACCCTTATCGATATCCGACTGTTTCGGGTTCTTCTTTGAGTACTGATACTCCATGATGATGTCCTTCAATTCCGTCTGATTGAAATACTGCTTGCTCGGTTGTTCCTGTGTTCGGTGCTCGCTCGCGTACTGGTCCATCGGCTTGAGCTGATATTGTTTCCGTCCATGATGATCCACGCCGATGCAGTTGAAGAACTCGTTGGTCTGCTTCCCAACCTCGAGCAGTTGGTGAGGCGGGTTCCTGTGGCTGATCAGCACCTTGACGAAAGAAGCTTTTGAGAGACTTACCCTAGCATATCCACAATCCGCGAGACTTGGTTGTACTCGCTTGTCCCCGGGAAAAGGGGCAACCCAAGGAACAGCTCGACGACGATACACCCGAGTGACCACATATCGATCGAAGCGGAGTAGGGCAAGCCGAGCAAGACCTCTGGTGACCGGTAGAACCGAGACTGAATGTACGTGTAGACTGTCTGCATTTCGTGACAAGCTGAGCCAAAGTCAATGACCTTGATCTGGGGCGATTGTAGCCTACTTTATCAGCCTCAAGTCGTTCGACCGGGACTCACGATTTAAGGAGGATGTTTTCGGGCTTGAGATCGCAGTGAATCAAGCGAGCATCTTTCAGTACCGCCAGACATTCAAGGAGCTGCTGCGTGAACACCTTCACGAGCTGTGTGCTGAGGCCCTTGAATTGGTTCTGCTTGATGAGTTCGTACAGGTTGGACGAGAGACATTCGAAGACGAGGCAGAGGTGGCTTTTGTGCGTGAACGACTCGAGCATGCGAAGGATGTGGTGAGCGTCGCCAGGGTCATATTGCTGATTCAGCTACAAGTGGATCAGCCGGGATACCAGACGCTGAAGGAGGGAGACATACGAGATCGAGTATAGCCACCTCCATTTTGCTCTGATTCAGGTACGCTGGCTTGTTCTTCACCACCTTCACTGCGCAGATATCGTGCGTCCGCATGTTCTGACATTTGACGACCTGACCGAATGTCCCTTGTCCAAGGACATCGAGAATGAGATACCTGCCAGATGTCAGATACGGTATCTGGCGGAGTGACCAGATGACCTACCGGTCACCTCCTTGTTCTCCGCCAAGCACATCATTCACATAGAGGATGTAGTCCCAATCATCGTTGTCGGCTCCATCATTATGTGCAGGCTTGCTCGGTTTCGTCAATACCCGCCGTGGGTTCTCGGACGTCTCGTATCGGAACTGTGGGTTACAGAGGGTGAACGTTTGAGGTAAAGCTGCCGTGAGGCATTTCAGAGGCTGAAATCCCGTCAGCTTTTGTGCTTGGGAAATACCGGGAAGACTCACACTCAAATATTTCCCTGGCAAATCGGGATCCGCCCTTCGCCCATTCGACTCATTTGTCACCATTGGCACCAGGTCTTTCCATGCCTTCACCTCTGTCAAGCCTTGTCTCGAGATCCCGCTCCTACTTCTCTCCCGGGACGGCATCGTCGCCCTCGGTGGGCCCATACCATAAGTCTTGGAAGCAGGAGTGACCGGCTGACTAGCCGGATACAATTGGTGAGAAGAATGCGAGCGATGTCCTCGCCGCGGTGATGTCGGGATCTGTGACCGGCCCCATCGGGATTGAGCTGAAGGATTGGGCGAAATAGTCTGGGCAGGTGCCATGTTTGGGGAGACGTCGTATGGGTTGAGGAGCGGTGATTGGGGACTGGCACCGAGCGTGTCGGGTTTGAGGAAGGCTGATAGTTGTTCGGTTGGAGAGGACTGATACATGCCCGCGGACGGGACGCGCTGGTTGCTCTGCGGGCGTCTATACTCCGCCCACTGCGTTTGACCTGCTAGTGTCGATGGGCCTGGATCCGATCCTCGTGGGACGTAGGGGCTCGGCATCGAATAGCTCGCCTCGTGAGTGTAAGTCGCTCGAGACGGTGACGATCCGCCTGAATCGTTACGCGCGGGAGGAGGCCGAGTGAGGGCATATGCAGGGATAGGAGGTGGATTCATCTGGTTGTTGTTTCCATAGGATTTCGTCGGGGACATAGGGATGTCTCGCGATTGTGGTGGTGGGGCATGTACTTGTGCGGCTTGTCGTCCTCCTCCATATCCCGACCAGCCGTTGCTCGACTCTCCGCGAACCTCCACATTTCCCAGTCCACTCTCCACATCGTCCGAAGAATAGCTGTAAGGATCCTTTTTCCTCGCGCCAAGTGACGCGCTTCTCGCTAACGAGCCAAAGCTCGCGCTAGTCGAAGCGGGGGGCATGAGCTCGTCCACATGTTGCGCTCCGGTAGCCGTCTGAGGATAAGGAAGGGTCGAATAGGGAAGCGTCGACGCCATACTCTGGTGTTGACGATGTTGTGATTGGGGAAGACCGGCGGTATGAGGAGCTGCCGCTGAGCTATTGAACTCGGAATTCAGATTCGAGCCGTAGTTGACACTATGTCGATGTTGGTGACCGGATGAAGATGGTGGAGGGGGATGAACCTGGCCGTCCAGCTGTCCGGAGCGGTAAGGTGGGATGGTGGTTTGGTGGGGGTTGAACAGAGGAAGGGAGAAACCGCTGGGGTCGAATGGATCTTCCTCGTATCGTTCTCCGTCGTGAAATGAGGATGGGCGGGACATGACGTACGGGGTGGGAAGCCCGGGGCCGTACTAGACTTGAAAAGCAGCTAAAGGGATTTATCGAAAGCCTGGGACGGAGTTCAGACAGAGCTTCACAAGCGAAGGTGGGGTAAGAAGTCGTCTGAATGGATGGTCGCAGGGGAGTCGGAATGTTGGGTAGGTGGCACTCACGAGCTCAACCCTCACTAGTTTTGTACCGTCTCCATGGCCTGAGAGCTCGTTGTCTCCCTCCTCGAGATATACCCCTTCAATGAGACGCGAAGTCAAGAGCCGGGATGAGACGGAGTCACGCAGCTGAATCCTGCTGCAACCGAGCCGCCCACTCGGGCTTCAAGTCTGCTTGTGTGACCCCTTGTGATAGTCCAGGCGTGACTGTTGAGTCTGAAAAGGCTAACTTGGAAGGGGAAAGCGATCAATCAAATAAAGGGTAGTGGAAGATGTACGAGGAAGGAGCGAGGATGAATGGGGCTGTGACGCGTGCAATCCGAATTCAATCGTGGCCTCTGAACCGACAATATCCTTTTGCCTCATGTCTACTCTTCTCGAGCCCGGGAGAAGGCGAAAGTGCATGACGTATGCATACAATCGAGCATGGGGTCTCTTCCCAAATACCTCAATCTCCCCGACCCAGCTTGTCCAGCGCCCGGATGCCCTGCTCATCCCATTCCGCCTTCGTGACCCAGAACTGCTCCTTGTCCATCATGATATCCGCCAGTACAGCGCCGCCGAGGAAGACCATGTGCTTTCGCCGAGGAGGATCTTCGATACGGATTTTGAAGTTCTGCGGGAAAGCCGATGTCAGCATCCCCCTTGATACCCTAGCGGCTCCAGCAAAGTTGGAGCAAGAGTATATGGACAAACCTTCAACCGAGATGTGTCTCCACCCAAAACCTTTGTCAAATACAACTGCTTCATCTCCTTTTCTAGTCTCGAGGGCAAGCCGGGATACATGGATGACCCGCCAGAAAGGACGATGTGCTTGTACAGCTCGGATCGGGTGTCTACTGCTGCTTGCTGAATTGTCTGGAAAAGGAGTTCTAAGGGGACAGCATCATTCAGCTACTTGCACGACTCGGGCATAGAAATCTCACCTGCAACACCGGGCTGCTCGACGTCGACGAGATGGGGCTGGAACATGCATTCTGGCGCCTCATATCGTTCCGACCCGAGTTTGATCACCCGTCCATCCGGCAGCTATCGACCGACTGTCTCAGCCAATCTCCACTCGCCCAGTATCGATATCCTCACCGTGTAGTTCTCGACCAATACCGTCGTTTCCTCCGACAGCTTCTTGTCCAACTCCAGATCATAGCTCATAAAGCACAACGCCTCCTTTATCCCTCGTACCGTCTCAAAGTCCGCCGTCCGCTCGAAGGCGTATCCCCGCATGAGTAGGAGCTTGATCAGGTATCTTGTGACGTCTCGGCCGGCAACATCGAGTCGGCGAGTCAGGTGGGGAAGGGCGAAACCGTCGTATACCGGGACAATGTGGGTAACGCCGTCCCCCGAATCCACCACCACTCCCGTTTGCAGACCTATCCCAATCAGTGCTTCCTCCACCCATGAGGGGTGGAATCACCTTGTGCGTAAAGGGTGAGTACAGCCTGAATGGCGACATAGACCCCTCCGAACCCATAATCCTCAAACATGACCTGACACATCCTCTGTCTATTCGCCTTCGGGTTCATCGGCGGTTCCGTCAGAAGCACCTTCATCCCTTTCGTATCGACTTTGAGCTTCTCGTCGAAAGTGTAGTCCCAGAGATGTCGCATGTCGGCCCAGTTCTTGACGATGCCGTGTTCCATAGGTTGGGTCACTTGGAGGTAGGAACGGTTCTCGGCGGCTTCGTCGCCGACCATCAGGTCACGGATGGAGGTCGTGCCGAGGCGCTCTTCGGCTCGCAGGATCGGACGACCGACAATGGAGGGGAAGACTGGGGAATGTTAGCGAGTGCATGAATGGTGGAGAGTATATCGAGAGGTGTATGAGCTCACCATGTTCTGGGAAGTTTGAACCTGCGAAACCGCATTTGACAAACTGCCGACGTCAGCTATCGCTCCTTTCCGACCGCACTTCCTGGTGAAGCTGCTGGTCGGAGCGGAAACGATGACTCACTCCGGTACCATTGTCCACGACCAATGGCCGTGAATGTTCCATCCTGCTGGTTGAAGCGCAGGCAGTGGAAATTAGTCTGGAGAAGCGTAGCTCCCCCCACGACCAAGGAGAGCAGCGGTGCCTCGCCCGGCTTTGTCCGGCGTTACCGTCTCGAGGGCTTGTTTTGATTAGCTTCGCTGCTCCACCCAAACCGTGTGCCCCACGACTGCCGCCATGGTATGCAAGAAGTGTGAGAAGGTCTGCCGTCTCCATCCATTCCTGAGTAGATAAAGTCAACTACTGATGCCCCCGCAGAAAGTCTCCGTCCTAGCCGCCCCCGACCCGTTCCAACCGTCCTCCTCGACCCGGAAAATCGGCGAGAACAAGCTCCTCTCCAATCGGGCCAGGGCCTCACCGTACGCCAGGGGAATGAACAAGGGACGGACAAACCCATACGGAAAATGTCTGGATTGCAAGGTGAGCTCCTCATATTTGACACTTGCGTCATTGCTTGGGTAGGTTGAGCTGACATGTGGGACAGCAGCCGACACAGCAGAATGATGCTACGCGGTGTCAAAAGTGCGCGTATAAGAAGGGTTTATGTGCGATTTGCGGCGTGATGGTATTGGATACCAGTCGTGAGTCTGCAGTTCAAGATATGAGGGAGACAACCAAGCTGATCACCAATCCAGGCTATAAACAATCCGTCAAGTGATACCACGGGCCATACACCACCATCAGGCCCCTCATGCATGTTGTATCTCGTATTCCGGTATACGATCCAGATGCTGGAATCTCACACACAGGGACTAATTCTTCCGCCGCATTAGACTCCCAAACCTCTTCAACCCCTTCTCCTTCTTCATTCCATTCACAGCCAGAACCTCTTCCCCCACAGTTCCCTCGCTCTCTGCCATACTGATACTCGATCGACCACTGGAACTCCCCACAAGACTCATCGCGCGAGAACCGAGGCTGGACGCTCTATTTGGACTGGCAAGGGATGAACGCCCACTACTCCTGCTGGCGGGGATGGGTCGAGGCGAGCTTCCTGCGCTGGCTGGGACGCTAGGCGGTCGGCGTAGGAGCGACATGTCTATGGGACTGGGAGTAGGTCCAAGGC
>JAABUI010001843.1_pt1 | contig 11984 bp, 14 predicted proteins | sample 5559111 | NCBI WGS metagenome assembly JAABUI01 (sample SAMN10711870, study PRJNA513365) | rock metagenome | isolation source: Antarctica rocks | place: Antarctica: Victoria Land, Buttleship Promontory
ATGTCTGCATCATGCGCTCTTGGTTCTGAGCATGTAACTGGGCAGACTGCCGCATCGTAGCTAAGCTTGTCATGTGCTTCTGTCAACTGAAGCAAGCTTTCTGTAAGTGATGGCAATAAAGCATTGTTTGGTGACCTGTTTGCAGCTGTGCCTCAAGCATTGATCAGCTGTTTGCATACCCGTCAATCATGAGCTGACAGGGCATCAGAATGCTGTCAGGTGCTTAAGACACACAGCCCAGTCTGAATCACACTGTTTTACAGTGAGTGTTTGCCATGCCCAACGAAGGTGACTATTTGCAGGCTATGGTGACAGCCAGGCGCAGGCTGTTCAGGGGGGCATTGCCCCAGCCAGTGAGCAGGAAGGGTCTCCTGGTCCTGGCCCCCTTAGGAGGAAGCGGCCCAGGGAGTACCTGGATCAGGTACTTGCATTCCTTTGACTAATGCTGCAGGGCACTCGCATCTGTTTACATGAGCATGTTGAAGCTCTGCTGGACAGACATGATGAAGCATGGTGGAGTCGGACGTGTGCTGGCTCCTGCAGGGCTGGCTGCAATGTCAGACTGATCAAATCTGTACATGACCATTTGAACCGGCTCTACATTCTTGCCACACAAATGCTCAGTAGCACTGAATCCTGAATAGCCTGAATAGGTCGTGCTGTGCTGCAGGGCCGCAGTAAAAATGACGACTTGGCGGCAACAGAGGAAGAGGCAACCAAGAGGCACAAAAGGGACAGCCCTTCTGACATGTGAATCAGATGCAGGTCACAGGCTGGATTCTTGGTATGCTGGTGCCTGCATGCCTTTGACAGAGATGATACAGCATGTCAAATACGCTGTTGATTGACACGCTCTCTGAGGCACATGTGGCTTGACTTCCATATAGGAGTACAGTCATTGCAATTGCTATTGAATCATATCCGATAAGACACCCGTTTGTAGACTTGTTGTCAGACTGACACATGCAGACTACGTCTACTAAACTGAACCTCTTCCCTTGGAGCACTATTTCAAGATTTGTCATCTCATATTCGTGTATATCTGTTTCTGTTTGTCTCAAGAAAGCAGAGGATCTGCTTGAAGGTGCAATGCAGCGCATGTCAGTATTGCAAGCTGTATCTGGCGCGACTGTAGCTGGTGCTCGTGGCTGGCAGAAATACTGGTTGATGGGTCTGCCAGCCATGAGCATCATGCAGCAGGAAACAGGTTTCACTCTTGAATATTCATGTTGTCATAGAAGCCTTTGTACCTATATCAAAAAAACTAGAAGCAACTTTCTTGCTGCAAAGGATGCAAGCAGACCAGGTTTATTACTTGCTGCCGGCCTTTCACACAAGACGCCACAAAAGAAGGCACATCATGGGCACATGGCATTGGCTACAAGATCATTGCTGTTTGCCCTTTAGCGTCTTTGCCTCTGCTTCTGCCGTCTGGGGCAGGGCATTCATACTCTTCAGCACAATAGGGAGAAGCGCCATGAAGCTCACAGCCAAACCTGACAAGCCACTTGATGTCAATTGTGCATTTGTGCAAAGGGTATGCAGCTGTCAGGGCTGCAATCTTAAGCACAAATTAGCGCTCGCAATGCCACTCTTCTCCATGTGACTGAGCATAGAAGTGCGGGCCACAAGTATGAACTCTTTGATTTAGAACAAAAGATTCAAAGTCTGAATGAGTTTTTGCACCTAGTGAAAGAAGCCGGCGGTCATATAGATCCCTCAAGGACACCAGCTCGCCTAATCGGCTTCCAGCACTGACAGCCACAAAGTTGTTGGGCAGACAACCAATTAAGGTGCCTGCACGCACCAAAGATGGCTGTTGAGACTCCTCTGGCTCCTGAAGATGGCTCAAACAACCAAAGTCAAATGGTCACAGACTAAATCACAGTCTCAAATCTGCAACCAGGTGATGAAGGATCAAAATTGCGGCTGCATGGGCCAAATTCAAGCTGAGCATGCAGGAACAATCCTTGGGCACTAAAGATGATCTTCAGACAAGTCTGGCCTAGATGCAAACCTTGTTGAGGTTTGACTTCAAAGGGGCCTGCCTGGGCATATACAGGCCACAATAGCTGTCTCATGCAATTCGGTCTAGTTGTGCTGCATACCTGGGCAGGTCCTATAGAACTACTAGAATGCATGTTAGATGGTGATGCTGCAGCACTGTCTTTGACAATCACGGGTTACGTACCAAGCATGAATGGTGGCAATGGTAAGTCTACCATGGGTGATGCCACATTGATGAAGGTGTTGGGCAGCACTGGGGTGACCCTCAGCAGTATTATGTAGCTTATCAGACTGCCCTGCCGTTTCCTTACTTCAGCTCCAAAGTGACCCAATTTGTCAGGCCATAAAGCATAGACCAGAGCTTTGCCACAAGCCCATGACATTCCATAGCATGCTGTTGCACCCACTGTGCTAATCACTGCAACAAAGTTACAGCGTATCTGGAAAACAGTCAAGGTTGTTGCCACAGCTTTGATAGTTGATTCAGCTGATGAGATGAGACAGCATAAGATATAAAGTGTGTGCAAGTAGAGACAGGAATGCGACATTCACCTGAGACCAACAACAGCCCTGGAAGTGTGCCGTATAGGGCGCCTGACAAGAGGCTCAGACTGAGTGTGCCTGGCACAGCAAATGTCTGCATGAAGATGTATACCATGCAATACCCAATGGTCACCTGCACCTGTAAAGCGGCGCTGGGTTACAGGCGTAATGGTGGAAAACTCATGTTGCATCAGCAAATGAGCCCAACCTTACTGGGAAGCTTGCAGCATATTGCTTCACCAAATCCCTCAAGGCTATGATGTCTGGCAGAGTACGAGGTGGGAACGCCCTCAGAGCACTAAGGTCTGATGCCTGCACTGAGAAACTGTGCATCACAGGCCGAGCTGCGTGGAGAAAGTGAAAGTCGTGATAGACTGATAGCGCACCGGAAGTCTTGGCATCTGCGTAGCTAACGCCCAAAAACAGAATGCAAAACCAGAAGCAACTAACAGTCCAAACGTCAGACTTCGTCTAGCATGCCTCCATATCTGTTTGACACGGGCAGGTGCTGTAACAGGAGAATTGGACATTTCAGCTGCCACCAAACCATTAGAGCCGGACGCGTTGGGCGTTTCATGCATTTTCCCAACTTTACTTTGTTGATGTGGACAGTTTAATCGGTCAAATCACCTTCATCATCAAGCCCAGCAGCCGAAAAATATGTTGGCCAGGATCTAACTGCGATCCTGAAATGAGACACAGATCGCGAGCGCGAGCGTCACAAAAGTTTCGTCGCTAACCGAAACGCTTGCAGGCTTGTTCGTGTGCAGGTTGAGTAAACAAGCAACACGTGATCAGGCGTTACTTTTATCAAAGATGCGATCAGTTGTTTTTGCGACCGCGATCAAGGCAGTGCGCCTACAGCAGGGTTGTGATAAGGGGCGACATTCCAGAAAAGTGACGACATGTTTGCTGGTGGGCCTAGCTTCTTATGATATGAAACTGCATGCGTGCACTCTTCTGTCTCGCTCAACTTCTCCTTCGAATGGGGCAGTCGCTGCAATGCATCATCTATTTGTCGAATAGGGAGTTGCCTGGATGCAAGTGCTTGCTATACCTGAAAGATTTGGGTCCACCGCGTGGTGCCTCGAGTACTTGCGCTTGGTCTATAGCTGCAAATATCAAATAGGCATACTTGAGCGGCTTTCGCTGACAATCCATTCTGCTTCTGCCCAGGAGACTTCCAATATGGACACTCGCGCACCAGCCGGTCAGCAGATGTCTAGTCAGCCACTTTCGGGTGATTGGTCGTCAGGACCAGTGCAAACCCAGCAGGGCCCCAACAGACCAGCGCAACAAGCTACACAGGCAATTCCAGGTACGTCGCGGCCGAAAACAACTTTTGTGTTTGCAACAGTAAATCGGCAAGGCCCCAGAGAAATCTTTTTACAGGCACACCTGCTTCCTCAAGCTCCCAGCTATTGCCAACATCTCAGCAGCAGCAGCCTCAGCAGCCATATCAGCAGTCTCCAAGTTCTCAGCCGAACCCAACACATGGTCAGTCAGGCTCAGGCCAACCGCTCAACAAAGACCAGCAGAAATGGGCAGGGTATGATCACACCAAGGAAGGCCCTGCATCTGCCACATCTCAGAAGGCACAGGCAGCGCTAGACGCTGTAGCAAAAGGACCAACCAACAAGACAGACCCTGACAAAGACGATGACCACCAGGGGTTTGGGGCCACAGACACAGGCCCTGGGGAAGCCAACAGGGAGGATCAGGGAACTACTGGCTTGACCGGCAATGCAGATGCCAGTGTCAAGGGCTCATGGCTGACTCAGCTCATCGGTAAGTCTATAGCCATTGTGCTGTGTAGGTTCTAAAGTCTTTCGCTCAATGCATCGATCAGCACTGCGTACAGTCCTTGTGAACCTGGCGGCATGTGCTTGGCAACTATCCTGGCCTATGCATGTGAATGAAACATGACATGCTGCTGTGTTACTCTCAAGGCATTGAAGCTTTGCAATGCATGGCAGTAACAGTTTCAGCACCTGGTGTGCAACCCTGTTATGTTGCTGTGCAGCCCGCATGTGGCCCTACATCACAGCAGCAGCAGAGAAACAGGCAAAAGAAATGCTACCAGATATGCTGGAAGAGAACAAACCCACATGGATGACCACTCTCAAACTGCACAAGTAAGTCACCAAGTGCAAAATCATGATGTGCCATACTTTGGCAGTGCTGTTGCTGAAAGCCTGCTGCCCTGTTGTCTGTGCTTGGCAGATGTGACACAGAAGCACACGAGGGTAGCACACAGAGACATTGGGTGTGTGCATGTGCACGTTAGTGCAGAATGTGCTGCAACAAGACTCATCAAGCAATGGAACCACAGGCACCGCTGGGAGCAGCTTCCATGCAAGGCCTGTAGCTTCTTGTACATGAGCAGCTGGTCCAATTTTTAGCAGAATCCAATCTATGCAGGCTGCTTGTGTGTAAAACTAGAAGTGATTTGGACATGCTTTCAAGAGTGAGCATAATGTATATCATGAAGACTTCACAAAGCACAGGAGCCAGGGTAGATGCATGCAGCTGCCAATGACTGTTGCAGTTTACATAACTGAGTTGCTTGTAGGTTTGAGCTGGGCAACACACCGCCCACTGTTGAAGATGTGAGGGTGTTCCCAGGAACCGATCCTGGAGCTGAGGACATTTTCTTGGAGTTTGACTTTGTGTGGAGGGGCGACCAGCAAATCGCCCTGCTGCTCAATCCGACTCCCAAATTCCTGCAGTCTGTGCCGGGTCTATCTACTGTTGTCAACAAGATCTTCACATGGACGGTGGGAGCCTGAGCACTGACAGTGATTCTGCATAATCTTTTGCAATCATCGTGTTTTAGTCTTGTGTTGTGCGTCCAGACTGTATGCCTTGGCCATGCCATTAACAAGGCTGCTTGGTGCAAGGGCTATGAAGGTTCAGCGATTTGTGAAATTATGTTGCGTCTTATTAATCAACTCCTGACAGCCTCAAAGAATGCAAGCAGAGCTGACCTGCTTGGAAGTGTACTGCATCTTTAAGTTAGAACGTGGCAACAAGCTCAGATGCGGTGTGCACTTGCAGCCTTTAAGATTGACACAAGAAGGCCGGTTGAATGATGCCTGCTGTATCACTGCAACTCAGCGTCTGAGCTTGCTGCCTTGTTCTCCTTCTGCCACCCTCTGCTAATGTAGTGTATGTACAGGTGGGAGTATCCGACATCTCACTGAAGGGGCGATTGCGTACAACACTCATCCCTCTTCTCTTTCAGATGCCAGTCATTGGAGCTGTCCAAGTAAGCTGCTGCCATCAATACAAGATGTTTGTGTCGCGTGCATGCCATAGAGTGATTCAGTGCTGCGCTTGGCTGATAGAATGTATGCTTTCGTGCAGAGTGATTCAGCTGTGCGCTGCACTGAGTCCATGCATGTTTTGCTGCCTCTATATACATATATGGCAAGCATCATTGTGCATGTCATGCTCCCACCCCGCCGCATGTTGTGATCTCTGAACTGCAGTGCGCAAGCAAGCAATGCTGCCATGGATGCTTGACTACTGCTGCTGGATTTTACTGCCAACAGGTAAAATCCAGCATTAGGGTTACCTACCTGATGGCATTGCAGCTGCTTCTGAGATGGGAAGCTCTACTGCAATGAATAAGTTGCAGCCTCGTTTGGCTGCAAATCTTGCCAGCATGTATTTCTGAGACTGTAGTCCTGATGGTGTGCAGGTGGCCTTTGTGGACCCACCCAAGCTGGACTTTGACTTACGGCTGCCCTCAGACTCCCACGGCAGTGGCCTGCTGGACTATGTCTCCAACTGGGCGGATGCCTTCATCTGTGACAAAGTTCTGTCGCAGTATGTTCTGCCAGATCACTACTTCTCTCAAGTTGATGGGGTAAGTGCAACCTGCTGCTGTAGAGCTAGTGCAGTGCAAGGCAAACAGACAGACTGTGATTGAAGCCCAAGCAACACTGCTCAATGGAGACCAAGAAGTGTGTATGCTCAATGTTGCACAGGCAGGTGTATTGGTGGTGCTTGGCAGCTCAAGCTTTGTAGGCATGAAAGAATTGTTTGCATAGACAAATTTTGGACCTATTTTGAGATCTGCTTCGAAACGCTAAATATGCTTGGCCTGGCGACAGTGCTGGCACGCGCGCTCAGAAACAATCTCTCTGGCGATTCTGCTCCATGCTGTGGTTTATCTAGTAGGAAAGCATGTTTGTTTACACCAACCTGTACACCATGTATAGTGTTTGCCCTTGCTAATTGCCACTGATGATTGCCTGTTGCTGCAGAAATCAGAAGACATTCTGACACCTGAGGGCGTCATGGAGGTATGGATGATAGAAGCTGAGAATGTGCCCAAGATGGACTTCTTTGGATCTGGCCAGCCTTTCGGAAAGTAATCTGCCTGCTAGCACTTGCCTTCTTTCCTCCTGCCAAGTCAAACACGAATCTGGCCATTCTTGCAAGGCCTCACAACCTGGCGTCCAGGTCCAGTTCTTTGAGTGCTCACAAGAGCAGCATGAAAAGGAGCAAGACCAGATGTATGTACACCGTATCCTGTTCGGGTTGACTGTATGCCTCTAAAGGCTAGAAATGGTATGGGTATGACTGACATTGGTGATTGGTGCAGGATGTGGCTGAGGCCCAGGTCTTTGAAGCACACCCCCACCAAGAAGGGGAGCAACCCCAAATGGGAGCGTGAAGAGGCCCACTATGCCATGCCTGTGCACACACGCGTCCACCAAGTGCTCACAGTTGCACTGCTGGACCACGATAGCAATGGAGATGACGAGATTGGCAGGTACTCCTCTGTCCACCAGAGGTCTTGCAGATGTTGTGTCTGTTTGCGTCTGTTTGTGTCTGTTTTGTGTCTGCATTTGCCATGGTGGGCTTGATGGCCTTGCTAGGACACGAGGAGGATGGCTGGTTGGCTGACTTGACACGTCATTGCCAAGTCACTGACCGATACTGACAATTACTAACGAGTTACTGACAATCACTGACTGATGTGACCTGCAGCACAGCGTCTAGCACAATCAGAAGGGTTGAAAAGTGTGTGGTCAAAGCTTCCTGACTAAAGCTGCTGCTGCCTGCCGTGCCATGGTGGAGCTGTGGCAGGCAGTCTAGTCAGAGGCAACCCCTGCGGCATCCCATTCACCATCCTGATACTTCAAGGACTGGCTATATTCTCACACTGTGTGGATGTTTCAACATCTGCTAAATCAGAAGAGCTGAAAATGCAGTCCCAGTACAGACAGTAACCAGTTTATCGTCCGCAGCCTTTCGCATCCAGGAAAAGGCAGTGGACAGTAAGGCTTCGTCTGTTGTCCCAAGATGCCTGTCAAGTGCCTGCATCACGCTCATACATGTAAGTGCATCTGCATAGAAGATCTGTTACAAAGCAGTGGACCTGGTCTTGCAGATCGTGATCACCTGCTGCATAGATTGTGACTGCTCCTGAGTGAGTGGCAGATGCCATTCCCCTCGCTCATCTGCAGCTGACACTAGAATGTTCTGCAGGGTTGATGCAGATTGATCTAGCTGTCCTTCTGTCTGTTTCACGACTGCATTGGCCAGGTTCATGACAGTGTTTGCCAAGGAACCAATCCTACTCACAAATACAGGAAATGAACAATACATGCAATGACATTGTGTAGCATGAGTCATGAAGCAGACTAGCAATCTGGTGGTGATGCTGACTTTTGCTTGTCATCTTGGCTGGAGGCCGTGTCGCTCCTGGTGGCTAATCTCAGCCAGAACTTTTGGTCCAAGCTCATGATATTGTCTGCCACTAGCTTTGCTAACTGCAGCAATACTGAAGAGGTGTCAGAGCTGGCATGCAGACCGTGAGGTTTCTGTATTTAAAGTAAAGTGGCTTCTGGCCGACCTGTTGCTGACTCTTTGCACCCAGAAACAGGTCTATTAGCTGATCAAGTGCTGCAGTTTCTTTCAAGGTTTTGGTGCTAGCTCCGGAATCAGCGATGGCGCATGTTTGCAGCCTGGGTTGCTTGCACCCGCATCTTTGCTGCAGGGTCGGCCTCAGTCTTTTGTTGGGGCGGACCGTGCTGCACCAGGCTTGCGATGCTGGCAAGCATTTACGACATAGCAACGGGCTCGCCAGAAAAGCAGAAGACATAGCGAGACTCTGCCAGACAAACTTTGAAGCACTATTGCCAATTATTTAAGCCGATCAAGGTTGCCATGACACAGTGGCGATAGGACAGGCCATGTTCTGCGAGTGGTTTCGGAGCGTCTCCGCTCTTTCTTTCTCATTCAACACAGTTTATTCAGCACTTGCTGCGCTCGTGGCCTGTGCAACTCGGCGCTCTTGTTCAGCAATTATGTAGCTCTCACTGCACACGCTGCGTTGATTGCTCACAGGCTGGGTGGTCACAGGCTGGGTGGTCAGTGGTCAGGATGATGCTGCAGTGGGTTTGTGCATCACTGCTCTGAGTGATCTGCAGTAAGGCCTGAAGCGTCCATGAATGAGGTGAAATACATGCTGCTGCAGCTGCTCATATGGCACACTTGCTGCGCTCGTTGGCATTGGTATCCACATATGTGCTCTGCCCCTTTTGCACACGCTGCGCTGGTTGCCCACTTGCTGGGTGGGTCTGTGCATCACTGAGAATTTCAAGGTGATGGATACAGTGTGTGCTGCAGCAGCTGCTGCTACTGCTGCTGCTGCTGCTGCTACTGCTGCTGCTGCTGCTGCTACTGCTACTGCTGCTGCTGCTGCTGCTTATTCAGCACTTGCTGCACTCGTTGGCATGTGCACCTCAGCAATATCTTCTTCAGTCCACATGCTGCGCTGGTTGTTGCAAGATGATTTCTGCAGTGGATGTGTGCACTGCTGCAGGCGGAGTTGGGTGAGCTGGTAGCGCTGTTGCGCCTGGGTGACTGTTCGGCCATGGGCTCAGTGATGCAGCATGAGTGATGGGTGTGACGATGCGCCCAAATGGTGTGGATGCTTTGCTTGTATTCTCCCCGGCAAGGCAATCAGTACCACTAGCCTGTATCTGTATCTCAAGACAGCGGCTGCCTCAAAGACAGTGACCGCTTCATGGTGAGCGGCTGCAGTGATTGCCTCAAAGACAGCAACTGCGTCAAAGGCTTGTAGTCTGAGTGCATGTGACGGCAGCTTATTATCTGTTACAGTGCATCACATGTGCTGCTGACGCTACTGATGCGTGTGACTGTCGTGTGATGCAGTTGGCTTAGCCACAGTCGGAAGGAAGTTGACCGACAATCTCGGGGCGTCAGTTGCTATATTGAGATGTACAGATATGCCAAAGCTGTGTTCTATGAACAGCGGTTGCATCTGCATCACATGATGTGAACTAAATCTGAATCTTGCAAATTATTCTGCTCAGGCCAAGATCGCCATCTCAAACCTGCAGCAAATCAGCACAGTCTCTGTGTATAGAGCTGCCTTTGATGTACTTGCTTGTCACATAGGCAATGAAGGTATGCATATATTCTGGTGGTACCAGGCCCTCAAGCCTAACATAGCCACTGCCACTGCGCTTGACCCTCGTACAAATGCTGAATATACTGACCTACGCTCAAAATGCTGCTGTTGCAGTTGAGAATATCAGGATGCTTGGGCCAGCAGCCTCAACTTGGATGCCAACAGGACATTCCAGCAGCACAAGAAGGGCACATATGCTCTTCAGACCCAACCATCTCCACAGCAGACCCGCACTGCAGCTTCAACAAGAGGACCAAGGGCTCCTACCTTGGCTGACCAGAACCCAGCACTGCTGAGTGAAATGGAGTCCCATCGCAACTTGCCTGCCCCAATTCCCCTTGCACTGGCCAAGCATCCCAAAGCCAGATGCCCCAACACCTGCTGGGTCAAGGGCTGCATTGGAGCTGGCCAACGCCGGACTGCCCCAAAATGGCAACTTTCTTCACCAACAACAATGGGCCTGGGCCCATAGACGCTAGAATGAGCAAGCATTTTTGTTCTGCACCTGCGACACGTAAGCAGTCTGCCTCTGCTGCACCTCCACCACCTGCTCAGCGCCAATAGCAATTACAGACGCCTACTTTAGCTGCAAGAGACTACGCTGTCGCTGCTGAAGTACTTAGAAAGCCTCATTCTGTTTTGGAGTCATCTGGGTACTCTAAGTTAGCTTCTGCAGATCCTGCACAATGTGTATTTGACTTGCTTCACTTGCAAGATCAACGCTTGTTGCAGCGTGTATTTTCAGAGTCACAATCCCTGTCTGTGAAGTCATTTACATTGGTTGCTGCTGCCAAAGATTGTGGTGACGATGCACACTGCTCATCATTTTGCAGTCCCTCTAGGTCATTTCTGAAGCAACTGCACTAAGGTCACATTTGAGTCAAAACCCCATTCACATTGCTACCAGAGTTCATGCAGCATTACTTGCAATGCAAGCAAGCAGCACCAAGCACCACTGCATTGCCTGGCTTCTTGCTGCCTGTCATGCGTCCTTTCCTCAAGGGCATGCACATCTTGAAAACCATATCATGAAGAAGCTTTACTATTTGATGCACCTACTGCATCTGGCAAGCGCCATACAATGGCTAAGACTCCCTGGCCTGTACACATGTTCACTGATGCTGTTTTGCCTACATGCATACCACCTATTGCTGGTCAACAGTGTCATTTGCATAAGGCAACTGTGCAACAGCTGTCAGCTGTGCCATCTGCATCTGCTGCTGTCTCTCATCAACTCTTGACACTTAGAGCAGCAGGATGGCCTTGCGCTTCTGGACTCCGGAGCGTCTGCATTCACCTCCAAGAAGCCAGTGGACACCGGCAAGCTGACACTCAACCCTTTTGAGGCCATTGTGAATTAGCTGATGGCAATTCAAGCCCTATTCTTGGTACATTCGGAGTCACTCTGATCATTGGTAAGTACAACCAAGCACTTTCTGATCGCCTGCGCATTTCTTGGAACATGTCTACAGCATATCAACCCCAGACTGATGGTCCAACCGAGAGCATGATTTGCGCTGTTGAGGACATGCTCAGACACTTTGTGTCTCCCACCCGACTAATTGGGATGAACTTCTTGTTCATGCGCAGTTTGCCATCAACTGTCCCTGACAGGAGTCGCTGTAGAACATGCTGTAGAGCACTCCCTTCTACCTCAACCATGGCCGTCCGCACCCCAGAATGTCTTTGAGTGCTTCATTTAAAAGCGGGAGGACACTATCTTCAATAAATAAAATTCCTGCTTCTGCTGTTGTTGCACAGCACATGCAAAGCACAGTTGCGCATGCCAAAACATGCATGCTGAATGCACAGCAAAGGCAGGAGCGCCGCTATGACAAAAGGCATGGTCCAACTGTCTTTGGAGCTGATGTGCTCCTAGGAAGCCATCACTCACTTGCATCAAATCTTGAGTATAATCGGTACCTGCAAGCTTGTACCTAGACGAGTTCTGTTAGTCAGTCCTCGTATTGTGTACTGATCA